>Ga0155950_1085_pt1 | contig 14997 bp, 12 predicted proteins | sample RifCSPlowO2_02_FD_107604 | JGI IMG/M metagenome (GOLD analysis project Ga0155950, IMG submission 107604) | Acidobacteria bacterium RIFCSPLOWO2_02_FULL_67_21
CTCCGCGTCTGGGCCGATCAGGGCGTCGTTTCCGTACGCCTCGAAATGGACGACGGCCCGTCCTCCGGGGTGGAGGCTGCCGGCGTCCGTGCCGCACGTTCGCCCAAGGGGCCCAGCGCAGAACGCGTCGCCGATTCGCTGGCGGCGTTTTCCGACCTGGCCCATCGGCCCCGCCTGCTCGGCGAGGAAATGGTGTCTGCGATCCGGGAGCTCCGATGCAGCCCGGACGTCAAGATCGTGGAAACGCGAGGCAACGGCGAGCCTCCGCAATCTGCGGACGATATCATCGCCGTGCCGCTGGGCAGCGCTCAGAAGGCGCAGATCACGCTCGTCTGCCGCGTTCCCGACGAGCCCGTCAAGGCGATCCTGCTGGCGGACGTCCTCCGCATCGGCCGCGCGGCGCTCGCACTCGAACGCGCCCGCGAAGAAGAGCGCAGCAGGGCCGCGCTGTGGCCTGCCCCGCCCGTGGAAGAACAGGCCGGAGCACTGTTCCTGACTGAGGAGATGCAGACGCTCCTGGCGACGGCCCGGCGCATCGCGCCGACGACCGTGCCGGTCCTGATCACCGGAGAGACCGGCACCGGCAAGGAGGTCCTGGCGCGCACGATTCACGCGTACTCGAGCCGGGCCGCGAAGACGTTCCTCCCCTTCAACTGCAGCAGCGTGCCAAAGGACATGCTCGACTCGCAGCTCTTCGGCCATCGGCGCGGATCGTTTACCGGCGCCACCGATCACTTTCCGGGCGTCATCCGCGCAGCCGCCGGCGGCACGCTGTTCCTCGACGAAATCGGCGAAACGACGCTCGACGTGCAGCCGAAGCTGCTGCGGTTCCTCGAATCGAACGAGGTCCACCCGATCGGCGAGGTGCAGCCGGTTCGCACCGACGTGCGCGTCATCGCCGCCACCAATGCCGATCTCGATGCGCTGGTGGCAGCCGGCCGCTTCCGCGAGGACCTCTTTTACCGGCTGAACATCGTGCGCCTGCACGTGCCGCCTCTGCGCGAGCGCCGCGTCGAGATTGCCGCACTCGCCCATCACTATCTTCAGAAGCATGCGCAGGAATACCGGAAGGGCCAGCTCCGCCTGGCAGAAGAAACCATGGAGTACCTGGTGCTGTACCGATGGCCCGGCAACGTCCGGCAGCTGGCGAATGAGATGCGCCGGATGGCGGCGCTGGCCGAAGCCGATGCCGTCCTCATGCCTGAGCATCTGGCCCCGGACATTGCGGCATCCCGCCGCACGATCCCGCCGTCCGAACGCACGCTCGACCCGACCGAGATCGCCGTGCGCATCGATCAGCCCCTTCCGGCCGCCGTGCAGCACCTCGAACGGGCGATGATCCAGCACGCGATCCGAGTGACCGGAGGCCGCATGGAGGAGACAGCCGCACTCCTGGGTGTGTCTCGAAAGGGTCTGTACCTGAAGCGGCTGCGCTACGGCCTCGAGCCGCCGGAATCGGCGGCCGCCTCCGGCGTGGCCTGACTCGATTGCCTCGGGCCCTCGCGGATCCGACGCGCCGCCTCAGACGGCGCGCCCGGCGAGCTCCAGATCCGACAGGAATACATTCCGCTCATCGACCGCGATCATCCGCGGCGTGACCGGCTCGTCGGTCAGGCAGAAGGCGACGATGATGATGCGGTCGCCCGGGTGAAAGTGCCGCGCCGCCGCGCCGTTCGCGACAATCTGGCCGCTGTGCTCCGGCAGCTCGATCGCATAGGTCTCGATCCGCTGGCCGTTGTTGACGTTCCAGACCGACACCTGCTCGCCCTCGAGAATGTCGACCCGGCGCAGCAGCGCCCGGTCGATCCCGATGCTGCCCTCGTAATGCAGGTCGGCGCCTGTCACAACCGCGTGGTGAATCTTGGACTTGCAGACCGTACGAAGTTTCATGTGGGCTCCGGCGAGCCGCCCCGCTTCGAGCAGGACCGCCCCGCCGAGATCCGCTTCGTCGCGCCCTCCCTCTCGCAGCCCGCCGGCGGCGCCGGCGTCACGCTCTGGCTCCGCGTGACCAACCCGAACCCGTTCGGCTTCACGCTCAGCACGCTCGACTCCACGCTCTTCCTCGAGGGGCAGCGCGCCGCCACCGGCCGCTTCCCGCTCGGCCGGCCTCCTCGGGCGGCCGGCGTTCGGACCGATGCGGCTCGTCACCGGCGAGGTGCGGGCGCGATGAGTACCAGGCGGACCTGCCGCCGTCGCGCCTTCGGCGCTTTGGCGAGCCGCCTCTACGACAGCACCTCAGAACGGCGTTTGAACGAAGCCGCTGGCGCGGCGGTGAAGCTGAGTTACTGGTTTGCGCCTTGACGCGAACGGCCTAGACATACAATCGAAGCCGCGATGAAGATCTTCCACGCCTCCGCCGCGCCTTCCGGCCCCGCCGACCCGGTCCACTTCACCGGCGAGGCCACCATGGCGCACATCGACGGGCTTGCCGAACGGCCGCTCGTCAACATGTACCGCGTGACGTTCGAGCCGTCCGCGCGCACCGCGTGGCATACACACAGCGGCGTGCAGCTGCTGCTCGTCATCGGCGGACGCTGCCGCGTGCAGAAGGCGGGAGAGCCGGCGCACGACGTTGCGGCCGGCGGCGCCATCCGGATCGAGCCGGGCGAGCGCCACTGGCACGGCGCCACACCGGACGGCCCGATGACGCACCTGGCGCTCAACATCGAGACGACGACCGAGTGGTTCGAGAAGGTGAGCGATGGGGAGTATGCGGGATCAGCGGCCGCCAAAGAATGACGGCAGCCGCACGTCGCGCATGGTGCGGAGTCCGGGCGGCGCCGACGCCACCGCGGGGATCGAGTTGACCACCATCGAGGCGGTGGCCACGTCGCCGTGCACGCCCCCCTCGATCTTCGAGTAGATGCGCGGCGCCCCCTCGATGAGCACCGCGTCGTACGACTCCGGCGCGCCGAGGTACGCCTCCAGGTGCAGCGTGATGCGCGGCTCCCCTTTCACGTACCCCGCGGCGTTCTGCACCAGCCCGCACACGTAGCCCGGGTCCACCGCGAGCAGCTCGCTCTCGACCACCGCCTGCGCCACCTTCGGCAGGATCTGTTCCGTCGTCCTGTCGAGCCGCCACCCCATCGCGTCGGCAATCATCTGGATCGACTCGGCAAAGCCGACGTGCCCGATGGTCCCCTGCTCCACGCCGCGCAGGAACTGCGCCGGCGTGAGCCCGGCGCCGATCTTCTGCTGAAACGGGAGCCGCCGCACGCGCGCGTCCTGCACGCGCTGCACCTCGATGCGATCGACCCGCTCGCAGACCGCCGTGAGCGCAATCGGCAGCGCGTCCATGACGAACCCGGGGTTCACGCCGGTGGCCAGTACCGCCACCTTGGCCTTGCGGGCGGCCCGGTCGAGCCGGCCGGCGAGCCGCCGGTTCTTCGCCGCCGCATACGCCGCCTCCTCGGTGGTGGTCACAATCGGCACGCGGTGCTTCAGCACCTCCTCGAACTGCGGCAGCGCCGCCTCGAGCGACGAGCTCGTGCAGAGCACGGCCACGTCGGGCTTCGCCGCCTTCACGGTGCGGCCGATGCTGCCGCTCACGGTGAGGCGCAGCGGCCGGCCCAGCCCGAGCACGTCGCCGGCATCCTGCCCCACCTTCAGCGGATCGATGTCGACCGCGCCGACGATCCGGAAGCCCCTGCGCATGTCGAGCTGACGCGCCACGGCGGCGCCAATCGGACCGAGGCCCACGAGCACGATTCGGAACGCCATGACCCGCGATTATAGAATGCGGGCATCATGCGGAGATGCGCGGCCCGGCTGACCACCTTCGCCAAGGCCACGGTGGTCCACCGAAGCTTTGAGCGACGGTGGAAGCCGGGCACTACGTACGTGCTGCTCGTGTCGCTTTTCGCGCTTTCGTGTCTCGTAACCGTCGATGCGAGGCAGGAGGGCGCACGCTCGCCGCGCAATGCCAATTACACGATTGACGCGCGGCTCGACCACGCCGCCCGCCGCCTGGCCGGACGCGAGACGATCCGCTGGCGCAACATCAGCGCCGCGGCCACCTCGGAGCTCCAGTTCCATCTCTACTGGAACGCCTGGCGCAATCTCGAGTCGACCTGGCTGCGCGAGCGCCGCCTTGCCCCCGGCTTCACGCCGCCTCGAGCCGATGCCTGGGGATCGACCGATGTCACACGGTTGCGCGTCCGGCGACCGGGCGACGCCGACTGGCTGGATCTCACGGCGCAACAACGCTTCCTTGCCCCGGACGACGGGAATGCGGAAGACCGGACGGTGATGGGCGTGCCGCTGCCGTTCGCGGTGCTGCCCGAAGAGACGATCGAGATTGAGGTCGAGTGGGCGTCGACGGTGCCGCGCCCCTTCGCGCGCACCGGCTACATCGGCGACTACTACTTCGTCGCACAGTGGTTCCCGAAGCTCGGCGTGCTCGAGGACGCCGGCTGGAACACACACCAGTTCCACGCCGCCACCGAGTTCTACGCGGACTATGGCGTCTACGACGTGCGCCTCACGGTGCCGGCGGAGTTCGTCGTCGGCGCGTCCGGACGCGAGATGATGCGGACCACCAACGCCGGCGGCACAGTCACGCACCACTATCGCGGCGAGGACATCCACGACTTCGCCTGGACGGCGAGCCCCGACTTCATCGACGTCAGGACACTATTCAGGCACCCGGCGCTTCCCGCGGTGGAGATGCGGCTGCTGCTGCAGCCGGAGCACGCGGGGCAGGAGGAGCGGCACTTCGCCGCCACCGCTGCCGCGCTCCGCCATTACGGCGAATGGTTCGGTCCCTACCCCTACGGCTACATCACCATCGTCGACCCCGCCTTCCAGAGCGGCAGCGGCGGCATGGAGTACCCGACGCTCTTCACCGCCGGCGCCCGCTGGCTCGCGCCGGCGGTTGTCCCGCAGCCCGAGCGCGTCACGATCCACGAGGCCGGCCACCAGTTCTGGTACGGCATCGTCGGCAGCAACGAGTTCGAGCATGCGTGGATGGACGAGGGGATCAACACCTTCTCCGAGGCGCGGACGACGGAGGCGGCGGGGCTCTCGAACCGGATCGCGCTCCGCTTCTTCGGCGGCTTCGTGCCGTGGACGATCGACGGCATCACGCTCTCGCGGGCGACCGACGGCAACCGGCTGCCCGGCTACCGCGAGAACGCCGAGGCCGACGCGCAGGCGACGCCGACGTTCCGCTTCTGGCCCGGCACGGCAACGTTCATCACCTACAACAAGACCGCGCTCTGGCTGCACACGCTCGAGCGGCACCTGGGCTGGCCCGTGCTGCAGCGAGCGATGTCCACGTACTTCGAGCGATGGAAGTTCCGCCACCCGCGCCCCGAGGACTTCTTTGCGGTGGTCGAGGAGGTGGCCGGGCGCGACATGGGCTGGTTCTTCGACGAGGTCTATCGGGGGTCGAACGAGTTCGATTACGGCGTGCAGGCGTTTACGAGCGTTCCGGCTGCTCGGCTAAAGCCGAGCACTACATACGATGAGGCTCGGCTAAAGCCGAGCACTACGGGCGATGAGGCCCGGCTGAAGCCGGGCACTACGGGCGAGGACGGGTACCGGACGATCGTTGTCGTGCGCCGGTTCGGCGAGGCGATCTTTCCCGTCGACATCGTCACCACCTTCCGCGACGGTCAGACGGTCCGCGAGCGGTGGGACGGCCGCGACCGGCGCGTGATGTACACGTACGAGCGGCCGTCGGAGGCGCGGTCGGTGCAGGTGGATCCCGACCGCGTGCTGCTGCTCGACGTGAACTACACCAACAACAGCATGACGCTCCAGCCACGCGCGGCGGAAGCCAGCCTAAAGTGGAGCCTCACGTGGCTCGTCTGGCTGCAGGAGTTGCTCCTGACGTACGCGTTCTTTGTCTAGCTGGTAGGTAGTAGCCGGTAGCCATTTTGGGATTTGGGATTTGGGATTTGCCTGGGGGTTTGGGATTTGGGACTTGTCTTTTCAAGCTGGCGTGACGGGTTCGGACGGGTGCTGAAAGCGCCGGCCGTTCTGGCCGGCGTGGTTGCGCTGACGTTCGTCGCGGCGGCGCCGCTGGCGCTGGCGATGCGCGGCGCGATGCAGGCGCACCTCGGGCGGAGCCTGATGGCCGATGCCGCGGCCGACGGGGTGAACTTCGACTGGTGGCAGGAGTTCGCGTCGCAGTCTCCGGGGCTCGGCGCCACGTTCACGCCCGCGGTGATCGGCTTCGCGTCGACGCTCGACGGCCTCAGCGGCCTTCTCGACGCGCAGCCGCGCCCGCTCCCGGTGCTCGGGGCCGCCGCCGCGTACCTGCTCGCCTGGACGTTCCTCTCGGGCGGGATCCTCGACCGCTACGCGCGCCGGCGCCCGACGCGCGCCGACGGGTTCTTCGCGGCGGCCGGCGTCTTCTTCTGGCGCTTGCTGCGGCTCGGCGTCGTAGCGGCGCTCGCGTACTGGTGCCTGTTCACGTACGTACATGCGTGGCTGCTGGACGATGCGTATGGGAGGCTGACGAGGGATCTGGCGGCCGAGCGCCAGGCGTTTGCGTGGCGGCTGCTCCTCTACGCCGTCTTCGGGCTCCTGCTGGCCGGCGTCAACGTGACGCTCGAGTACGCGCGCATCCGGCTGGTGGTCGAGGACCGCCGCAGCGCGCTTGGCGCGCTCAAGGCGGCGCTCGGCTTCATCGGGCGCCACACGCCGCGCGTCATCGGCCTCTACGCCCTCAACGGGCTCACGTTCGTGGCGCTCACGGCGGGATGGTCGGTGGCGGCGCCGGGAGCGGGCGGCGCCGGATGGTCGATGTGGGCCGGCCTGCTGGCGGCGCAGGTCTGGCTGCTCGCGCGGCTGGCGCTCAAGCTGCAGTTCATGGCGTCACAGACGGCGCTCTTCCAGGCGTCGCTGGCGCACGCGGGGTACACGGCGGCGCCGCGGGCGGTCTGGCCGGAGTCGGCGGCGGCGGAGATGCTTGGGCCCGGCTGAAGCCGGGCACTACGTACGGTCGGTGCGTCGCCCCACGACGCGTCAATGGGTGGTCGTGCCCGCGAGCACGGCCGGCGGCGGGACGACCGTCCCCGCCAGCAGTTCCTTCAGGCGGTCGGCGTCCACTGACTCGATCTCGAGCAGCTCTTTCGCCAGCGCCTCCACGGCGGTGCGCTGCCGCTCGACGATCTGCCTGGCGGTCTCGAAGCCGCGCATCACGAGCGTCCGGATCTCCTCGTCCACCCGCCGCGCCGTCTCCTCGCTGAAGCCGGTCGCCCGCGCGTCGGAGTCCCAGGCGCCCGACGGCCGGCGGAAGTGGAGCGGGCCGAGCGGCGACATGCCGAGCTCGCACACCATCTTCCGCGCCAGGTCGGTGGCGCGCTCGATGTCGTTGGCGGCGCCGCTGGTCACCTGGCGCAGGAAGAGCTCCTCGGCCACGCGGCCGCCCATCAGGATGGCCAGCTGCGCCTCGATGAACGGCTTCGAGTGCGTATACCGGTCCGCCTCGGGCAGCTGCATCGTCACGCCAAGCGCGCGGCCGCGCGGGATGATGGTCACCTTGTGCAGCGGGTCGGCGTCGGGCAGCAGCGCCGCCACCACCGCGTGGCCCGCCTCGTGGTACGCGCAGGTAGTGCGCTCCTGCTCGCTCATCGCCACCGACTTGCGCTCCACGCCCATGAGCACCTTGTCGCGCGCCGCGTCCAGATCCAGGCCGCCCACGGCCGCGCGGCCGGCGCGCGCCGCAATCAGCGCCGCCTCGTTGACGAGGTTGGCGAGGTCGGCGCCGGAGAACCCTGGCGTGCCGCGCGCGATCGACCGGAGGTCCACGTCGGGGCCGAGCGCCACCTTGCGCGCGTGCACGCGCAGGATCTGCTCGCGCCCGCGGAGGTCCGGGTTGCCCACGGTCACCTGCCGGTCGAACCGGCCGGGCCGCAGGAGCGCCGGATCGAGAATGTCGGGCCGGTTCGTGGCGGCCACCACGATGGTGCTCTCGGTCCGGGCGAAGCCGTCCATCTCGACGAGCAGCTGGTTGAGCGTCTGCTCGCGCTCCTCGTGGCTGAGCGAGTTGCCGCCGCGGCTGCGGCCCACCGCGTCGAGCTCGTCGATGAAGACGATGCACGACGTGTGGCGGCGGGCGGCGCGGAAGAGGCGGCGCACGCGCGAGGCGCCGACGCCCGCGTACATCTCCACGAAGTCGGAGCCGCTGGCCGAGATGAAGGGAACGCCGGCCTCGCCCGCCATCGAGCGCGCCAGGAGCGTCTTGCCGGTGCCGGGCGGGCCGACGAGCAGGATGCCGCGCGGGATGCGGCCGCCGATCGTGGCAAACCGCGCCGGGTCCTTCAGGAAGTCGACGATCTCGCGCACCTCGTCTTTCGCCTCGTCCACGCCGGCGACGTCGGCAAACGTGACGGGCACCTGCTCGAGATCGACCGTGCGCGTCCGCTCGAGCGTCGGCACGCGGCCGGTCATCATCCGCATCAGGGCCAGGCCGATCATGGCGAAGAACAGGAGCCCGACCGCGATCGCCGCGTACCGGCCCGCGTTCGACGTGACCGGCTGCGTCACCTCGAGCCGCACGCCACGCGTGGTGAGGTCGGTCACGAAGGTCGGGTTCGAGGCGATGTAGCCGTGCGGCGCCATCGTCTGGAACCTCGCGCCGTCGCGCCGCTCGAACAGCACGCTGTCGCTCGCCACCGTGACGGCGGCCACGCGTCCGTCCCGCACGTCCTGCAGGAAGTCGGAGAACGCCACCGGCGTGGGCGCCACGGCGCCGCGCGAGCGCAGCGTCAGGACGACGGCCAGGACGGACAGCGCGACGATGAGGACGGCGGCGCCTGCCCAGACGAGGCGCTTGCGGGCGAACGTTCCTTTGAACACGCGGACACTCCCGTCACGGTCGCGGTAGCCGGCGCCTCGCAGCGCCGGAGAGCCGACCACACCGGTAAACCCGGGTGCGAACACGGCCCGATTTTTGTGGGGAGCATGATCAGCGGGGCGGCCGCTGCGACCATGCGCATAGAGATTCTAACGGACCCCCGCTTCGGTGTAAATAGCCTTCCGGCAAAGATTTACGGAGCCCAGCGGTAATGCCGGCGGGCGGCGCGGTCAGGATAGGCTGCTCAGGCAGGCAATACCGGCACTGGCGTGGCGTCTTCTATCCTGCTGAGCTGCCGGCGAGCCGCTGGTTCGCCTCGGCGGGCACGCGCCCAGGGATGCCGTGCGCCTTCGCGAGCGGATCGAGCGGCGCCTCGCGGCCTGGCAGGCGGACCTGACCACCTCCGCCAAGGCTACGGTGGTCCGCCGAAGCTTCACGCGAAGGCGGAAGGTCCGCCTCTACGAGGCTCATGCGGAGGCGCCGATAAGATCGATCACTCATGGCCCCTCCGGATCCGCTGGCGCTCGCCCCTGAGATCGACCTGTTCCGCCAGGAACTCGAGCGGATCTCGGCCGAAGCGGACGTCCTGGTGTCGCCGCTCGGCGAGATCGAGTTTGCGTGGAAGCCCGCGCCCCAGTCGTGGTCGGTGGCCGAGTGCCTCGACCACCTCAACGCCGCGGCGCGCGTGTATCTGCCGGTCGTCGACGAAGGGATCGCCGACGCCATCCGGCGCGGCCTGTACGGGCCGGGGCCTTACCACTACAACGCCATCGGACGGCTGCACGTGTATCTCGCGCAGCCGCCGGCCCGTATTCGCGCGCGGGCGGCGGCCCGGCTGCAGCCGCCGGCCGGGCGGCCGCGCCACGAGATCATGGCGGCCTTTCGCGCGTATCAGGTGCAGTACATCGACCGGCTGCGGCAGGCCAACGGCCTCGACCTCGCCCGCGCCCGGGTCGCCTCACCGGCCATCGCCTGGCTGCCGATCCCGCTCGGGTCGGCGTTTGCGCTGACGATCGCCCACGAACATCGCCACCTCGCCCAGGCAAGGCGCGTCATCGAGAAAATGGGGCTCGACCGTCCTGTCGCCTCTTGACCTACGGCTTCGTCGCGATCTCGCGCACGGCCGCCACGATGCACCGTGCGGAGATGCCGTACTTGTCGAGCAGCTCGGTCGGCGTGCCGCTCCGCGGAATCTCGGCCACGGCAAGGCGCCGCACGGTGAAGCCGCCTGAGGCGACCGCAGACGCCACCGCATCGCCAATCCCGCCGGCCGCGTAATGGTCCTCGACGGTGATGATCCGTCCCTGCGTCTCGCGCGCGCACGTCAGGAGCGTCGCCGCATCGACCGGCTGCACCGAATAGAGATCGATCACACGGATGCGGATCCCGGCCTTCTGCAGCTCGTCATGCGCCTGCAGCGCCTCGTACACGGTGACGCCGGCGCCAATCACGGTGGCGGCATCCGAGCCGCTCTGCCGCAGCACCTTCAGCCCGCCGATCTCGAACGCCTCGTCCGCGCCGTAGAGGACCGCCGTCTTCGGCCGCGTCGTGCGCATGTACACCGGGCCGGCGTGATACGCCATCCGCTCCACCAGCCTCTCCGTGCTGACGGCGTCTGAGGGATAGAGGACCGCCACATTCGGCTGCGCGCGCATCATCGCCAGGTCCTCGAGCGCCATCTGTGACGGCCCGTCCTCGCCGATCGAGACGCCGGCATGCGAGCCGGCCATCTTGATGTTCAGGCCGCTGATGGCCGCCATGCGGACGAAATCGTACGCGCGGGTGAGAAACGCCGCAAACGTCGAGGGAAACGGGATCGCCCCGCGGCTCGCCAGCCCCATCGCGACGCCGATCATCGCCTGCTCGGCAATGAAGGTCTGGTAGAAGCGGTCCGGGTGGGCCTGCTCGAACTTCTCGCTGAAAGTGGAGTTCTTCACGTCGGCGTCGATGGCGACGATGCGATCGTCGGCGGCGGCCAGGCGGGCGATGGCGGCGCCGTACGCCTCGCGCGTGGCGACGCTGTCGCCCGGTGTGTAGGGAGGGGCCCCGATGGCCCCCTGCCGCGGCGCCGGACGCGCGGCGCGCCGGCGCGGCGCCGGGGGCGAGGCCGGCGTCTCCTCGGGGACGAACTGCGCCTGCAGCTCCGCGAGCGCCATGTCGAGCTCCTCGCCCTTCTTGAGCGGCTTGCCGTGCCAACCGCTCTTCCCTTCGACGAACGAAACGCCCTTCCCCTTGACCGTTCTCGCCAGGATCATCGCCGGCCGGCCGGTCGTCCGGCGGGCCTGTTCAAGGGCGTCGAGCAGCGCCGCCAGGTCGTGGCCGTCGACGATGAAGGTCTGCCAGCCGAACGCGCGCCACCGCACCGCGAGCGTCTCGAGGTCGTGCTGCCACTGCGTCGGCCCGCTCTGCCCGAGCGCGTTCACGTCGGTGATGGCGCAGAGCGTGTCGAGCGTCTCGTGGGCGGCCACGCTGGCCGCTTCCCAGACCGCGCCTTCCGCCGTCTCACCGTCGCCGAGCAGCACGTAGGTGCGGTACTCGGACTGGATGCGGCGCGCGTTGAGCGCAATCCCGACGCCGGCGCAGAGCCCCTGCCCGAGCGATCCGGTGGCGACGTCCACGAACGGAAGCCGCGGCGTCGGATGGCCCTCGAGATCGGACTCGAAGCGGCGCAGCTTCAGCAGATCGTCGCGCCTGAGAAAGCCCGCCTCGGCCCACGCGGCGTAGAGGATCGGCGCCGCGTGCCCCTTGGAGAGCACGAACCGGTCGTTGTCGGGGTTCCGGGGATCGTGCGGGTCGTACCGCATCTCCGCAAAAAACAGCGCCGCCACGATCTCCGCGGCCGAGCAGCACGTGCTCGGATGACCGCTCCCGGCCTCGGTGGTCGAACGTATCGAATCGATGCGCAGTCGCGTGGCAATGTTCGCGAGCGCGGAAACGCGTACGGGTGTCTGAAGAGACAAACAGGGGCCTCCGGGTTCGAGAATTATAATCTCCTGATGCTCGCACTGCGGTACGTGTACGTCCTGGCGCTGGTCGCGTGGCTCGGCGGCATGATCGTTCTCGGCGTGCTCGTGGCGCCGACGACGTTCGAGGTGCTGCAGTCGGCGGCGCCGGGCACCGGACGCGCGCTCGCCGGCGACCTGTTCGGGACGACCATCGCGAGGTTTCACTACGTCGAGTACGGGGCGGGTGCGCTCCTGCTGCTCTCGCTGCTCGGGATGCGGCTGCTCGGGCCGCGGCCGGCGGCCTTCGGCGTACGCGCCGCCATCATTGCCGCCATGCTGGCGGCGGCGGTCTACTCGGGCTTCGTGGTGCTCGGCCGCATGGACGGGATCCAGCAGGAGACCGGCGGCGTGGCCTCGAGCCTGCCGGCCTCCGACCCGCGCCGCATCCGCTTCGACGAGCTCCACCGCCTTTCCACCAACCTGATGCTGCTCAACATCGCGGGCGCGCTCCTCCTGGTCTACTGGGAAGCCCGGGACGACCGGTGAAGATCACCCTCATCCCCGGCGACGGCATCGGCCCGGAGGTCACCGCCGCCGTCGTCCGGATCCTGGAGCGGACGGGGCTGGCGCTCGAGTGGGAGCGCCACGAGGCGGGCGCGGTGGCGCTCGAGCGCTACGGGGTGACGCTGCCCGAGCCGCTGCTGGAGTCGATCCGCCGGAACAAGGTGGCGCTCAAGGGGCCCGTGACAACGCCGGTGGGCACAGGGTTCACCAGCGTGAACGTCGGGCTGCGGAAGGCGCTCGACCTCTTCGCGAACCTGCGCCCGGTCAGGAGCCTGCCTGGCGTCCCCGCGCGGTACGAGCACGTCGACCTGGTCATCGTCCGCGAGAATACCGAGGATCTCTACGCGGGCATCGAGCACGAGGTGGTGCCGGGCGTCGTGGAGAGCCTGAAGATCACCACCGCGGCCTCCTGCACGCGCATCGCGCGGTTTGCGTTCGACTATGCGCGGGCCCACGGGCGCCGCCGCGTGACCGCCGTGCACAAGGCCAACATCATGAAGATGGGGGACGGCCTCTTCCTCGACTCGGTGCGGAAGGTGGCCGCCGAGTACCCCGACATCGTGTCGGACGACCGGATCGTGGACGCCATGTGCATGCAGCTCGTCCTCGACCCGCAGAAGTTCGACGTGCTCGTGCTGCCGAATCTCTTCGGGGACATCGTCTCCGATCTGTGCGCCGGTCTCGTGGGCGGGCTCGGCGTCGTGCCCGGCGCGAACCTCGGCTCCGACGCGGCGGTGTTCGAGGCGGTGCACGGCAGCGCGCCCGATATTGCCGGCAGGGATCTGGCGAACCCGACGGCGCTGCTGCTCTCGGCCGTGCTCATGCTGCGCCACATCGGCGAGCACGCGGCCGCCGAGCGCGTCATGGCGGCGCTCAGCGCGGTGCTGACCGACGGACAAGTGCGCACGCGCGACCTCGGCGGCACGGCGGGCACCAGCGCGTTCGCCGACGCCATCTGCGCGCGGCTCGCGCGCAGCGAGTCGTAGTGCCCGGCTTTAGCCGGGCCCGCGGGATGATATAGTCCGAGTGCCGATGCTCGATGAGATCACGCAGGCGGTGCTCTCCCGAGAAGAGGTCGCGCGCTACCTCGAGCGCGACGGGGACACCGGCCACGCGGCCCGCGAACGGATCGAGGCGTACCTCGAGGAGCTGCGGACGACCCAGCGCTATTCGATCTACCGGGCGCTGAAGCACCCGCTCTATCCGATCCTCCGCAAGATCGAGCGCGTCGCCGAGCACGTCGACCGGGCGCGCGCCGCCACGCGCGCGGGCCGCGTGGTCTATGCGTCCAACCACAAGAGCCATACCGACTATCTGGTCGAGCTGCTCGTGCTCGACGAGAGCGGCGTGCGGCCGCCGATCATCGCCGCCGGCATCAACCTGTTCGGCGGCCCGCTCGGCCTGCTCCACCGGCACGTGACGGGGGCGATTCCGATCCGCCGCAACACGAAGGACCCGGCGTACCTCATCACGCTCAAGGCGTACGTGGCCGAGCTGCTGAACAAGCACGACCTCTTCTTCTATCCCGAGGGGGGCCGCAGCTACAGCGGCGAGATCAAGAATCCCAAGACGGGGCTGATTCATGCCGCGCTGCAGGCGGAGCACCCGCACCTGGCGGTGCTGCCGACGGCGGTCGCCTACGACCTCGTGCTCGAGGACCACGCGCTGGCGCGCCAGCGGGTCAAGCACACGCAGCGGCCGTTCAGCCGCGAGCTGGCGGAGATGGTGCGATACGCCGTCGGGTACCGGTCGCGGGCGTTCGTCACCTTCGGCAAGCCGATTCCGCTCGACATCGACGCCTCGTCGCGGCGCGATGTCCTGGATTTTGCACACACCGTCATGGATGCGATCGGCCGGCTCTACAAGGTGCTGCCCACGGCGGTACTGGCCAACGCGATGCGGCCATCGATTGCCGTGCGCGAGCTCGAGTCCCGCGCCGACGCGGTGCTCGACGCCCTGCGATCGAAGGGGGCGAACCTCGGCGTGGCAAGCGGCGCCGAAGCGATTGAGGCCGGCCTCCAGCCGTTCGAGGCGCGCGGCATTCTCGTCGTCGAACGCGGCCGGGTGCGCGTCCGGCAGCGCAACGTCCTTCGCTACTACGCGCGCACGCTGGACCACCTCCTCGCCTCACCGTCGAGCCGCACGCATTAGCTGGATGCACTCGAACTTCCAACTCCCAACTCTGCAACTCCCAAATTGGGAGTCGGCATTTGGGAGTTGGGAGTTGTTGTGATGTACGGCGGATCGAAGGCCTTTTTCTACGCGCTGTCGCGCAGCACGCAGCTCAAGCGGCTCGCCTCCCGGTACGGGCTCGCCCGGAGCGGCAGCTTCGCCAGCCGGTTCATCGCCGGGGAAACAATCGAGGCGGCCATCGAGGCCTCGCGCCGGCTCCAGGCGCACGGCCTCCTCATCACCCTCGACCACCTGGGTGAAGGGGTCAGAACGCTCGAGGCGGCCGGCGCCGCCACGCGCGAGTACGTCCGGCTGATGGACGTCATCGTCGCATCCGGGATCGAGCGCAACATCTCGCTCAAGCTCACGCAGCTCGGCATCGACGTCGATCGCGCCACGTGTGTCGACAACCTGCGCCGCATCCTCGAACCGGCGACGCGCCACGGGTTCTACGTGCGCATCGACATGGAGAACTCCCCCTACACGGAGCGGACGCTCGAGATCTTCGAG
>Ga0155950_1088_pt1 | contig 14970 bp, 13 predicted proteins | sample RifCSPlowO2_02_FD_107604 | JGI IMG/M metagenome (GOLD analysis project Ga0155950, IMG submission 107604) | Acidobacteria bacterium RIFCSPLOWO2_02_FULL_67_21
AATGGGGTCGGGAGTCATTTGTAGAGGACGTGTCGTCAAAAATGACTCCCGACCCCATTTTTCACGTTTCCCATTTTCACTTTCGATGGAGGCACTCATGAGATCGCATGTCGCGTTCGTGGCGGCGGTTGTGCTGGCCGCCACCGCCGGTTCCGCCGCCCAGGACCAGCGCTCCTCGCTCGGAGATGCCGCCCGTCCGGTCGTCAGCCAGGCAGAGTACGTCCGCTGGCAGACGGACCTCTCCAACTGGGGTCGATGGGGTCAGGACGACGAGCTCGGGACGCTGAACCTGATTACGCCGGCCAGGCGGAAGGCGGCGGCCGCGCTCGTGAAGGAAGGGACGTCGATTTCGCTCGCTTTCGACGCGCAGACCGAGAAGTCGGCCGCGACCCCGTGCCCCATCGAATGGAGCATGCTGACCGCGTCGGACTCCGGGGCCACCGACCGCGTCGGGTTTCCATGCATCCATGGCGCCGGGTCGACGCACATCGACTCGCTCGCGCACGTGTTCTTCAGCGGCCGGATGTGGAACGGCTATGCCGTCTCGGGCCTGGTCACACGCGAAACCGGCGCCGCCCGCAATTCGGTGCTCACGATGAAGGACGGCATCGTGACCCGCGGCGTCCTGTACGACATGCCGAAGCTCAGGGGAGTGCCCTACCTCGAACCCGGCACGCGCATCTTCCCGGAGGACCTGGAGGCGTGGGAGAGGAAGAGCGGCGTCAGCGTCGGGCCCGGCGACGTGCTGCTGCTGCGGACGGGACTCTGGGCCCGGCGCGCGGCCGTCGGCCCCCCGACCGGAGAAGAAGGCACCGCCGGCCTGGATCCCTCTGTGATCCCCTGGCTCAAGAAACGGGACATCGCGCTGCTCGGCTGGGAGGTGCCCTGGTATCTCCCGCAGCCGCCCGGCGATCTGTCGCGTACCTCCGTACACAATTTCGTCCAGACGATCCTCGGCATCCATGTTCTCGACCGCGGCGACTTCGAGAGGCTGAGCCAGGCCGCGGCGCAACGAAACCGCTGGGAGTTTCTCTTCGTGGTGACGCCGCTGGCGATTCCGCGCGCGACCGGGTCGCCCGTGAATCCGATCGCGGTGTTCTGAGGCCGGGCTGAAGCCCGGCACTCCGTACGTACGCTGAAGCCCGGCACTCCGTACTCGGCAGCGCGGAGTCCGGGCGGTCAGATCACGACCCTGGTCATGATGCCCGCGGGGAACATCTCCTCGGGCGTCATCGGCCGGTGCGCGATGCCCTGCTGCATCGCGTAGAGCGCCATCTGCTCCCATGTGGGCCGGTTCTCCTCGATCCCGTACGGGAACAGGTCGCCGCCAAACATGTCGCGCATGCGGCGCGCATAGTTCGCCAGCCAGGGCACCGGATAGCGTGAGACCGCCGGATCGAGGATGCGCTCGATGGATCGGCGCTTCGATTCGACAAACGCGTTGTACAGATTCCGTGCGGCCCAGGGGTGGCTGTCGACGATCGACCGCTTCATCGCGATGATGTGCATGATCGGCCATACCCTCGTCCGCGCGTAGAAGGCCTCTTCCATCTCGACGAAGTCGGGGAACAGCCGGACCACGTCGGGATGGCCGTCGAGGAAGCACTGCGGCGGCCGCGCGATGATCGCGCAGTCGATCTCGTGCGCCGCCAGCAGGTCGCTCAGGCTCCGGTCCGCCACACGCGTGAGCGTGACGCGGGCCGGAAGGTTCAACTCGACCTTCTCCTCTCGCCCCGGCGCGTTGGCGCCCGCCTGAAACCAGTGCACGTCGGTGAGCGGCACGCCCATCTCGTTCTGCATCCACCCGCGCATGTAGACCGCCGCGGAGTGTGCCCATTCCGGCGATCCCACCTTCCGGCCGCGCAGATCCGCGATCGTCCTGATGCCGCTCTTCCGGTTCACATAGAACGAGGAAAAGCGGAAGAGCCGCGAGCAGATCACGGGCAGCCCCACGATATCGGGGGTCGGGCGGCTGATCTGGGCCATGAACTTCGCAAGCGAGAGCTCGGACAGATCGAATTCGCGATTTGCGGTGAACCGGGCGAAGCACTCGTGGTGGCCGAGCGTCAGCCAGGTATGGTCGATCCCTTCGGCCCGGACGAGGCCGAAGCGGAGGTCGCGGAAATGGTCGTAGTCCGTCGTCGCGATGGTCAGGCTCAGGCGTGGCATTCCCACGGATGATACACGCAGAGCGGATCCTCACCGAGCGGATCGCCCGACGCCGCGAACGCGCGCGCGCGGGATCCGCCGCAGACCCACCGGTACTCGCAGTACCCGCAGCGTCCGTGAAACCCGTCCGCGTCGCGCAGCTGGCGGAACAGCGGCGCGCTCCGGTAGAGGTCGAGCACGTTCGCCGCTCTTACGTTGCCGACCGGAATCTCGAGAAACCCCGACGGGCAGACGTCGCCGACGTGCGAGATGAAGAGGATGCCGTTGCCGTCTCGTATGCCGCCGCCGGAGCTGCCGTGCCCGGTCCCGGGGCCCGCCGTTCCCGGAGTACGGGCCATGCGCCGGCGCTGCAGCGCCACCCGTCGGAACTGCGGCGCCTCGGTCGTCGTGACGAGCGGCAGCCCCGCACTCCGCTGCGCATTGAGATCCGCGGCCCAGACGAGGAGCTGCTCGGCGCGCGCCGCACTCACCGGCTGCAGCAGTCCTCCGCGGCCGACCGTGACGAGGAAGAACAGGCTCCAGCGCGCCGCGCCCACCGCCGCCGCCAGGTCGTACACGGCCGGGAGATCCTCCGCCGTGTCGGCGCAGACGAGCGTGTTCACCTGAACGGGCAGCCCGATGTCGAAGGCCACCCCGGCGGCGACCACCGTCCGGTCGAACGTTCCTCCCACGCGCCGGATCGCGTCGTGACGCTCGGCGGTCGAGCCATCGAGACTCAGCGAGATCGCGTCGACGCTCGCATCGTGCAGGCGCTGAAGCGCGTCAGGCGTGAGCAGGGGAGTGGCGCTCGGCGCGACCGATACGGGCAGGTCCCGGCGGCGCGCGGCGGCAATCAGATTGAAGGCGTCGCTCCGCTTGAGCGGATCGCCGCCGGTCAGAATCACGTGCGGCCGGGGGTCGGCGCCGGCCGCCAGCTGCTCGAGCAGCCGCTCTCCTTCGGCTGTCGTGAGCTCAGCGGGATTCCGATCCGGCACGGCCTGCGCGCGGCAGTGGCGGCACGCGAGGTCGCACGCGCGCGTGATCTCCCAGTACACGCGCAGCGGACGCTCGTGGATGTATCGCTCGGGCATGACGGGGCTGGCGCAAGCCCTGTTCCAGCAGCATCACGCGCAGAACTCAGGGCGGCGCCAGTAAATCGGCGCCGTGTGAGGAGGATCGACTGGGGATTTTCAGCGGCGGGGCGGCTAAAATTCCCCGCCGTTATCGGGGGCGGACGACGAGCTGACCCTGCATGGACGCGTGCGCGCTGTCGCTGGTCAGGTTGCTGTAGAAGCGGAAGGTGCCCGCCCGATCGGCGCGGAACTCGAAGGTCGTGGCGCCGCCGGCCGGCACCCGCCGGACGATGCGGTACTCGTCGATCGCGAAGCTGTAGTCGTGGTCTTCGCTGCGGATGGTCAGCTTGACGAGGTCGTCCTGCGTCACCTGGATGCGATTGGGCACGTACTGGAAGTCGCGCGCCACGAGCGTGAACTCGGGACGGCCGGGCGCCTGCTCCTGGCGCGGGTGTGCCTGCAGGCGCCGCGTGAGTGGAAGCGCGGCAGCGAGCACGCCGGCGCCGAGCAGGAGCAGCCCGAGGCGCCGGCGGGTGAGTTGCATAGGTCACCGAGGCGGACCTGAAGGTCCGCCTCTACTCCTTGACGGCCGCCGCTTCGCCGGCCTTGGCGGCCTCGTCCTGCAGCAGCGCCTTTCGGCTCAGCCGGATCTTGCCGGTGGGGTCGATGTTGATGACCTTCACCAGGATCTGCTGGCCTTCCTTCAACTCGTCGCGCACGTCCTTCACGCGGTGCGTGGCGATCTCGGAGACGTGCAGCAGGCCGTCGGTGCCCGGCATGATCTCGACGAACGCGCCGAAGTCGGTGATCCGCTGCACCTTGCCCATGTAGGTCTTGTTCAGCTCGGGCGTGGCGGTCAGCTCCTGGATGATGCCGATGGCCTTCTGCGCCGAGTCGCCGTCCGAGGACGCGACGTTCACCCGGCCGTCGTCTTCGACGTCGATCTTCACGCCGGTGCGCTCGATGATGCTGCGGATCATCTTGCCGCCGGGCCCGATCACGTCGCGGATCTTGTCCACCGGGATGCGGATCGTCACGATGCGCGGCGCGAACGCCGACATCGCCTGGCGTGGCTCGGCGAGCGTCCTGGCCATTTCGGCCAGGATGTGCAGGCGGCCCTGCCGCGCCTGCTCCAGCGCCTTCCGCATCACGTCGGCGGTCACGCCCGACACCTTGATGTCCATCTGGAGCGCGGTGATCCCCGCGCCCGTGCCGGCCACCTTGAAGTCCATGTCGCCGTAGTGATCTTCGGCGCCCGCGATGTCCGAGAGCACGGCGAACTTGCCGGTCTTCTCGTCCATGATGAGGCCCATCGCAATGCCGGCGACGGGCGCCGAGAGCGGCACCCCCGCATCCATCATCGCCATCGACCCGCCGCAGACCGACGCCATCGACGAGGAGCCGTTCGACTCGAGAATGTCCGAGACGATGCGGATCGTGTAGGCGAACTTGTCCTCGCCCGGGACGACCGGCGTGAGCGCCCGTTCCGCGAGCGCGCCGTGGCCAACCTCGCGGCGGCCGGGGCCGCGCATGAACGCGACCTCGCCGACCGAGAACGGCGGGAAGTTGTAGTGGAGCATGAACCGCTTGTAGAACTCGCCGCTGACGTGCTCGATCTTCTGCTCGTCGTCGGCCGTGCCGAGCGTGCAGGTGACGAGCGCCTGCGTCTCGCCGCGCGTGAAGATGACCGACCCGTGCGTGCGGGGCAGCACGCTGGCTTCGGTCCAGATCGGCCGGATCTCGTCGAATTTGCGGCCGTCGAGCCGCACGCCGCGCTCGAGTACCTCGTCGCGAAGCACCTTCTCCTTCAGCTCGTGGAAGATGTGCTTGGCCTCGATCCGGCGCTGGATCTCGCCCTCGGGAATCGACGCGACGAACTCCTCGAGCACCTGGTCGACCCGGTCGTAGTTCTCCAGTTTGCCGCGGATGCGCATCGCCTCGCTGAGCGGGGCGTAGATCTTCTCCTCGACCTCCCGGTAGAAGTCGTGGCCGATCTCTTTCTTCTGAACGGTGACCTTCTTCTTGCCGGCCGCCGCGGCGAGCGCGTCGATGCCGGCCACGATCTGCTTGATCGCGGCATGGGCGGCCTCGAGGGCCCCGACCGCCTCGGCTTCGGTGACTTCCTTCGCGCCGGCCTCGACCATCACGATCCCGTCTTTGCTGCCGGCGACGATGAGGTCCAGCCGGCTTTCCTTGCGCTCCGCGAAAGTCGGGTTGATGACGAACTGCCCGCTGACCAGGCCGACGCGGACGCCGGCGATGGTCTTCTGGAAGGGAATCGCCGAGAGCGCCAGCGCCGCCGATGCGCCGGTGATGGCGAGCACGTCCGAATCGTTCTCGGTGTCGGCCGAGAGCAGCAGGGAGATGACCTGCGTCTCGTACCGCCACCCCGGCGCAAAGAGCGGCCGGATGGGCCGATCGATGAGCCGGCTGGTCAGGACCTCTTTTTCCGTCGGCTTGCCTTCCCGCTTGAAGAACCCCCCCGGAATGCGGCCCGAGGCGTAGGTGTACTCGCGGTAGTCGACGGTGAGAGGCAGAAAGTCGATGCCTTCACGGGCGTTGGCGGCCCGGCAGGCGGTCACAAGCACGACGGTGTCCCCCGATCGGACGAGGACGGCGCCGTCGGCCTGCTTGGCGATCTTGCCGCTTTCGAGCGAAATGGTGCGGGTTCCGATCTGGATCTCGCGCCGCTGCAGATTGACGTTGTGCATAGGAGTTTCAAACGTAAGTCAAAGGGCAAAGGTCAAGAGTCAAAGGTACAGACAAAGGCCCTTTTGCCCTTTTGCCCTTTGCCCTACATGGCATTTACTTCCTGATGCCGAGGCGGCGGATGATCGCCGCGTAGCGCTCCGAGTCCTTGCTCTTGAGATAGTCGAGCAGCCGGCGCCGCTGGCCCACGAGCTTCAGCAGGCCCCGCCGCGAATGGTGATCTTTTGCGTGAACTTTGAAGTGCTCGGTCAGGTAGTTGATGCGCTCGCTGAGCAGCGCCACCTGCACTTCCGGCGACCCCGTATCGGTGTCGTGCGTCCGATAGTCCGTGATGATTCCGCTCTTGCGGTCCTTGGTAAACGCCACGACGGCTTCCTCCACGAACGGCCCAGGAACTTGTATCGCGGCTGCGATGGAAGCACCAAACCGCCGTACTGTTGCTAAATGCGGGTCACTAAAAGACTTACATTATATCAGCACGAGCGAGGGATGCAATGAACCCGGCCGGCTCCCTCCCGTGGCCACCCCGACGAGCGCCCCCTTCATGTCCAGCAGGCGGACCCAGGCAGGGGACGAGGGGTCCGGGGGCGAGGCCGCAGGGCGTTCATAGTCGCCCGGCTCGAGCTCCCGTCCGTGCGCCACACGGGCGCACCCTTCCGTGGTGACCGTGACGGCGGGGAAGTGCGGCAGGAGCCTTTCGAGGGGGACGAGGTGCGACGCCACGAGCGCCGCATCCCCCAGGTCATCGAGACGCAACGCCTCGTTCAGGTGACATTCTCCGCTTCTCGTGCGCCGCAGCGCTTCCAGACACGCGCCGGTCCCGGTGGCGGCGCCGAGCGAGTGCGCGAACGAACGGACGTAGAACCCGGCCGAACAGGTCAGCGTGATTCGGGCGCGCCCTGTGGCATAGTCGACCAGCTCGGCGCGCGCCACGCGCACCGTCGCAGGCGCGAGCGTCACGTCCTGCTGCCGGCGGGCCAGATCGTAGGCGCGGCGGCCGCCGACCTTCTTGGCCGAGAACGGCGGCGGCGTCTGCAGGTACTGGCCCGTCAGCCCCTCGATGGCGCGCACGACGTCGGCCCGCGACGGCACCGCGTCGGTGCGGCTCGTCTCGGCGCCGGTGATGTCGTAGGAGTCGGTCGTCATGCCGAAGCGGATGGCGGCGTCGTACGTCTTGTCGGCCGCCGTGAGAAACCTGACCAGACGCGTCGCCCGGCCGATGACGAGCGCCAGCACACCGGTGGCCAGCGGATCCAGCGTCCCCGTGTGACCGATCCGGCTCTCGTGCAGGAGACGACGGGCGGTCGCGACCACGTCGTGCGACGTGAGCCCCTGCGGCTTGTCGATGATGAGGACGCCGTCCACCCGGCTACCGCCTACCGGCTAGCTCGATCTGCTCCAGGATCTTCACCTGGAACAGCGTCTTCAGATCCGCGAAGCGGCCCGTGGCGCTGCACCCCGAGGCGTTCTTGTGGCCGCCGCCGCCGAACTGCCTGGCGACCGCGTTCACGTCGATGTCGCCCTTCGAGCGCAGGCTGATGCGCCAGTCGTCGGCGGCGCTCTCCTTGAAGAAGACGACCGCCTGAATGTCCTTCACCGTCAGCGGCAGGTTGATCAACCCCTCGGTGTCCTCATACGTGCCGCCGCAGTCGGCGGCGATCTGGTGATCCACGTACAGGCTGGCGAGGCGTCCGCTGTCGTCGAGCTCCATGCGACTCAGGACGGCGCCGAACAGCTTCAGGCGCCCCAGGTTGTTGCTGTCGAAGATGCTGCGGGCCACCGCCGGCGGGCTCACGCCCGCTTCGACGCACTCCCGGCAGATGTCGAACGTCCGGGGCGAAATACTGGAGTAGTGGAACGACCCGGTGTCGGTCAGGATGGCCACGTAAATGTGGACGGCAATCTCGTAGGTCAGCGGAACGCGGAGCTCGCGCACCAGATCGAACACCATCTCGCCGCAGGCGGCGGCCGACACGTCGAACCAGTTGACCGCGCCGTACATCGCGTTGCCGACGTGATGGTCGATGTTGATGACGAAGCCGCGGTCCAGCCCGGCCACGCCCGTCCGCGAGAGGTCGCCCGACTCCATGACGATGACCGCATCGCCGGGGTCCTCGACGCGGTCGGCGACCTCGATGTCGGCCGTCCCCGGAAACGCCAGCAACGGCGGGGGAGCGGGGTCGCGATTGACGATCCGCACGTCCTTGCCGAGGTGCCGGAGCGCGAAGGCCATCGCCAGCTGAGACCCGATGGCGTCGCCGTCGGGCCGGACGTGCGAGGTGATGACGAATCGCTGCCGCCGCAGAATCTCCTCGGCCGCGCGGGCCCGCGTGTCCGAAGCCGCCATGCGGTCGTCCGCGTCCTGGGTCCTATTCATCGTCTTCGTCGCCGCCGCGCTGGCGCTTCTCCTCGTGGAGGTCGCGCAGGATCTGCTCGATGCGGTCCTGGCTGGCGATCGCCTCGTCGAACCGGAACTCGATCTCCGGAACGCGGCGGAGCCGGATGCGGCTGCCGATCTGTCGCCGGAAGAACGGGGTGGCGCGCTCGAGCGCCCGGGCCGTCTCGTGCCGCTCGTTCGCATCGCCCATCGTCGTGTAGAACACGCGGGCGACCTGGAGGTCGGGTGAGACCTTGACCCGCGTCAGGGTGATGAAGCCGATGCCGGGGTCGTGGACCTCACCGCGGGTGAGCAGCTCGCTCAACTCCTGCCGGATCTGGTCGGCGACGCGGTCGGGACGGTAGCCCTGGGCCATGTGGGAAGCATCTGGGAGTTGCAGGCGGACCTTCAGGTCCGCCTCTACGGTCGTGGCGCCTCTCGGTCGTGGCGCCTCTACGGTCGTAGAGGCGGGTCTTCAGACCCGCCTCTGTCATCAGGCCGTCGCGGCCACCCGTACCATCGTGAACACCTCGATGAGATCGCCCACCTTGATGTCGTTGTAGCGCTCGAGGCCGATGCCGCACTCGAGCCCGCTCTTCACCTCGGAGACATCGTCCTTGAAGCGGCGCAGCGAGCCGATCCTGCCCTCGTGGATCACCACGTTGTCGCGGAGCAGCCGCGCCTGCGTATCGCCGGCGCGCGTGATCCGGCCATCGGTGACGATGCAGCCGGCAATCGCGCCGATCTTGGGCACCTTGAACACTTCGCGGATGTGAGCGGTGCCGATGCGCACTTCCTTGAAGGTCGGCTCGAGCAGCCCCGTCATGCCCTTCTTGATCTCATCGGTCACGTTGTAGATGACCGAATGCAGGCGGATGTCGACCTGCTCGCGCTCGGCCACGTCGGTGGCATTGCGATCCGGACGCACGTTGAAGCCGATGACGATGGCGTTGGAGGCCGAGGCGAGGAGCACGTCGGACTCGTTGATGGCGCCGACGCCCGAGCGGATGATGTTGATCTTGACCTTCTCATCCGACAGCTTCGCCAGCGTGTCGGCGAGCACTTCGGCCGAGCCCTGCACGTCCGCCTTGACGATGATCGGCAGATCCTTCATGCCGCCTTCGGCAATCTGCTCCTTCAGCGACTCGAGCGTCAGCCGGCCGCCCTTGGCCCCGAGCGCGCGCTCCTTGGCGCGCGTCTGGCGGAAGGTGGCGATCTGGCGCGCCTTGGCGGCATCCGCAACCGTCTGGAACGGATCGCCCGGCTGCGGGAGGCTCGTGAGGCCGAGGACTTCGACCGGCGTCGAGGGCTCCGCCGACTTCACCGGCCGCCCGCGATCGTCAATCAGCGCGCGCACGCGCCCCACCACCGGGCCGGCGATGAAGTTGTCGCCCACGCGCAGCGTCCCGTCCTGCACCAGCACGGTGGCGACCGGCCCGCGGCCGCGATCCAGCTTGGCTTCGAGCACCGTGCCCGACGCCGGCCGGCGCGGATTCGCCTTCAGCTCGAGGATGTCGCTCGACAGCAGGATCATCTCGAGCAGCTGATCGAGGTTCTGCTTCTTCTTGGCCGACACCGGCACCATCACGACCGTGCCGCCCCAGTCTTCCGGCTGCAACCCGATCTCCGCCAGCTCGCGCTTGACGTTCTCCGCGTTGGCGCCCGGCTTGTCGATCTTGTTGATCGCCACGACGATCGGCACGTTCGCCGCCCTGGCGTGGTCGATCGCCTCGCGCGTCTGCGGCATGACGCCGTCGTCGGCGGCGACCACGAGCACGACGACATCGGTGACCTTGGCGCCGCGCGCGCGCATCAGCGTGAACGCCTCGTGGCCCGGCGTGTCGAGGAATACGACGCTGCGGCCTTCGCCGACATCGACGTGATAGGCGCCGATGTGCTGCGTGATGCCGCCCGCTTCGCGCTCGGCCACGCGCGTCTCACGGATGGCGTCGAGGAGCGACGTCTTGCCGTGGTCGACGTGACCCATCACGGTGACCACCGGCGCGCGGGTCCCGATGTCATCGGGGTTGGCATCGACCGCCTCGGCGGACACGAGCTCCTCCTCGAAGCTCCGCATCTCGACTTCGGCGCCGAACTCGCGCGCGATGTCCTTGGCCGTCTCGATGTCGAGCGTGCTGTTGATGGTCAGCATCACCCGCTTCATCAGCAGCTTCGCCAGCACGTCCTTGACCCGGGCGTCGAGCTTCTCGGCCAGGTCCTTGACGGTCATGCCTTCGGCCAGCGTGATCGTCCGCGTGATCGGCGGCGGCGCGGCCGGCATCGCAGGCGCCGAGGGCGCCGACGGCCGCTCGCGGCGGGAATGGACCGGACGCCCGCCGCCCGCCGGACGGTACGGCATCCCTGGCCGCTGGCCGAACGGGGGCCTCGGCGGCATGCCGGGACGCGCCTGCTGCGGCTGCTGCGGCCGCACCGGCTGTGACGGCAGCGGACGGGGGCCGCCCAGCATCGCGGGCGTCGTCGGTCTCGGCGGCGGGGGATAGGCCGGGCGCAGCGCGCCGGGCGCACCGGCGCGGGGTGCCCCGGCCTTCGGCGCTGCCGGCTTCGTGGCGGCCGGCTTCGCGATCATGGTCGGCTGCGACGTCATCGGCCGTTTGGCCGGCGCCAGCGGCCGCGCCGGCCGCACCGGCTGACCGGGCTGTTCGATGCGCAGCCGCAGCGTCGGCGGAACGACGCGTCCCGGCGACGGCGGCTCGGCAGCCGCGGGCTCCTCCGGAGGCGCAGGCTCGTCGACGCGCTCGGGCGCGGCGGGCTCCGGCTCCGTCACGGCGACCACGGCGGCCGGCTCGGCCGCAGGCTCCATCGATACAGCAGCCGGTTCGTCCGCTGCGGCCTCGGGGGGTTCCTCGACAACCTCCGGCTCGGGCGGCGGCGCGGCCGGCCTGATCGTCTTGACGAGCCGCGGCGGCCCAAGAACTGGAGCGGCCGGCTTCGGCGGCTCCGGCTTCTTGGCCGCCGCCGCCTTCTTGCCGCCGCGCGCGGGGGCCGGCGCGTCCGAGAACATGTCGCCCCCGGGCAGCGCGATCGTGCGCTGGCGGGCCACCCGCTCGGCGAACGAGCGGGCGACGACCTCCTCGATGGTGCTCGACGCGCTTTTCAACTCGATGCCGTGATCGCGCTTGAGCAGCGCGATCACTTCCTGGCTCGTCGTGCCGAGCAGCTCCGCGACCTTGTAAATCCGAACCGTTGCCAAATGACGTCCCTTCGCGCTGAACTACTGCTGTTCCTTGGGCGCCTCGGCGCCCTCGCCTTCGTCGGCAGCCACGGCGGACAGCGCTTCCTGCTCCGCTCCGGCGGCCTCCTCGGCGGTGGCACCCTCTGCCGACGCCTCCGCTGGCGCCTCGGTCTGTTCGGTGCCCTCGCCGCCCATGTCGAGCGCGCCAAACTGCGCTTCGACCTCGCGCCGCTTCTCTTCTTCGCTCTTGATATCGATCCGCCAGCCGGTCAGCTTGGCGGCCAGACGCACGTTCTGCCCCTTCTTGCCGATCGCGAGCGACAGCTGCTTGTCCTCGACGACGACCTCCATGACGCGTTCCTTGTCGTCGACGATGGAGACGCGCTGCACCTTGGCGGGGCTGAGCGCGTTGGTGACGAACACGACGGCGTCGTCCGACCACTCGACGATGTCGATCTTTTCGCCGCGGAGCTCGCGGATGATGGCCTGGACGCGCGTTCCCTTCATGCCGACGCAGGCGCCCACCGGATCGACGTCGCGCTCCCGCGAGTACACCGCAACCTTGGCGCGGTCGCCCGCTTCGCGGACGGCGCCGCGGATTATCACGGTGCCGTCGTAGATCTCTGGGACCTCCTGCTCGAACAGCTTGATGAGCAGCGCCGGATCGGTCCGCGACAGCACGATCTGCGGCCCTTTGGTGCTCCGGCTGACCCCCTTGATCACGGCGCGGATCCGCTCTCCCGGCGAATAGCTCTCGGCACGCGACTGCTCCTTGCGGGGCAGCACCGCCTCGACCCGGCCGATCTCGACGATCAGATCGCCGTTCTCGAACCGCTTGACCGTGGTGCTGATGACCTCGCCGACCCGCTCGTTGTACTCGGCGAAGATGTTCTCGCGCTCCGCCTCGCGGACCTTCTGGAAGATCACCTGCTTGGCCGTCTGCGCCGCGATCCGGCCGAGCACGTCGGTCCGCTTGGGGAACTCGATCTCCATGTCGACCTCGGCCTCTTCGCCGTACAGCTCCTGCGCTTCCTTCAGCGAGATCTCGGTCTCCGGGTCGGTGACGTCCGGCACGATGTGCTTGATGGCGAACAGATCGACCTGGCCGGTGTCCTGGTTGAACCGCGTCTTCAGGTTCTCGTTGGTCTTGTAGTACTTGCGCGACGCGGTCAGGACCGCGTCCTCAATCGCCGTGACAATGGTCTCGGCCTCGATGCCCTTTTCCTTGGCGAGAGCCTCGATCGTCTGCATCAACGGGTTTGACATCTCAACAACTTTCATCAAAATTCGACTTCCAGCCGGCCGCGCGCAATGAACCGCAGCGGCAGCTGGTGCGTCCGTCCGTTCGCCGTCTCCAGCACCACATCCTGGCCGTCGACGCCCCGGAGCCGCCCCTCGAACGCCTTCTGATTGTCAACCGCCTCGCTGAGAACTATTTTCGCCAGCCGGCCGGAGAACCGCGCATAGTCGGCCGCCTCTCTCAGCGGCCGGTCCAGCCCGGGCGACGACACCTCGAGCGTATAGGTGAATGGGAGCGGGTCCTCGACGTCGAGCATCGTGCTGATCTCGCGGTTGACCTGCTCGCAATCCGTTATGCTGACGCTCTCCTCCGGTGTCGCGCCGGGCCCCGGCCGGTCGATGATCACACGCACGACATGGCCCACGGCTTCACGGCGGCTCTGCACGTCCCAGACGTTCAGGCCGTGTGAGCCGGCCACCCGCTCGGCAATTGCCCGGATCTGCGCCAGGGGTTCCATGCCACCAAATAAAAAAAGTGGGCACGGGCCCACTTGGAGTCGTCCTCCGCCCAAGTTGCGACCTTTAAGCCTATCACACGGCTGCAGTTACGGACAATCCGTGTAGGGCGGATTCCGCCGGAGAGTCGATCGCATCGACCGGCGGATCCGCCGTCCAATGGGCCGTGCGATCAGGTCGTAGCCCCGGCTGCCGATGATTTCGGCCTCGAGAAACGTGCCGGCCGGCAGCTCGCCGGGGTCGCATTCGCTGAGGTAGACGACCGGGTCGATATCGGGCGCCTGCCCCTCGAGGCGCCCGCGCAGCACGAGGTCGTGCTCGGCAGAGGGGCCGTCGACGAGCAGCCGCACCCGGGTGCCGACGCGCGCGGCCTGCGTTGCGGCGGCAATCTTCTGCTGGGCGCGCATCAGCCTGGCCTGGCGTGCGCGCTTGGTGGCGGCCGGCACGTCATCGGTCAGCGCGTGGGCCGACGTCCCTTCCTCATGGGAATACGTGAACGCGCCGACGTGGTCGAACCGCGTCGACCGGACGAAGCTCAACAGCTCGTCAAAATCTTCCGGCGTCTCGCCGGGGAAGCCGACGATGAACGTGGTGCGGAGCGCGACGCCAGGCACCCGGCCCCGAATACGCGCGAGGAGCCGTTCGTAGCCTGCGCGGGTGCCGGGACGCTTCATCCGCGCCAGTACCGCGTCGGAGGCGTGCTGCAGCGGCAGGTCGATGTAGCCGCACACCTTGTCGCACTCGGCCATCGCCTCCAGTACGTCGTCGGTGATCGTTGTCGGATACAGGTACAGCATCCGGATCCATTCGAGGCCCTCGATCCGGTCGAGCGCCCGCAGGAGGCGCGCGAGAGCGCCTCGCTCCCGCCGGTCGATGCCGTAGAACGTGGTGTCCTGCGAAATCAGGAGCAGCTCCTTCACGCCGCGCGCGGCCAGCCGCTCGGCCTCCTGCACGATCGATTCGGCGGGCCGGCTGCGATAGCTGCCGCGAAGGGTCGGAATGATGCAGAACGCGCACTTGTAATCGCAGCCTTCCGCAATCTTGAGGTAGGCGTAGTGCCGCGGCGTCGCCAGCAGGCGTGGTGTATCGGCGTCGTAGATATACGTGGGTAGGGATTGGGGGTTGGGGATTGGGGATTGGAAGTTCACAGGTTCGCCGTTGGAACGCAGAAGAGGAACCAACCGATCCCCAATCCCCAATCCCCAATCCCCGATCGCATCCACAATCTGCGGGACCTCCCCCGTGCCGAGGATCGCGTCGATCTCAGGGATCCGGGCGCGCAGCTCGTCGCGGTATCGCTCCGCCATGCAGCCGGTCACGACAAGACGGCGGCAACTGCCGCTTTGCTTGTGCTCAGCCATCTCGAGGATGGCGTCAATCGATTCCTGCTTCGCTTTGTCGATGAATGCGCAGGTGTTCACGACGAGCACGTCGGCCTCGGACACCTCGCGGGTCAACTCATGTCCCGCCCGCTGGGCGAGCCCGAGCATGACTTCGGAGTCGACGAGGTTCTTCGGGCAGCCGAGCGAGACCATTCCAATCTTCATAAAGTCTTTAGGACTTAGGATACAGGTATCGAGATGCCCGCCGCCGAAATCGCAGGACTTCTCAACGGCCAGACGCCCGTCGGAAGCAGGGTGACCGTGCGGGGCTGGGTTCGAACGCGCCGCGATTCGAAGGCGGGGCTGTCGTTCGTGCATGTGCACGATGGGTCG
>Ga0155950_1053_pt3 | contig 14829 bp, 15 predicted proteins | sample RifCSPlowO2_02_FD_107604 | JGI IMG/M metagenome (GOLD analysis project Ga0155950, IMG submission 107604) | Acidobacteria bacterium RIFCSPLOWO2_02_FULL_67_21
GTGGTGGCCGGACGGTACGCCAGCAGTACGATCAGGATGGTCGTCGCCCCCGCGATGTACAGCGCCGGCAGCACCGGGTACCCGAACGCACGGTAGGGACGCGGTGCGTCGGGCCGGGTCGCGCGCAGCCGGAACACGCCCGCAATCGTGAGGATGTAGAAGAGCAGGGCGGCGGAGATGACGTAGTCGAGCAGGTTGCCGTACAGGTTGCCGTACGCGCCCGTCGCCGGATCGAAGGTCCGCGGCAGGACCAGGAGCGAGGCCCAGACGCCCTGCAGCCCCAGCCCCCACGACGGCACCCGGGCCGTGTTGAGATGTCCCGCTCTGGAGAAGAAGAGCCGGTCCCGTGACATGGCGAAGTACGCCCTGGCGCCGGCCAGGATCAGGCCGTTGTTGCAGCCGAAGGTGGAGATCATGATGGCCGCCGCCATCAGGGCGACGCCCGCCCCGGGGAAGATGGCCTCGAGCGTGGCGGTTGCGACGCGATCCGACGGCGCCTGCTGGATCGCCTCGAGCGGCAGCGTGACGAGGTAGGCCACATTCGCCAGCACGTACAGCGCGATGACGATGATGGTGCCGAAGGCGAGCGAGAGGGGGATGGTGCGGCGCGGGTCCTTCACCTCGCCTGCCGTAAACGTAATGTTGTTCCACGCGTCAGCTGAAAAGAGCGACCCGGTCTGCGCCACGCAGAGCGCGACGAACATGCCTGAGGCGGTCACGACCGACACACCTTCTGCAATCGACTCGACCCCGCGAGGCTCCCAGAACGCCCCGAAGTTGGCGGCAACGGCTTCGCCGTTCCACCCAAGGAGCAGGCCGACCGCAATGAGCGCGACGACCGCTCCGGTCTTGGCCGTCGTGAAGGTGTTCTGCACGAACTTGCCGTAGTCGAGGCCACGGGTATTGGTCCAGGTCAGAAGCGCGATGAGCGCAATCCCGAGCAGCTGCGCTGTCGAGAGCGACACGGCATACCCGGCCGACAGGTGGAACGGCTCGACCAGGTAGCGGTCCTCGGCGATCCAGGGCACGAGCACGCCGGTGTAGCGCGCGAACGCCACCGCCACGGCGGCGATCGTGCCGGTCTGGATCACCAGGAACAGCGTCCAGCCGTACAGGAAGCCCCAGAGCGGGGAATACGCCTCCCGCAGATAGACGTACTGGCCGCCCGCCCGCGGCATCATCGCGGCCAGCTCGCCGTACGACAGGGCCGCTGTGATCGTCAGGATTCCGGTGATGCCCCATGCCGCCAGCAGCCACCCCGGGCTCCCGAGCTGCCGCGCCATCGCCGCCGACACGATGAAGATGCCGGATCCGATCATCGAGCCGGCGACGACCATCGTGGAGTCGTAGAGGCCGAGGCCGCGCTTGAACTCGGTGTCGAGACCCTCAGCCGGGACCGTCGCGGGCGGTGAGGACATGGCAGACAGCCTACAATGGGAACGCATGAGCGCGCGATTGCTCGACGGCCAGGCGCTGGCCGTACGCCTTCAGCAGGAAATCACGCCGCAGGTCGCCCAGTTCACTGCACGTTACGGCCGGCCGCCCGGTCTCGCCATCGTCCTTGTCGGGCAGAACCCCGCCTCCGAGGTGTACGTCCGCAACAAGCTGAAGGCCGGAAGCGGCGTCGGCTTTCGCGCCGATCTCGAACGCCTTCCGGAGGCGGCGTCCCTCGGCGACGTGCTCGCGCTCGTCGAGCGCCTGAACCGCAGCGAGGCGCACGACGGCATTCTGGTGCAGGCGCCGCTCCCGAAGGGGCTGGGCGGCGACGCGGCCGCGCGGGTGTTCGACGCGATTGCTCCGGAAAAGGATGTCGACGGCTTCACCCCCACCAACGTCGGGTTGATGGTGCAGGGGAGGCCTGCGCTGGTGGCCTGTACGCCGTCAGGGATCATCGAGCTGCTCGTCCGCGAGGGCATTCAGATCGCGGGGCGCCGGGCCTGCGTGGTCGGCCGGAGCGATATCGTCGGCAAGCCGATGGCCCTGCTGCTGCTCCAGCGCGATGCGACGGTCACCGTGTGCCACTCGAAAACGCCCGATCTGCCGGGCGTCTGCCGCGAGGCCGACATCCTGGTAGCCGCCGTCGGACGGGCGGGGCTCATGACCCGGAGCTTCGTCAAGCCGGGGGCGACCGTCATCGACGTCGGCATGAACCGCGTGACCGACGCGGCGGTCGCGCGCGCGCTGTTTCCGGCCGGGCATCCCCGCCTCGCCCGCTTTCAGGAGCGCGGGTCGCTCCTGGTGGGCGACGTCCACCCGGACGTGGCCGACGTCGCGGGGGCCCTGACGCCGGTGCCGGGCGGGGTCGGTCCGCTGACGGTCACGATGCTGATGATGAATACGCTCCGGGCTGCCCGTGCCAGAGCCGAAGGCGCCCGAACGTAAACGCGTGCGTCGCGTGGCCCTGACCGGGGGCATCGCCACCGGCAAGAGCCACGTGCGCGTGCAGTTCGAGTCCCTTGGTGTTCCGACGATTGATTCCGACGTCCTCGCGCGCGAGGCGGTCGCCCCCGGAAGCACAGGCCTGGCCGCGGTGGTCGAGCGATTCGGCCCTGGAGTCCTGGATCGTGACGGCACGCTCGACCGTCAGAAGCTTGGCGCGGTCGTGTTTGCGGATTTCGAGGCGCGCAAGGCTCTCGAAGCCATCATCCACCCGCACGTGCGGCGCGCAACCGAGGAGTGGTTCGCGACACTCGACCCGGTGCGGTACGCCTTCGCGATTGCCGACATCCCGCTCCTATACGAAGTTGGCCGCGAGCGGGACTTCGACGCCGTGATCGTGGCCGCCTGCGAGCCCGGGACCGAGCTCCGCCGCTTGATGGATCGCGATGGCTTGTCGGAGGAAGACGCCCGGAAGCGGATAGCGGCCCAGTTGCCGCTGGAGGAGAAGGTCGCGCAGGCCGACTACGTCATCCGCACCGACGGGACCATGGAGGAGACCAGGAAGCAGGTTGGCGATGTGTACAGGGCGTTGACGGCCGGTCGGCGGGCCTGAAGGCCCGCCGCTACGACTGCGCCTCTCTCACGCTTACGGCGCTTCCATCGTCTCAGCCGCTGCCGTGTCTTTGGCAGGAGCGAGCCGTTCCTCGACGAACGTATTCCATTCGTGGCACTGGGGGCAGTGCCACAGCGGTTCGGTGCTGCGGTAGCGGCAGCGGCGGCAGATGTGCGGGTCGAGGTAGAACACCGCCTCGCGCGTGAGCTCCACATAGCGCCGGATGAGCGCGGGGTCGAAGGCGAGCGCCTCGAGCGCTTCCCAGATCTGCTGGTGGATGGCGAGCGCGTGGGGATGGTGGGGCAGCGCGTCGAGCAGCTGATCGAACGCCGCGCGGTGCTGGCCCGCGGCGGCGAGGTGGCGCGAGAGCGCGAGCCGCGGGCGCCAGCCTTGCAGCTCGCGGTCGATCAGGCGGTGGCACAGCTCCACGAACCGGTGCGGCGCTCCCATGGTCCGGTACGCGCGCTCGAGGCGATCGAACGCGAAGTGGGCCTGCTCCGGCACCGCGGCCACGAGCCGCTCCCAGGCCTCTACGGCGCCGGCGAGGTCGCCGCGGCCCTCGCGAAGGTCGCCCAGGTTGAGGTGGGCCGGGACCGTGTGCGCGTCCGTATCGATCGCCGCCTGAAACGTCCGCACGGCGGCCGGATCGTCCGCCCGCTGCTGCTCGTGCCCGATCTCGTTGCGGAGGAAGCCGAGGATCTGCTGGTTGTCGGGGTGCCGCCCCCCGTCGATCTTGGCGACCTGCTCCCGGACGCGCAGCGCCTCGGCCCACTGATGCTGATCCTCGTACAGCTTCTGCAGGTTGACCAGCGCGTACCGGTTTCGCGGATCGAGGCGGAGCACCTCCTGAAACGCTTCGAGCGCGCGGTCGACGAAGCCGCCGTGGCGGAAGTCCAGGCCGAGGCACAGGAGCACGTAGGCCTGCTCGAGCTCGGTCAGATCCGGACGCTGCAGCAGGGCCTGGTGCACGTTGACGGCACGACCAACCTGTCCCTTCTGACGGTACAGGTTTCCCAGAATCATCCGCACTTCGAGCGCGTCGGTGTCGAGGCTGGTGGCCTGGCCGAGCTCCTCAATCGCCTGGTCGACCTGGTTGTCGACCAGGAAGTTGAGGCCGAGCATGTAATGCGGGGTCTCGCGCAGGCGGCGCCGATCGACCCAGCGGCCGTCCCGAAGCTTGTACCGCTCCCAGGCCTTGCCGGCGGCCAGGCCGAGGAGCAGCGCCAGCAGCACGGCAAGGAGGTACAGCTCGGTGGTCACGGGCAAAGGTCAAAGGAACGTCAGAACATCTGGGTGCGCCAGAGGTCGTGCAGGTGTACAACCCCCTCGACCCGCTTCTGGTCGTCGACCACGACGATGGACGTGATCTTGCGCTGCTCGAGGATGCGCAGCGCCTCCACGGCGAGCATCCCGCGGCCGATGGTGACGGGATTGCGGGTCATGATGTCGCCCGCGGTGCGGCCGGCAAGGTTGACGGATGCGCGCATGTAGCGGCGCAGATCGCCGTCCGTGATCACGCCGGCCAGGCGGCCGTCGTCCACCACGCAGGTCATGCCCAGACCCTGGCGCGACATCTCGCCGACCACGTCTTCGATCGACGTCTGCGGGCTGACGGTGGGGACCTTGTCGCCGGAGGTCATCAGCTGACCGACGCGCATCAGGCGCTTGCCGAGCTTTCCGCCCGGATGCAGGTTGGCGAAGTCCTCCTCGCGGAACCCTTTCGCGACGAGCACCGTCATCGCCAGCGCGTCACCGAGCGCCAGCGCGGCGGTCGTGCTGGCCGTCGGCATGAGGTTCAGCGGGCAGGCCTCCTCCGACACGTGGCAGTCGAGCGCGACATCGGACGCCTGCGCCAGCGTCGAGGCGGGGTTGCCGCAGATCGTGACCAGCCGGGCCCCGAGGCGCTTGATCGTTTCCAGCAGGCGCACCAGCTCCCCGGTCTCCCCACTGTTCGACAGCGCCACGACCACATCGTCGCCCTGAATCACGCCGAGGTCCCCGTGGACCGCCTCCGCAGGGTGCAGAAAGAAGGCGGGCGTCCCGGTGCTGGCAAGCGTCGCGGCAATCTTGCGGCTGACCAGGCCCGATTTGCCCATGCCGGTGACGATCACCCGTCCGCGGCAGTCGAGCAGCAGCCGGACGGCGTGATCGAAGCGATCGTCCAGCCGGTCGACGAGTGCCAGAATGGCGGCAGCCTCGGTCTGGAGCACCTTGCGCGCCACGGCAAGGTCGGCCGCAGTCACACGAGTCACACGCGGCCTCCCGCCGCCGGCACGCCCCTCGACTCCGCTCGGGGCGACGCTGAGCTTGTCGAAGCGTCGCGCGCCGCGGCGGCAATCCGGGTCAACTTGAGGAAGAGCGGCTCCAGTTTGTCGAGGCGGAGCGCGTTGGCGGCATCGCTCTGTGCGCGCGACGGCTCCTCGTGGACCTCCATGAACACGCCGTCGGCGCCGGCGGCGACCGCCGCCGACGCGAGCGGCTCGATGTATTCCGCCAGTCCCGTCGTGACGCCGTCGCCCGCGCCCGGCAGCTGCAGGCTGTGGGTGACGTCGAAGATCACCGGGTACCCGAACGCCTGCATGATCGGCAGCGCGCGCATGTCGACGACGAGGTCGTGATAGCCGAAGCTCGTGCCCCGTTCGGTGACGAGAACGGACTGATTGCCCTCGGCCGTGACCTTCGCAATCACATGCCGCATGTCGGACGGCGCCAGGAACTGTCCCTTCTTCACGTTGACCGGCTTGCCCGTGCGCGCGGCGGCCACCAGCAGGTCCGTCTGGCGGCAGAGGAACGCGGGGATCTGCAGCACGTCCACCACGGCCGCCGCAGCGGCCGCGTCGGAGGGGTGATGGATGTCGGTCAGCACCGGGAGCCCGGTGCGCGCGCGAACCTCCGCCAGCGCCTTCAGCCCCGCATCGAGGCCGGGCCCTCGAAACGAGCTGCGCGAGGTCCGGTTGGCCTTGTCATACGAGGCCTTGAAGATGACCGGCACGGCGCAGCGGCGCGCGATGTCCCGAATGGCCGCTGCCGTGTCCAGCGCGTGCTGGGGGCTCTCGATGACGCACGGCCCGGCGATGAAAAGAAGAGGGCTCCCGCCGCCGGCCGCCAAGGGTCCGATGTGGACGGGGTTCACGGACCTATTCTAGGTCAAAGGTCAAAACTCAAAGGTACGTGGGCCGGATGCCGCGGCGATGTCAGCGACTCATATCGCCGCGGATCCGGCAACCACCGAGGCGGCTGTGCCCGTCTTGTGGCGGTGCGCGGCCTCGACGAAGCTGGCAAAGAGCGGATGGGGCTTGAGCGGCTTCGACTGGAACTCCGGGTGGAACTGGACGGCCACGAACCAGGGATGTGAGGGCAGCTCGGCGATCTCGACGAACTTGCCGTCGGGGGAGCGCCCCGAGATCCGCATGCCCTTGCCGAGCAGCGCCGATTCGTAGAGGCAATTGAACTCGTAGCGGTGGCGGTGTCGTTCGTAGACGAGCGGCGCGCCGTAGATCCGCTCGGCGAGCGATCCGGGCGCCAGCTCGCACGCGTACCGCCCGAGCCGCATCGTGCCTCCGAGGTCGTCCACCCCGAGGAGGTCGCGCAGCTTGTAGATCACCTTGTGCGGCGCGTTCTCGTCGACCTCCGTTGAATCGGCGCCCTCGAGACCGCACACGTTGCGGGCGAACTCGACGGTGGCCCACTGGAAGCCGTAGCAGATGCCGAAGTAGGGGATGGCGTGCTCGCGCGCGTATTCCGCCGCCCGCATCATCCCGCGCGTGCCGCGCGACCCGAAGCCGCCGGGCACGAGAATGCCGTGCGCACCGGCCAGAAGCGCGGCGCCGTTGTCGTTCTCGAGCGCCTCCGCCTCCACCCAGTTCAGCCGCACCTTGACGCGGTGCGCGAACCCGCCATGGAAGACGGCCTCGTTGAGGCTCTTGTACGAGTCTTCGTAGCCGGTGTACTTCCCGACCACATGGATCGTCAGCTCGTCGACCGGGTTCTTGATCCGCTGCACGAGCTCGCGCCACGCCTCTGTCCGGGCCTCGGTCAGCGGCAGGCCGAGCAGCTTCAGCACAATCCGATCGAGGCCTTCAGCCGACAGGACCAGCGGCACCTCGTAGATGGTCGAGACGTCCTTGGCGGTGATGACCGCCTCCTCGTTGACGTCGCAGAAGAGCGCAATCTTCCGCTTGATATCCGCGTCGAGGAACCGGTCGGTCCGGCAGAGCAGGATGTCGGGCTGGATGCCGATCGAGCGGAGGTCGCGCACGCTGTGCTGCGTGGGCTTGGTCTTGAGCTCGCCGGCGGTGCCGATGAAGGGCACCAGCGTCAGGTGGATGTAGATGGTGTTCTCGCGTCCCACGTCGAGGCGGACCTGCCGGATCCCCTCGAGAAACGGCATGCTCTCGATGTCGCCGACGGTGCCGCCGATCTCGACGATGACGATGTCGACGTCGCGCGCGGTGGCGCGGATGGCGTCCTTGATCTCGTTGGTGATGTGCGGGATGACCTGCACCGTGCGGCCGAGATAGTCGCCGCGGCGCTCCTTCTGAATGACCGATAGATAGATCTTGCCGGTCGTCCAGTTGCTGTTGCGCGTGGCCACCATGCTGGTGAACCGCTCGTAGTGCCCCAGATCCAGATCCGTCTCCGCGCCGTCGTCGGTGACGTACACCTCGCCGTGCTGGTACGGGCTCATCGTCCCGGGGTCGACGTTGATGTAGGGGTCGAACTTCTGCAGCGCCACGCGGTAGCCGTGGTCCTCGAGGAGACGGCCGATGGAGGCGGCGGCCAGCCCCTTGCCGAGGGAGGAGACGACGCCGCCGGTCACGAAGATGTATTTCACAGGTCTGTTGGTCATAGTCAGGTGGAGGGCAGGCCGACGCCGGCTTCGAGGTGCCGCCGCACGCGCTCGAGATCCTGCGGGGTGTCGACTCCGATGGAGTCGTGCTGGGTGACGACGGTGCGAATACGGAAGCCGTGCTCGAGGACGCGGAGCTGCTCCAGCGCCTCGGCCTGCTCGAGCGGGCTCTGCGGCAGCGCCGCCAGACGGAGGAGGAACGGCCGCCGGTAGGCGTACAGCCCGATGTGCTTGTACGCGGGCGCGGCGGCGCCGCCGCGCTCGAACGGAATCGGGGCCCTCGAGAAATAGAGCGCGTTGCCGTCGCGGTCGGCGACCACCTTGACCACGTTGGGATCGGTGTATTCCGACGGCTCGGCGATCCGCCGGCAGACCGTCGACATCTCGACGGCGGGGTCGCCCGCAAGTGCCGCCACGACTTCGGCAATCATGTCCGGCTCGACGAGCGGCTCGTCGCCCTGCACGTTCACGACCAGGGGGCAGTCGAGATCCGCGGCCACCTCGGCCACCCGATCGAGACCGCTGCGGTGCGAGGCGCGCGTCATCCGCGCAATGCCGCCGAAGCGCTCGACGGCCGCCGCGATCCGCGGGTCGTCGGTGGCCACGACCACGGCGTCGACGCCACGCGCGGCGGCGGCGCGGCGATAGACGTGCTCCACCATCGGCCGACCGGCGATGTCAGCAAGCGCTTTTCCTGGAAACCGGGTTGAGTGGTAGCGGGCGGGGATGACGGCGACAACAAGGAATGCCGGCGAGGCATTCCGGGAGACATCGTGCAGCGGCTGTGACGTTCGTGCGAATGGATTGCGGAACGCTACAGGGTGCACGGCGAATCATAGCACAGCGGTTGGCGCGATCGACCCTATCCCTCAGGCGCGCTCTTGCCGAAATGTTAAGATAAGGACGGCTGTGTGATGACCTGGAAGTCGTACGTCACCGTTTCCGGCGCAACCGTCGTGGCAGGGTGGCTGGCGTCGTCGGCGCCGCCGCAGCCCGCGCCGGTCGCGCGGCCGCGCGCACTGCAGACGCCGGCGCCTAATGTCGCTGCCAGCGACATTCAGGAGCAGGCGGAGCGCCTGCGAGCGCCTCTCCCTGCCGAACGCACCTACACGACACCGCACCGCAACCCCTTCCGGTTTGCCGATCGGATTTCGATCGAGCAGCCGGGGACGGCGGCGGCGGCGCGGACCGAGGCTCCGCCCGCCGATGTTCGCCCGGCCGGCCCGCGAGTCTCATTGTCGGGGATTGCCGAAGACGCGACGCCGGGCGGCCCCGAGCGGACCGCCATTCTGAGTGGCCCCGGCGGCGTCCTGATCGTCCGCGAAGGCGAGGAGATTCTCGGCTTCTACCGGGTCGTTCGGATCGACAGCGAAGCGGTGGAGCTGCAGGCCCTGAGGGACGGCTCCGTCCAGCGGTTGACGCTGCGGTAGCGCCGCTATACGCGCACGATCCGCGCTTCGCGGATTGCCTTCACCTTCCGCAGATCATCGAGCACCGCATTCGGGATCGGCGACGTCTCGTCGACGATGACGACGCCGGCCGCGTTGCGGCCCTCGCGCCCGAGCGCGAAGTTGGCGATGTTGACGCCGTGCCGGCCCAGAATCGTGCCGATTTCACCGATGACGCCCGGCTGGTCGTTGTTCCGGATGACGATCATCGTCCCCGCCAGCGGCGCCTCGATCCCGATCCCGTCGAGGAGCACGAGGCGCGGCGAGGTGCGCTCGAATACGGCCCCCTCGACCCACCGCTCGCCGTCGCTCGTGTGGAGTTTCACCGACATCAGGCTCGTGTAGTTGCGGGGCCTGGTGCTGCGGGACTCGACGATCTCCATGCCGCGGTCGGTGGCAATCGTCCGCGCGTTGACCGGTGTCACGCCCGTTTCGAGGATCGGCGTGAGCAGGCCGACCAGCACGGCATTGGCCAGCATGTCGTTGCGGCCTTCGGCCAGGTCGCCGTAATAGCGGATTCCGACGCCGTGCGCCCGCGCGTCGTTCATCTGTGCGAGAAAGGCGCCCAGCCGCTCGCCGAGCTCGATGTACGGGCGCAGCCGGATGTACTCCTCGGCCGACACCGACGGGAAATTGACGGCGTTGCGGATAATGCCGTCTTTCAGGAAGTCCCGCAGGGCCGCAGCCGTCTCGACACCGACAAGCTCCTGGCCTTCGCGCGTCGACGCGGCAATATGCGGCGACGCGACGACCTGCGGCAGCTTCTGCAGCCGCTGGTCGGGCGGCGGCTCCCTCTCGAACACGTCCAGCGCCGCCCCCGCCACCTGTCCCGACTCGATCGCGTCGGCCAGCGCCGCCTCGTCGATCAGGTCGCCTCTCGCCGTGTTGATGATCCGCAGGCCCTTCCTGGCGCGCGCCAGCCGCTCGGCATTGACGATCCGGCGCGTCTTGTCGTTCGACGGCATGTGGAGCGACACGTAGTGGGCGCGCGCGAACAGGTCGTCGAGCGACACGAGCTCGACGCCGAGCCCGGCGGCCACCTGTTCGGAGATGAACGGATCGTGCGCGATGACCCGCATGTCGAACGCGGCCGCCCGCCGCGCGACTTCCTGCCCGATCCGGCCCAGGCCGGCCAGGCCGAGCGTCTTGTCGCGAATCTCCTCGCCGAGAAACTTCTTCTTCTCCCACTTGCCCTGCTTCATGGCGGCGTCGGCCGCGGGCAGATGGCGGGCGAGCGCCAGGATCTGTCCCATGGCGAGCTCCGCCACGCTGATGCTGTTGGCGCCCGGCGCGTTCATCACGACGATGCCGCGCGCGCTGGCGGCGGTCACGTCGACGTTGTCGACGCCGGTGCCCGCGCGCGCGATCGCGCGCAGGCGCGGCGCCGCGGCGATCAGGGCCGCGGTGACCTTGGTGGCGCTTCGAACGACGAGCGCGTCGGCCGCGGAGAGGTCGGTGGCGAGCTGCTCGGGTGCGCGCCCGGAACGGGCGTCGACCTCCCATCCTTCCGCGCGCAGCAGATCCAACGCGGAAGCGGGCAGGTCATCGGCGACGACAATTTTCAATGTTGTTGTCCGGAGGTGAAAGGTTTCTCTGAAAGTATAATCTGCGAGCGCCGCACTAGAATGGTGCAATCCGCTAAAATCTTCGGATTCGCGACCGGACACGGCCCGCAGCGGGAATTTTTCAACAGGGTTTTCAACAGAAACTGTGCGTAACCCGCGCCATCGGTCCGGGACATCGCCCTAAGGCGGACCTGAAGGTCCGCCTCTACGATCAACGGGGCTACGATCATCAGGCCGCACGTAGCGCCGGGTCTTCAGACCCGGCGGAACGGAAGGAGTGGAATGACGCGAAAAATTACGGTGGTCGGTGGCGCGGGCAACGTCGGCGCCACGGTGGCGCGGTCGATTGCGGAGAAGGGCCTGGCTGACGTGGTCCTCATCGACATCGCCGACCAGAAGGCGAACGGCGTGGCGCTCGATATTTACGAAACGTGCCCGATCCTCGGATCCGACTCGCGGGTGATCGGCGGCAACGACTGGACCGCCGCCGTGGGCTCGGACATCGTGGTCATCACGTCGGGCAAGCCGCGAAAGCCGGGCATGAGCCGGGACGATCTGGTGCGTGACAATTTTGAAATCATGAAGAGCATCGCGCCCAAAGTTGTCGAGCACTGCCCGAAGAGCATCGTCATTCCGGTGGCCAACCCGCTCGATGCCATGGCGCAGGCGCTCTATCGACTGACCAAATTCCCGCGCGAGCGCGTCATCGGGATGGCCGGCGTGCTGGACTCGGCGCGCATGAGCACCTTCATCGCGATGGAGATGAACGTGTCGGTGCAGAACGTCCACTCCTTCGTGCTCGGCGGGCATGGAGACACGATGGTGCCGCTGGCCCGCTACTCGACGGTCGCCGGCGTGCCGATTACCGAGCTGCTGCCGAAGGATCGGATCGACGCCATCGCGGCGCGGACGGCCAACGGGGGCGCAGAAATCACGAAGCTCGTGGGAACGAGCGCCTGGTACGCGCCCGGCGCGGCGGCGGCGGAGATGTGCGAGGCGATCCTGCTCGACAAGAAGAAGATCCTGCCCTGTTCGGTGTTCCTGCAGGGCGAGTACGGCATCCGCGACCTGTTCGTCGGGGTGCCGGTCAAGCTCGGCGCCAGCGGTGTGGAGGAGATCTTCCAGATCAAGCTGACGCCCGAAGAGGACGCGGCGCTGAAGAAGTCGGCGGCCTCGGTCAAGGAGCTCGTCGATGTCATCGGCATGTAGCCGCCGGACCCACCATTAGGTCCTCCGTTGAAAATCCACGAATATCAAGCCAAATCCGTGCTGGCCCGGTTCGGCGTGCCCGTGCCGCGCGGTGAAGTGGCCTTTTCCGCCGCCGAGGCCGGAGAGATCGCCAGACGGCTCGGCGGTCCGATTGCGGTCGTCAAGGCCCAGATCCACGCCGGCGGGCGGGGCAAAGGCGGCGGCGTCAAGCTGGCGAAGTCGCCGGACGAGGCCGAGCAGATGGCCCGGCAGATGATCGGCATGACGCTCGTGACCCACCAGACCGGCCCCGAAGGCAGGAAGGTGGGCCGGGTGCTGATCGAGGAGGGGCTCCAGATCGAGCGGGAGCTGTATCTCAGCCTCCTGATCGACCGGGCGGCGGCGTGCCCTGTGGTGATTGCCAGCGCCGCCGGCGGCATGGACATCGAGGAAGTGGCCGCCAGCCACCCGGAGAAGATCCTCCGCGAATATATCGGCCGCGGCACCGGCGTCATCCCCTTTCAGGGCCGCAAGCTGGCGTTCGCCATGGGGCTCGAGGCCGGCCCGGCGCAGAAGCTGGTCAAGCTGCTCGAGGCCCTCTACCGCGCGTTCATCGAGACCGACGCCTCGATGATCGAGATCAACCCGCTCATCCTCACCAAGGGCGGCGATCTGCTGGCGCTCGACGCCAAGGTCACCTTCGACGACAACGCGCTCTACCGCCACCAGGACCTTCGCGAGCTGCGCGACCTTGCCGAGGAGGACCCGCTGGAGGTCGAGGCGTCGAAGTTCTCGCTGAACTACATCCGGCTCGACGGGAACATCGGCTGCATGGTGAACGGCGCCGGGCTCGCGATGGCGACGATGGACATCATCAAGCTGGCGGGCGGGGAGCCCGCGAACTTTCTCGACGTCGGCGGGGGCGCCAACGCCGAGCAGATCCGCAACGCGTTCAAGATCCTGATGTCGGACAAGAACGTCCGCGCGGTCCTGATCAATATCTTCGGCGGCATCCTGCGCTGCGACGTGCTGGCGCAGGGCGTGATTGCCGCAGTCAAGGAGCTCGGCGTGCCGGTGCCCATCGTGATCAGGATGGAGGGCACGAATGTCGAGGAAGGAAAACGGATGCTGAAGGAGAGCGGCCTGAACTTCACGACGGCCGACGCGATGGGCGAGGCGGCCGAAACCGTGGTCAGGCTGGCGGGGAAACTCTAGGTCAAAGGTCAAAGGGCAAAGGTACAGAGTGGCAGTACTACTTGATAAGAAGACGCGGCTCGTCGTGCAGGGGCTCACCGGCCGCGAGGGGACGTTCCACGCGAAGCAGGCGGCGGCCTACGGGACAACCGTGGTCGGCGGCGTCACCCCGGGGAAGGGCGGCACGACGCACGAGGGGTGGCCCGTGTTCAACAACGTCCACGACGCCATGCGGGAGACCGGGGCCAACGCCAGCGTCATCTTCGTGCCCCCGCCGTTTGCCGCCGACGCGATCATGGAGGCCACCGATGCGGGCATTGCGCTGGCCGTGTGCATCACCGAAGGCATCCCCGTCGTGGACATGCTGAAGGTGATGACCTTCATGCAGGGCCGGCCGACGCGCCTCGTCGGGCCGAACTGCCCGGGAGTGATCTCGGCCGGGATGGCCAAGGCGGGCATCATCCCCGGCCATATCTGCAAGGAAGGCCGGATCGGGATCGTGTCGAAGAGCGGCACGCTGACCTATGAGGCGATCCATCAGCTGACGCGGCAGGGGATGGGGCAGACCACCTGCATCGGCATCGGGGGCGACCCGCTGATCGGGACGTCGTTCATCGACGCGCTGCGGCTGTTTGCCGCCGATCCCGATACCGAGGCGGTCATCATGATCGGCGAGATCGGCGGCACGGCCGAGGAAGAGGCGGCCGATTTCATCAAGCGTGAGTCCAGGAAGCCGGTGGTCGGGTTCATTGCGGGCCAGACGGCGCCGCCCGGCCGGCGCATGGGGCATGCAGGGGCGATCATCGCGGGCGGCAAGGGGACGGCGGCCGAGAAGATGGCGGCGCTGGCCGCCGCCGGCGTCCACGTCGTGAAGAGCCCGGCCGACATGGGCGCCAAGATGAAGGAAATCCTCGGTACGTAGGGCGGGTTCCGCCGAGGACCACGATTCGCCCGCAGGCGGACCCGCCGGAACGGAATCTATGGAACGAACATTTGCGATCATCAAACCCGACGCCGTCGAGCGGCGGCTCGCCGGCAGGATCCTGGCCCGCATCGAAGAGGCCGGCTTCATCGTCCGCGGGATGCGGCTGCAGCATCTGACCAAGAAGGAGGCCGAGGGTTTCTACGCGGTACACCGCGAGCGCCCGTTCTTCGGCGGCCTCACCGACTTCATGTCGTCCGGGCCCTGCGTCGTGATGGCGCTCGAGGCGCCGGATGCCATCCGGAAGTGGCGCGCGCTCATGGGCGCCACCGACCCGGCGAAGGCCGACCCCGGCACGCTGCGCAAGGAGTTCGGAAGCTCGATCGAGCGGAACGCGACGCACGGCTCCGACGCGCCCGAGACGGCGGCCTTCGAGCTGGGCTATTTCTTCCGGGGGCTGGAACTCATTTAGTGGCACGCCTGTTCATTGTTCTCGGCCTCGTGCTCGTGGCCGTCGGGCTGCTGATCGCGATGGGTGTGCCGATCGGGCGGCTGCCCGGAGACATGACGTACCGGCGAGGGAACTTTTCGTTTTACTTTCCCCTGACGACCTCTATCATTGCCAGCGTCGTGCTGACGCTGCTGTTGATGTTCCTGGGACGCCGGTAGGC
>Ga0155950_1092_pt3 | contig 14719 bp, 13 predicted proteins | sample RifCSPlowO2_02_FD_107604 | JGI IMG/M metagenome (GOLD analysis project Ga0155950, IMG submission 107604) | Acidobacteria bacterium RIFCSPLOWO2_02_FULL_67_21
TGCGCCCCCCGGTAACACTTACTTATGGCTCGACACGGCCGCCGGCCATCAATGATGCCGCCACCAGACCCCATCCGGCCACGATCAATGCCACGTGCACCAAGATCAGCGCCCAGCGTCCGAACGAATACGGAGCATCCAGCCGGACTGGGACCGGTATCAATCGGTACCAGAACCACAGCCCCAGGGCGCTGCCGAGCAGGATGCCGGTGGTCATCGATAGCCAGCCCGCCGCGGCCAGTGGCTCGGTCGGCATCCACGAGCGGCAGATGGCTAGCAGGCCGACGCTCACCAGTGAGGCCGGCAACACGAGCGCGTAGCGCAGGCGTGGACGAGAGAGGCTCCCGAAGAGGATCGCCGGCATCAACACCCAGCCCGCTGCCAGCGCGCCGTCCACGGACGTCGGCGCGTCCAGGCTCGTCACCGCCAGCGCCCAGATCAGCCCCAGCGCCACCACGCTGACGAAGCCCAGTCGCTTCACCCGCCGCGCCATCCACCGGTCAGCAGACAGCTCGATGGGGATCGGGCGAAGGAGGAGGCAGTGGGTCTCTTGCCGCATCAAGCCGGCTTCCGGCTGCGCCCGCCCGTCAGAAACATCACGAAGCCAACGATGAAGAGCGCATCCAGGATCCCCAACAAGCCAAAGATCGGATGCAGCAGCTCGTCGATGGCCCAGTAGTACGCAGAGAGCCCGGTGAACGCCACCTTGTAGACAACGCCGGTCTTGACGATCCCGCGGTTGCCTTCCGGATCCTGGTAGACGAACCAGTAGCCAACCCCTCGCGCGTGTAATGGGCCGGCCGTATGGACATTCAGATCAGCAAAGAAAGTGACGTCCCCTTGCACGAGCAGGTCGCCGCGCAACTGGTGTTTCTGATCGGCACCGGCGTACTCAAGCCGGGCGCCGCTCTGCCGAGCGTGCGCGCGCTCGCGCAACGGCTGGGTATTCACCGCAACACAATCAGCAAGGCATACCACGACCTCACGCTGAGCAAGGTGGCCGAGAAGCGGGCGGGGCGGCGGCTGGCAGTCCGTTCAGCCGGGCGGGGATCGACCCCCATGGCCGCCAGGGGTCTCGACGATATCGTCAACGCCGCCATCGCGGGCGCCCGACAGGGCGGATACTCGTTGCAGCAGCTCCACGAGCGGCTCCGCGACCACCTGCGCGCGGCGCCGCCGGATCATCTGCTCGTGCTCTCGGAGGATGCCGGCATGCGCGTACTGCTGCCGGAAGAGCTGAAGCAGCGGTTCTCCTGTCCTGTTGACGCATGCACCCCCGCCGAGCTGCTGTCGAACCCGGCGCGAATCATCGGAGCGCTGGTCGTCAGCCCGCAGGGCCATCTACCTGGCATCCAGACCGTCCTGCCGGCCGAGCGGCCGGCGATCGCCATCACCTACTCCCCAGCGAACTCGCACCTTCAAGCGATACGTCGCTTGCCAAGACCCTCCCTGATCGCCGTCGTCTCCGTCAGCCGGTTCTTCCTCGATACGGCGCGCGGAGTGCTCGCCCCAGCGGTGGGGCGGCGCCACTCGATGCGCGGATATCTGATGGCGGGTACGCGACCGGAGACGCCCGGGGCCGCGGATCTGTTGCTCTGCGGCGCCATGACGTTCCCGGTCGTGCGCGCGCGATACAAGGCGGCAGCGGTGACGTGCTACAAGCTGATCTCCCCTGCCTGTCTCGACCAGATCGCGGCGGTTCTTGTGTGTCGCCGTGCGACGGTCCCATCGCGTGCCACCACGGGGGCGCGTGACACCGCGCGCCGTCTTCTGCGTCAGACCGGGAAATGACCGGAATGCGCTTCGGTAGCTGCGCTCGATCCTCCGCGCGGATGACCGTCTGGCGGTAGAATCGCCGCCTGTCTATGTTCCGACATGACCACATGCTGCAGCTCGCGCACGGCCTGCTCTGCCTCGTTCTGCTGACGCCTGTCGCCGCGCAGAGCCCTGCCGGCAACGACGCCGTCTTCCGGTATCGCGGCGCCGATCGGGACAGCCGCCTCGTGCAGCGAGCGAAGCAGGAAGGCAGCGTCTCCCTCTACACCTCGCTCGCCCCGACCGAGTCGCAGCCGCTCGCGGCCGCCTTCGAGCGGAAGTACGGCGTGAGGGTCGTCCTCTGGCGGGCGCTCTCGGATCAGGTCGTGCGCCGGGCGGTCACCGAAGCGCAGGCCCGGCGCCATGCCGTGGACGTCGTCGAGACCAACGGCCCCGAGATGGAGATGCTCGCCCGCGAGAAGGTGCTCGCGGAGTTCCACTCGCCCTATCTGGCCGACCTGCCGCCGGCCGCCATCCCGTCGCACCGCATGTGGTTTCCCGACCGCCTGAACTTCTACGTGGTCGCCTACAACACCTCGAAGGTGAAGCGGGCGCAGATCCCGGCCACGTATGAGGGCTTCGCCGATCCCAGGTGGAAGGGGCAGATAGCGCTCGAGGCCACCGACGCGGAGTGGATGGCGACACTGGTCAAGCACTGGCCCCAGGGGCGCGGCCTAGAGTACTTCCGCCGCCTGGCCGCGCTCGAGCCGGAGATTCGCCGGGGGCACATCCTGCTGGCGACGCTGGTGGCGGCCGGCGAAGTCCCGGTGGCCCTGACGACGTACAACAGCAATGTGGTGCCCCTCAAGCGGAAAGGGGCGCCGATCGATTTCGTCCCCGTGCAGCCGGTCGTGGCACGGCCGCAGGGCATCGGCGTGGCGCGGAACGCGCCGCACCCGCACGCCGCGCTGCTCTTTGCCGACTTCGTGCTGTCGCCCGAAGGGCAGACGCTCTTCGAATCGCTCGGCCGCGTGCCCGCGAGCACGCGCGTCAAGAGCGAGTTGAACGACTTTCCGTTCACCATGATCGACCCCGCGACCGTGCTCGACGAGCGCGAGAAGTGGGAGAAGATATGGAACGACCTGTTCTTGCGGAAGTAGCTCGGTTTCATAACCGTAGTGCCCGGCTTCAGCCGGGCTGAAGCCCGGCACTACGTACGAAATTGGTGCCCGTAGTCGGTCATGAAACCGCTTCTGTCACGACACGAGAGGAGACAGCGATGAAACAGACGATGACGGCAGCGGTCGTGGTGGCGTTCCTGTGCGCCGCGGGCCTCCCGCGCCTCCAGGCGCAGATGGCCCAGGCCGACGGCCCGCAGCCCTCCAACCGTCAGGCCGACACGGTGCGGACGTCGCAGGGCGACCTGCGCATTCTGCCGATCTACCACGGCAGCGTCATGCTCGAATTCGGCGGCAGGATCATTCACATCGATCCCTGGAGCCGCGGCGACTACACCGGGCTGCCGCAGGCGGATCTCATCGTGATTACCCATTTGCATGCCGACCACATGGACCGGCCGATGATCGACAAGCTCAAGAAGCCGTCGACCGTGATGGTCGCACCCGCCGCCGTCGCCGACATGCTCAACTGCTGCCCGGTGGAGGCGATCGGCAACGGCGAGACGCGCACCGTGATGGGGATCGGGTTCGAGGGGGTGCCGATGTACAACCTCGTGGAGGGGTGGGGCCCGGGCATGCCGTTCCATCACAAGGGCATCGGCAGCGGCTACGTCCTGGGGTTCGGCGACACGCGTCTCTACATCTCGGGCGACACCGAGTGCGTGCCCGAAATGAAGGCGCTGAAGAACATCACGATCGCCATGATCGGCATGAACCCGCCAAAAACGATGTCGACCCTCCAGGCGGCGGCATGCGTGAAGGCGTTCGGGCCGAAGATCGTCTACCCCATCCACTACCGGGGCCAGAAGCCCGAGGATTTCGCGAAGGCGCTCGCCGGGACGGGCATCGAGGTCCGGGTCCGGAAGCTCGAAGGGGAATCCTGAGGGGCGGCATCGAGTACCTCCGGCCCCGAAATTACCTGGTTGACACCACCCTGACCGGGGCGTAGCCTCCCCGCTGGCGGGTCCGCGGGTCGACACGATCAAATCTCCCGCGGAGCCGCCCTGCATTTCGCGGCGTCATCCGCCGTGTCGTCTCTCTCGGGCACTCGTCTAGCGAGGAGGTCGGTATGAACGTCCGGTCGATTCTGGTTTCGGTGTGGTGTCTCATCCTCCTGCCCGCGGCGGCGGGAGCGCAGACGGCGGTCAGCGGCTCGATCGCCGGTACCGTTCGCGACGCATCGGGCGGCGTGCTGCCCGGTGTGACCGTCGAAGCCTCCAGCCCGGCGTTGATTGAAAAGGTCCGCTCGGCCGTCACCGACGGCAACGGGGTGTACCGGATCGTCGACCTGCGCCCGGGCACCTACACCGTTACGTTCCGGCTCCCCGGCTTCACCACCTTCCAGCGCGAGGGGGTCGAGCTGACGACCGGCTTCACGGCCACGATCAACGCCGAGATGAAGGTCGGTGCCGTCGAGGAGACGATCAGCGTAACCGGCGAATCCCCGATCGTCGACACGTCGAACGTGCGCACGCAGGCGGTCTTCTCGCGCGACACGCTCGACCTGCTGCCGGTCAGCCGGACGTCCCGCGGCTACGTCACGCTGATGCTGGGCGCCACGATGGACGCGCGGGCGCAGGATGTGGGCGGGAGCACCGGCGAAGACACCGGCAGCATCTCCGTCCATGGCAATCGCGGCGGCGACATGATCTGGGGCATCGACGGCATGCGGGCGTCGCGCGCCACCGGCGCAGGCGGCGGCTTCAGCGTCTTCCAGGTCAACCAGGCGAGCGTCCAGGAGATCAGCTTCCAGACGGCCGGCATCTCGGCCGAGAGCGAGACCGGCGGCATTCAGATGAACGTCGTGCCGCGTGAAGGGGGCAACGCCTACTCCGGCTACTACATCGCCAACTACACCGGCTCCGGCATGCAGACCGAGAACATGACGAGCGAGATCCGCAGCCGCGGCTTCGCGGCCGACGTGCTGAAGGTGAAGCGGATCTACGACTTCGCGGCGGCCATGGGCGGGCCGATCAAGCGCGACCGGCTCTGGTTCTACACCGCGCACCGGGCCTGGGGCACGACGCGCCCGCTGCCCGAGCCGGGCAACTATTTCAACAAGAACCACAACACACCGCTGTTCTACGTCTACGACCCCGATCCGAGCCGATCGCAGGACGGCGGTCTTCCCCGGCGCAGCCACAACGTCCGCCTGACCTGGCAGGCCGCCCAGAGCCACAAGATCAACTTCTATTACGACCAACAGCCGGCATGCAACTGCCCGCGCATCTACGCGGGACTGCACACGCCCGAGGCAATGGCGGATCACGCGTACGGGCCGAACCATGTCACCCAGGTGGCATGGAGCGCGCCGATCACGAACCGCCTCCTCTTCGAAGCCGGCGTCGCGCGGTTCCTCTTCGGCATCAACTTTCGGGAAAATAAGGGCGTCGATCCCGACGACATCGCGGTCGTCGACCTCGCAAACGACTTCCGGCTCAACGCACGCGTGCGCATCAACACCAGCATCCGCGCGGGCGACAACTACGGCGAGATTCTGGACCAGCAGTACAACGGACGGTTTGCCGTCTCGTACGTCACCGGGTCGCACAACTTCAAAACCGGGACATTCTGGCAGTTTGCCGACTCCGAGGAGGCCTCGCGCATCCATGGCGACGTGCTTTACACCTTGCTCAACGGCGTGCCGCGGGACATCACCCAGTACTCGACGCCCGGCGGCTACAAGGCGCGGGCCTTCAACACCGGCCTGTACGCCCAGGACCAGTGGACCATCCGGAAGCTGACGCTCAACCTCGGGATGCGGTTCGACTACATCAACGGCTGGTCGATGGAGCACAGCGTCCCGGCCGGCCGCTGGGTCGGGCCGCGCACGTACCAGCGCGTCGAGAACGTGCCGAACTTCAAGGACCTCTCCCCGCGGATGGGCGCCGCGTACGATCTGTTCGGCAATGGCAAGACCGCGCTCAAAGGGTCGTTCGGTCGCTATATCTCCCTGATCGGGACGTCGCTTGCGGTCAGCAACTCCCCGTCTCGGACGGAGGTCACCAACGCCGTCCGCACGTGGAACGACGCCAACCGGGACTTCGTCCCGCAGGAGAGCGAGCTGGGACCGTCCTCGAATCTGCGCTTCGGAACGCTGAGGCCGGGGACGCGCTCGAACGAGGACGTACTGACCGGCTTCGGTAACCGGGCGTACAACTGGCAGGCGTCAGCGGTGATCGAGCACGAGCTGCGGCCCGGGCTCGGCCTCAACGCGGGCTACTATCGAACGTGGTATGGGAACAACAGCATCACGGACAACCTGCTGGTCGCCCCTGCCGATTACGACGAATACTGCGTCACGGCACCCGTTAACCCTCGGCTGCCGAACAGCGGGCAGCAGATTTGCGGTCTGTACGACGTCAAGCCGGCGAAGTTCGGGCAGGTCGACAACCTGATTCGCTCCGACCGGGACTTCGGCGGGCTGAGCGAGGTCTACAACGGCCTGGAGGTTGGCCTCACCGGCCGGCTCCCGAACGGCGCCACCATCGGCGGCGGCATGAGCACGGGGCAGACGGTCTTCGACAACTGCGCGCTGGCGAAGGTCGACTCACCGCAGGCCTCGCGCTTCTGCCACTACACGCTGCCGTTTGCGGGCCAGGCGCAGCTCAAGCTGAACGGCCTCTACCCGCTGCCGTGGGATCTGCAGGTCAGCGGCAACTTCCAGGACCTCCCGGGCCTCCCGATCACCGCGAATCACGTGCTCACCAACGCACTGATTGCGCCGTCGCTCGGCCGCAACCTGTCCGCGGGCGCGCGCGGCACCTCCACGATCGAGCTGATCGAGCCGGGCACGATGCGCGAGGGCCGGCGCCGGCAACTCGATCTGCGGCTGGCCCGCAACATGCGGTTCGGCGTGACCCGCGTGCTCGGCACCTTCGAGGTGTTCAACGTGCTCAATGCCAATTCCGTGCTGCAGATGACGACGCGGTACGGGGCGGCGTGGCTCCGGCCGTCGGAGATCCTGTCGGCGCGCCTGTTCAAGGTCGGCGTGCAGGTTTCGTTCTAGACATCGGGCGGCGGGGCCGCCGGTCGGTGCGATCGCGTCTCCGGCGGGACCCGCCCCACATCTGATGTACGTGGGGCGGGTCCCGCGGCGAGCCTGAGTTCACCGAGCCGCGGACCCGCCGGTGTATAACATCAGCATGAAAACCATCACCGCATTCATGCTGATCGCGGCGGCCACCCTCGCCGGCTGCTCGCGCACTCCCCCCGAACGGCAGGTCATCGACGACGCGGCCGAGGCGCTCGGCGGCGCCGCGCCGGTCCGGTCGGCAACCGCCCTCCTGCTCGACGGCGGCGGCACCAACGGCGACCTCGGCCAGAACCGTGCGCCCGACGCCGACCTCCCGCTCTTCAACGTCAGCGAGCTGCGCCACGCGATCGACCTGGCGAACCGGCGCGCCCGGCGGTCGATGAACCGGGTGGAAGCGGACGACCCGACCGAGAGCGACTCGCAGAACTTCGGCTGGGACAACGGCGTGGCGTACAACATCGACGCCAAGGGCATGGCGAGGCGTCAAGGCGACATCGTCGCGCGCGAGCGGCAGGCCGAGCTCTTCCTGCACCATCCGCTGGCCCTCGTACGGGCCGCGCTCGATGACGGCGCCACGGTGTCGAACCTCCGCCGCGACGGCGACACGACGCTCGTGGACATCACGACGTCGCAGGGTGAAATGGTCACGCTGGGCGTCAACAGTGAGACGCATCTGCCGGTGCTCGCCCGGTCGATGTTCTACCACCCGAATCTGGGCGATACGCTGCGCGAGACGACGTTCTCGGACTACCAGGCTGTCTCGGGGCTGCGCCTGCCGGCGCGCATGATGACCAGGGTGGATCGCTACCCGGTGGCGGATCTCACGTTCACGCGCCAGGCGCTCAACGAGGCGATTGAGGACATCTCGGCGCCCTCAGACGTGCGGTCGGCGGAAGCGCCGACGCCGGTCGCCAACGTGACCGTGCAGGAAGTGGCGCCCGGCGTCTGGTGGCTCGCCGGGCAGTCGCATCACAGCGTGCTTGTCGAATTCTCCGACCACCTGAAGCTGATCGAGGTGCCGCAGAACGAGACGCGGGCGCTGGCCGTCATCGCGAAGGCGCGCGAGCTCAGGCCCGACAAGCCGCTGACCAAAGCCGTCGTCACGCATCACCACTTCGACCACTCCGGCGGCATCCGCGCGGCGATCGCCGAAGGGCTGACGCTCGTCACCCACGAGCGGAACCGCGCGCTGTTCGAGGAGCTGGCGAAGCGGCCGCACACCATCGTGCAGGACGCGCTGGCGCGCAATCCGCGCGAGGCGCGTATCGAGACGGTGGCCGACGACATGACGGTCAAGGATGCGATGCGCAGCATGCGCGTGTTCCACGTGATCGACGGCACCGGGCACTCCGACTCGATGCTGGCGGTCTACCTCCCGAACGAGCGCATTCTCGTGCAGGGCGATCTCTTCAACTCGCAGGGGCCGAACCCGAAGCGGATGGCAATCATCAACAAGCGGTTCGAAGAGCTCGGCCTTCGAATTCAGCGGCATGTGCCCATCCACGGAGCGATCACGCCGCATACGGAGTACCTGAAGATCATGCGATCGGCGCAGCCCACCGCGAGCTAGAACAAACGTAGTGCCCGGCTTTAGCCGGGCTGAAGCCCGGCACTACTCAATTGATTTTCGCGGCGGAGCCGCCCTACGTGTGGGCCGGCTGCTGCCGCCGCAGCTCGTGGACGTAGATCGGATCGCCGGGATCCCTGCTGACGTCCGCGTCGACCTCGCTGCTGACCAGCTCCCACCCGGCGCCAAGCCGAGCGGCGATCTCGGCCGCGCCGATCCCTCGCGGACCGCGCCGCCGCGGGTTCTCTGCAAACCCCAGGATGATGAGCGACCCATCCCGTCCGGCCACCGCCGTGACCTCACGCGCGTAGGCGCTCCGCGCCTCCTCTGGCAGACCGTGCAGGCATCCGCTGTCGACGATCAGGTCGAAGCCCGGCGTCAGGCCATACGTGCCGAGCGTTGTGACATCCCCTCGGATCCAGCGAACGGTGGCACCGCTCGCGCGGGCCTTGGCGCGCGCCTTTCGGAGCGCCGCCTCGACGAAGTCGACGGCCGTCACATCCCATCCCAGCCGGGACAGATAGATCGACGTGTCGCCGGTGCCGCATCCGAGATCCAGGGCTCGACGACCGCCGGGCGGCGCCGGCGCCTCGGCGAGACGACGGAGCCTGGCCGGGAGCGCGTGGCCTTCCCACGGCGTGAATCCGATCCGATACATCAAGCCGAACATCAGACGCTGCAACATGCTTCGATCTCCGCTCCGTGACAGTCACGTTCTGGCGAACGTGACGTCGGTCGTGCCTCCCCCGTGCGCCGGGCGGGCGGCCACGGCAAAGCCCAGGTCGGCCAGCGCCGCCACGATCCGCTGACCGCTGCCGGACCGCTCGCGCATCTCGATGTGCAGCTCACGCACGTCGGGGCGCGCGAGCGTCCGCGCGCCGCCCGCGACGATCTCCTCGGTGAGGCCGGGGACGTCGATCTTGATGTAGTTGGGCGGCTCCAGGCCGAACTCCTCGACGAGCTGATCCATCGAGAGGATCACCGCCGCCTGACGGGCGCGGATCGGCTCGTCCGGCTTCGCGCGAAACGTGAACGACTCGGCCGGCGAAAACTGCGAGACCGCGAGTCGGCCGATGGCGCCGCCGCTCCCGAGGCCTACCAGCAGGCAGTCGACCCGGCTGTCGAGGCGGTTGGCTTCGCAGTTGGCGGCCAGCAGGAAGTAGTTCACGGCAGCCGGCTCGAAGGCGACGACCTTCGTATCGCCGCGCAGCCCGGCGTACAGCGCGTAGACGCCGACGTTCGCGCCCACATCCCAGAAGACGCTGTTCGGCCGGAACGAGTCGATCCACTCGATAGTGCCGGGCTGCTTGGTGAGCACGGCCCGCGCGCGAATGGCGCTGCCGCGGCCGAGAAGGACGAACGCCAGCGGACCGCGCGGCGTGGCGATCTCGAACGTCTCGTCGAGCAAGGCCTGCGAGAACCGGCTCTGCAGCCGGGCGCGCGCCGCTTCAGGCAGCTGGCGGAGACGCCGTAAGACGGCCGCAAATTCCTCTTTGGTATCGTCCCGGTCGGTCACGATGGCCCACCGATTCTAGCCCCTGTCTTCTGTTGCCAATGCGGCCGCCATGAGACTAATCTCCACCCGGGTGATTGCCGGTGGACGTGGTCCCATGTCGAACCGCCGCGCCTTCCTGAAGTTTCTCGCCGGAAACCCTCTGCTGGCGGCGCTGCCGGGCGGGCTGCCTGTGCTTGCGCAGTCGCTCGTCCAAACGGGCGACGCCGGGCTCGCGAGCGCGGCTGACGCGCTCAATGTGCTCGAGTTCGAGGCGGCGGCCCGGCGCGCGCTGCCGCCGGCACACTGGGGCTACGTCGAGTCCGGCGTCGACGGCGACGAATCGCTGCAGGCGAACCTCCAGGGCTTCTCCCACTACCAGGTCCGCGCCCGGCGGCTCGTGGATGTCAGCCGCATCGACATGTCGACGACGTTGTTTGGATCCCGGTGGGAGACGCCGATCGTGCTCTCGCCCATCGGCAGCAGCAGCATCGCGCATCCAGACGGCGAGCTCGCGGTGGCCCGCGCCGCGCGCGCGAAGAAGACGCTCCAGATCGTCTCCACGCAGGCGTCGTACCCGATCGAAGCCATTGCGGCCGCGCACGGCGGCCCCGTCTGGTTTCAGCTGTACACGACGAGCCGCTGGGACGTGACCGGCCGGCTGCTCAAGCGCGCGGAGGCGGCGGGATGTCCGGTCGTCGCCGTCACAATTGATACACCGGCAGGGCGAAATACGGAGACCCAGGCCAGGTTCAGGCGGCTGGACACGCGGACGTGCGGCAGCTGCCACACCGGACCGAATGGCGGCTCGCCCCCCAAGCCGATCTTCGACGGCCTCGAGATGAAGGGTGTTGGCCTGACGTCGCCGGCGCTGACGTGGGACGTCGTGAAGCGCATGAAGGGCGCCACGACCATGAAGGTGATGCTGAAAGGCATCGAGACCCGCGAAGACGCCGAGCGGTGCGTCGAACATGGCGTCGACGGCGTCATCGTGTCGAATCATGGCGGCCGCGCGCACTCGAGCGCCCGCGCCACCATCGACTGCCTGCCGGAGGTCGTCCAAGGGGTGAGCGGCCGGATCCCGGCCATGGTCGACGGCGGCGTCCGGCGCGGCACCGACGTCTTCAAGGCGTGCCGTCGCGCTTCCCTGCGCCGAACCGCCCCTCGCTGCACTGGGGCAACGAGCACCTCTGGGGCAACCCGCCCTACAACCCGGCGGACCCGCACAACCCGATGATGGACAGCCAGGGGCGCGTCTGGATGACGTCGAAGATCCGGCCGAACGAGAACCCGCGATGGTGCGCCGACCCGGGGCTGAACACGTTCGCCGCCTGGTTCCCGCTCACGCGCAGCGGCCGCCAGGCGTCGTACTACGATCCGCGGACGAAGACGTTCACGCTGATCGACACCTGTTACGCGACGCACCACCTGCAGTTCGCCACCGACTCGAACGAGACGATCTACTTCAACGAGCTCTCGGGCCCGATGGTCGGCTGGATCGATACCAAGGTGTTCGACCAGACGAAAGACGAACAGAAGTCGGCGGGCTGGTGCGGTCAGGTGCTCGATACCAACGGCGACGGGAAGATTACAAAGCCGTGGAACGTGCCGGGCGGCCGCGGCCAGGCGGCGGCTCCCTTCAACCCGTCGCTCGACACCGAAGTCCGTTACAACCTCTATTCGGTCATTCCCAATCCGGCCGACGGATCCCTCTGGGGCGCCAGCGAGCAGTTCCCCGGCTACCTCGTGCGGATTGAGCGCGGCAGCAATCCGCCCGAGACGTGCAAGGCGGAGGTCTTCAAAGTGCCCGCGCCCGGCTACACCTCGCGCGGGATCGACATCGACCGTCACGGCGTGCTCTGGACCGCGCTCGGCACGAGCAGCCACATGGCCAGCTTCGATCGCCGCAAGTGCAAGGCGGTGAGCGGTCCGGCCCTGCGGACCGGCGAGGTGTGCGAGGAGGGGTGGACGCTTTACCGCAGCCCGGGCCCGCGGCTGAAGGGGACGGACATTCCAGCAGACTTCCACTATTACAACTGGGTCGACCAGTTCAATACGCTCGGCCTCGGCGAGAACCTCCCGATGGCCAATGGGTCGAACTCTGACTCGATTCTCGTGCTGAATCCCCAGACGCGGCAGTGGATTACGCTGCGCGTGCCGTACCCGCTCGGCTTCTATTCACGCGGGCTCGACGGCCGCATCGACGATCCGAACGCCGGGTGGAAGGGCCGCGGCCTGTGGGCGAACTACGGCACGCACTTCCCGTGGCACATCGAAGGCGGGAAAGGGACCAGGGGCAAGGCCGTGCATATCCAGCTTCGGCTCGATCCGCTGGCGAGGTGAGAGAAGCGGCTTCGGACTTCAGGCTATGGACCGCAGAACATTTCTGGGCCTTGCGGGAGCGGCCGGGATGGCCGAGGCGGGACGGGCGCAGGTGGTGCCGCCGCGCCCGGCGCCCCCGGCCGTGCCGCCTCCCGTGCGGCCGAAGGTCCGCCTCAAGCAGGGGCTGATGCGCGTGGTCTTCGGGCCCAACACGACGCTGTCGTTCGACGACATGTGCCGCGAAGCGGCGCGGATCGGCTTCCAGGGCTTCGATCTGATCGCGCCGGCCGAGTGGCCGACGCTCAGGAAGCACGGCCTCGTGGTCACGATGGCCGGCGCCGGGCCGGTGACGTTTCAGGATGGCCTCATTCACGCGGACGCCCACGCGAAGCTCGAACCGGCGCTCCGGGAGTACGTCGACATGTGCGCCTCCAGCGGTGTGACGAACGCCATCTCGGTGGGGGGACAACGCCGCGGGATGTCCGAGGATGAGGCGGCCGACCACGCGGTGGCGTTCCTGAACCGCATCAAGGGGCATCTCGAGCGCAGGCGTGTGACGCTCTGCATCGAGAACATGAACCACAAGTACACCGACGGCAACTTCGGACGGATCGATCAGGTGTTCGCGCACCCGCAGTGGGGCTTCGATGTGTGCGCGCGGGTGAACTCGCCCAACGTCAAGGTGCTCTTCGACATCTATCATGCGCAGGTCATGGCAGGCGACCTCGCCGCCACGATCCGAGACAACTTCCAGTGGATCGCGCACTACCACACCGCGGGGGTTCCGGGCCGGACCGACATCGACCACACGCAGGAGATCAACTACCGGTTCATCGCGCAGGCGCTTCAGGATCTCGGCTACACCGGCTACATCACCCACGAGTTCCGTCCCGCGCCCGGGCACGACCCGCTCGACTGCATCCGCGAGGCGTTTGAAATTATCGACGTCTAGGCTGTATGTCACACAAAGACGGGCCACAGAGACACTACTGACAGAGACACAGAGTTCAAGAAAAGAGATCTTCTCTGTGCCTCTGTGTCTCTGTGGCTTGGTGTCCTCTGTATCGCGGCGAGCGCCGCATCAGGCCCGCCACGAGTCGCGCAGGATCACGGCTACACACCCGCTGACATCGAGAACGGCGGACGCCTCTATCAGGCAGCCTGCAGCGGCTGTCATGGCCCCGCCGGCGACGCCATACCGGGGGTCGAGCTCGCGCGCGGCGAGTTTCGGCGCGCGACGTCCGACACGGACCTCGTCCGAATCATTCAGAGCGGCATTCCCAACACCACGATGCCGCCGCACAGCTTCTCGGATCGGGACGCGGCACAGGTCGTCGCCTATCTGCGCAACATGTCCGCGATCGGCGCGGGATCGGGGACAGCCACGCTGCGCGGTGCCGGCGATCCGGCACGTGGCAGGACGATCTTCGAAGGCAAGGGCGGATGCACCACCTGTCATCGCGTCTATGGCCGCGGTCCGCGCGTAGCGCCCGATTTGAGCGAGGTCGGCGCGACGCGGTCGCTGCCGGAACTGCACGAGGCGCTGCTCGATCCGGACGCCAGAGTGCGGCCCGGGAACAGGCTGTTCCAGGTGCTCACACGGAGCGGCTCCCGCATCACGGGAAGACTGCTGAATCAGGACAGCTTCTCTGTGCAGATCCTCGACGCCAGCGAACGCCTGGTCTCGCTTCAGAAGAGCGACCTCCGGGAGTACGGCTTCATCCGGGCCTCCACCATGCCCTCCTACCGCGAGATGCTCACGACGCAGGAGCTCGACGACCTGGTCGGCTATCTCGTGACGCTGAAGGGACTGAACCCATGATTCGCGGGTCGATCCCGTTGCGCCGATCCCTGGCCTGCGCCCTGGTGTGGACGCTCGCCGCGGCCACAGCACCCAGCGCGCAGGTCGGCTTCAACCGGATCCTCAACGCGGATCGGGAGCCGCACAACTGGCTGACCTACTCGGGGAACCTGGCAGGCTGGCGCTACAGCAGGCTCACCCAGATCACGCCGGCAAACGTCACGAACCTCGAGCTGCAGTGGGTGTTCCAGACGCGGGCGCCGGCCGAAGCGAACGAGAAGTTCGAGGCGACGCCGCTGGTGGTGGACGGCGTCATGTACACCGTCCTGCCGCCGAACCACGTGGTGGCGCTCGATGCCGGCACGGGACGCGCGTTCTGGATCTATTCGGCCGCCATCTCGCCGCTCGCGCGCGTCTGCTGCGGCCGCGTGAACCGCGGGCTCGCGATCCTCGGCGACACGTTGTTCATGGCCACGATCGACGGTCACCTCATCGCGCTCGACGCGAAGAGCGGCAGGCCGATCTGGGACAAGGCGGTCGTGGATCCGGCGCTCGGTTATTCCTTCAC
>Ga0155950_1087_pt2 | contig 14714 bp, 14 predicted proteins | sample RifCSPlowO2_02_FD_107604 | JGI IMG/M metagenome (GOLD analysis project Ga0155950, IMG submission 107604) | Acidobacteria bacterium RIFCSPLOWO2_02_FULL_67_21
GGCGCCCGCCAGCAGGCCGCCGGCCAGCAGCACCAGGTTTTCGGCGGCGGCCATGATCATGAAATGACGGCGCTGATAGCCGACCGCGCCCAGGAGCGCCAGCTCGCGCCGCCGCTCGAGCGCGTTGCGAAGCATCACCGTGGCCAGCCCCACGGTCCCGAGCAGCAGCCCGAGCCCGCCAAGCGTCTGGAACGTCGAGAGGTACGTGTTCTCGACGCGGTGAAACGCCGCCAGCCGATCGCCTGTCGCCACGGCGTCGGCACCGAAGTCGGCCAGCGCGTCCTCGATCTGCGCCGCCACCTCCACCGTTCGATCCGGCGCGGTCTCGAGCAGCATCACCTGGTAGCCCGCCTGTTCCGGAAACGCCTCCGTGAAGCGCCGGGGCGACATCAACAGCTCGCTCTGGAAGAGGCTGTCGCGCAGCGCCGCCACCAGTCGCAGCCGGATCTCGCGGCCGCCCTGCACGATCACGATGTCGTCCCCCAGACGACGGTGCAGCACGTACGTCATGGAGTTCGCGTCGGCAATCACCGGTATCACGCCGTCCGGCTCCTCGCGCCGGAGCAGCAGCCATGGATTGGCGCGCTCGGCGTCAGTGGCGGCCAGCGAGCCCTGAAACGCGAATCGCCCCTCGTCCAGGAACCGCTCGCTCGGCGCAAGGATCCGCGGGTTGGCCGGCGCATACAGGTTCAGGCAGCTGGCATCGTCCCCGGGCCTGAGACGGAACGGCTCGATCCGGACCGACTCGAGGCGCAGATTCAGCGCCTCCCGTCCGGCGTCGCTCTGCGGATCGTGCACCACTGGGACGAGCGTCTCGACGAGCAGCGAATAGCCGCCCACGCCTGAATGGAGGTCTGCGGGGTTCACGCTCGTGTCGCGCCGGAACGCGTCCACCGAAATCAGAATGAACGTGGCGGACGCAATGACCGCGACCGACAGGACGCTGCGCGACGGCCGGTACGTGGTGTTGCGCAAGCCGAGCTTCGACAGCGGCTGCCAGCCGCGGCCGTGCATCGGCTCGCCGGCACGCCGCCTCAACAACGCGGCGAACAGCGTCAGCATGGCGGCAAGAAGCAGGGCGCCCGCGGCAAAGAAGGCCCCGGCCGGCTCCATGAGTCCCGCGCGCGAAGCGGCCAGGAGCGTCAGCCCCGCTCCCGCGAGAAACATCGCCGTCAACCGCCGCCGGCGTTGCTCAACGCTCCCGCTGCTCTCTGCTCTTTGGGATTTGGGATTTGGGATTTGGGATTTGACAAGCTCGCCAGCGAGAAGCGCCCGCTCCGAAAGCCGCCCGAGCCCGCGCAGCGTCCACCAGATGCACACGACAGCGGCCGCCACCCCTGACACCGCGCCTGCAGCCAGCGTCGCAACCGAGACATGCAGCGCCAGCGCGCTGGTTCCGACGGCGTCAACCCACCAGGATCGGAGCCCCGCCATGAGGAGCGCCGCGTAGCCGACAGCCGCCGCGCCGCCGGCGATGCTGCCGGCGACCGCAAGCAGGACCCCTTCGGCCATGAACAGCCGGCGCACGGCTGGAGGGCCAAACCCTACGGCTCGAAGCAGGCCGACCTCCCGGACCCGCTGCTCCAGCCCCAGCTTGAAGAACAACGACGTCAGGACGAGCGCCGACAGGACGATGAAGACGCTGAAGGAGACGAAGTAGGTCGCGAAATCGGTGGATCCGCGCGACGCCGCGAGATTCTCCGCGCGCACGTCGCGGACGGCCAGTCCCATCGCCAGCGGATCGATCGCGTCGCGCAGCCGCTGCTCGGACCGGCCCTGCGCCTCGGAGAGCGACTCGCCGGGCCGAGGGGCGATCCGGATCGACGTCAGGGCGCCGTACCGCGATCGCCAGAGCCGCTGGCCCACCTCGAGCGGCACGAAGGCCTTGGGCGTCGTTCGGTACTGCTCCCAGTACGCCTCGTCTGCGGGTCGTATCCGGCGCAGATCGATCGGAAAGGGCGGGTCCCAGTCGACCAGCGCCGCCGAATCGGTGATGCCGGGATAGGTCGGCGCCAGATCGCGATCGCCGGCGGTCACGGGCACGATGGCCGCCACGCGGAACATCGTCGTGTCGGTGACGAGCCGGCCCGGTTCCTCCCAGCGGAAGTACTCCATCGCAACCCGATCGCCGACCGTCGCGCGGAGATCCGACGCCGCCCACTGGTTGAGCACGATCGGCGCCTCCGGACCTGGCGTGGGCCCGAGGTCCGGCGCAATGCCTGCCAGGTCAAGCGCCGAGACGAGCGAGTACGGAACCTCGCGGGCGCCGATGCGAAGCGAATTGGCCAGATAGGTGAAGACCCGCTGGGTGCTGCTCCCCTCCTCCTCGAGCGCGCGGCCCGCGACGCCGGCCTGCTGATCGGTCAGGAGTCCCGCATCCGCTCCAAGCGTCACCATCCCGCGATTCTCGAGCGGGCGCAGCGTCAGCCCGATGTCCTCCAGCGTTGCCGCCGTGCGGATCCGCTGTTCGAGCGTCGCACCAGGATCCGGTTGTCCACCGGAGCTCGAAGACACCAGGATGGCGTTTACGCGTCCGGCGATCCCCAGCTCGCGCTGGATCTGCGGGAGCGACACAAAGACGGCACGTACCTCACCCTGCTGCGCATCGAGGGAGAACTCGCCCAGCGCCGAGCGCGGCACAACGCCGCGCACGGTACGGCGCAGCGTCCGGCCGAGGTCTTCCTTGCGGCTATGGAGGGATTCGAGCGGGATATCGGACGGCCGCTGCACGCGTACGAGAACAACGGGCGGGCCACCACCCTCCTCGTCGGAGAATCCGAGCTCGCGAGCGAGCGCGGGGCTCACGAGCGCCTCGCCGGCGCCGGGCCCCTCTGTGGTCTGTCCGTGAAACTGCCAGAATCGTTCGTCGACGCCGTAGACGCGCACCTGCCCGACGCGCCGGCGGCTTCCCTGCTCGGCCACGACGCCAGGCAGCACCACGATCGGCACCGCATGCAACGTCCCGTCTGCCCGCACATCGTCCGCCAGCTGTTCGCGAAAGAAGCCGGCCGACAGCACCGCGGCTTCGGTGCGGCCGAGCCGCTCGAGGGCGAGCGCGCGAAGGCTCTCGCGGACGGAATCGCCGACGAGGAGCGCGCCCGACAGAACGGCGACCGCCGTGGCGACTCCCGCGACCACAGCCAGATTGGTCCGCCAGTAGTAAACGAGGCTCCGGAGAACCAGGTGGCGCACGGGATCCCTGCTACGTCGCCCGGGCGGGCAGTGCCCGCAGCGGCTGCGCGCCTGGAGGAATGGGCACGACCACGGCCGCGACCGCCAGCACCACCACCACGCCGGCAAGCACGAAGAAGGCGGCGGCGTACGACCCGGTCGACTCGACCCAGAACGCAAGAAACAGCGGGCCGACTGCGGAGGCCATCACCGTCAGCGCCTGCGCCGCCCCTTGAATCCGGCCGAGATGCGCGCGCCCGTACGCGCGCCCCCAGAAGGTGAAGAAGGCCACCATCACGAATCCGCCGGCGATGCCCATGGCCACCGCCTGCGCCATCACATGCGCCGTCGTCGTTACGCGTGCCAGCGCCGCGAGCGCGGCGGCAAGGATGATGAGCGCCGCGACGAGGACGGATCGCAGCGCCCCTCGATCGGCAAAGGCACCCGCGGCGAAATTACCGGCCGGCGCGGCCAGCGCGATCACCGCGAGCGCGCGGTGATAGATCTCGGGCGGGAATCCCCGCTCGGCGAGAATCGACTCGTTGAAGAGGCCGATCCCCGACGCGACCAGGCCGTAGACCGAGCTTGCGAGCGCAAATACCCAGAAGGCCGGCGAGCGTAGTGCGTCGCCGAGCGTCGCGTGCGGCATCGCGTCCCGCGGCGCGTCCGGGCCCGGCTCGCCGCCGTCGACCTGCAGCCCGATCGCCTCAGGTGACGACCGATCGAGCAGCCAGGCAAGGGGTGCCAGCGCGAACACCAGCAAGAGGCCGACGATCGCCCATGCCGCGCGCCAGCCGGCGGCCAGCACGAGCGCGCCGACGAGCGGAAATGCCGCCATGAACCCGATGCTCATGATGACGGAGTACACGGCCATCGCGCGTGTGAGCCGCCGCCGGAACCATTTGCCGACCATCGCCAGGCTCACCACCGACAGCGCGCTCTGGCCGAACCCGCGCGTGAGCGTCACGAGCACCAGCAGCGAGACCAGGCCGGCGGCCTGGCTCATGACCAGCACGACCACTCCCAGCGCCAGGAGCACCACGGTGAGAACCGTTCGGCTGCCGGTCCGATCGATGAACCGGCCGATGCCGGCGCAGAAGACCGAGCCGACAAGGGTCGCGACGAGATTGAGCTGCGCGAAAGAGACGCGGCCGATGCCCAGATCCGCGAGGAGCGGCTCGGTGATGAGACCGAGCCCCTGTGTCGGTCCGGGCAGCGTGCCGACCATCGCCAGCGCCGCCACCCCGAGCACGACCCAGCCGTAGTACAGCCGCGCGCGCGGGGCCGGCCAGCTCTGCACTCCCGCTTCAGTCATGTTTGCGCCACATTATGAGGCCGCCACCGCAGTACGAAGTGCCCGGCTTACCAGTACGTAGTGCCCGGCTTCAGCCGGGCCGGCCTGAAGGCCGGCACTACGTCACGCGTACGGTGGCACTACTTCACGCAGAGACCGGCACAGCAACGCGCAACGCAGCTGGTCTGACCGCAGCACGGATTGTGACCCCGCCGACGAACGGCTCGCCGTCCACGTGATAGATCTGCGGGCGCCCGGCCGTCAGCTCCAGCGCGGTGACGCTCCGGGGCATGACCCCCGGAACCGCCGCGATCCGGCCGGTGAAGAGCTGCGGCACGCGAACGAGCGCCGCCAGCGGCGACCGCGCGCTCACCACGACCAGATCCAGCCGTCCATCGTCCAGGCGCGCCGACGGCGCAATGAGGGCACCGTTCCCATACTGGCGGCCGTTGGCAATGGCGATGAGCAACGGTCGCACGCGCAGCGTCTCGTCGCCCACCACAATCGTGTACTGGTCGGCCCGATACCTCCCCATCTCCGACGCGGTCATCGCGACGTATCGCAGGAACCCCCGGCGGCGCGTTGTGCGCTGGGCGAAGCGATGGGCCACCTGCGCATCGAGGCCAACCCCCGCGACGTTGAAGAACAGCCGGCCGTCGAGCTCTCCCGCGTCGATGCGGCGCGCAGGGCCGCCAAGAGCGGCCGCGATGGCCTCCGCCGGGGCGAATGGAATCCGCAGCTCGCGCGCCAGGCCGTTTCCCGATCCGCAGGGCACGATGCCAAGCGTCGCGTCGTGAAACACAAGCGCCGATCCCACTTCGTTCACGGTGCCGTCGCCGCCCCACGCCACGACGCGCGACGCGCCTCGGGCAAGCGCGGCCAGCGCCAGCTCGCGTGCGTGGCCGGGCCGTTCGGTGATGAAGATCTCGGGCTCGAACCCGCAGCCTCGAATCAGCGCGGACGCCTGCTCGGCGCGATCGCGCGCCACGTGCAGCCGGCCGCCGGTGCCGGAGATGGGGTTGATGATGATGACGATGCGCCCGCTACTTGCCAAGTCCGCGCAGCAGCTTCGGCGGGATGAACCAGGTCAGGGCGCCCGGACGGCGGGACGTGAGGCTCTCGACATCGATGCGGCAGATGCCGCCCTTCTTGAACGGCAGCGCGCGGCCGGCGCCAATGAGGTGCGCCGCCAGCTCTCCCAGGCCGGGCTCGTGCCCGACGAGCGCCATGCGGCGGCGCCGCGCGGCGCGCGCGAGCTGGGCGAGCACCGATGCAGGCGCATGTCCGGGCGCCAGCGCGTCGAGCACCTTCACCGACGGCTTTCCGGGCAGGCCGGCGGCAAGCAGCTCGGCCGTCTGCTTCGCGCGCACGAGCGGGCTCGTGAAGACCTCATCGACCGTCACGTCGAGCTTGCGGAGCCCTTCGACCTCTTCCTTGAACCGCGCGACGCCCCGCGCGGTCAGCGGCCGCTTGTCATCGTCGGGCCACTCCTCTCCGCGAACCGCGGCGATGGCGTGACGCACGAGGTACAGCTCGGAAGGACTCGCCATCGCTCACGCAGCAGGCCGGGCTCCCGGCCTGCTGCCTCGCACGCCGGCCGAGGCCTGGATCGTCTGATCGCACACGGCCACGAGCTTCGAGCGCAGCCCCGTGTAGTGGCTGTGGATCTGACGGCATTCCGTTTCGAGGCGGCGAACGAGACGATCGAGGTCGGCTGACAGACGAAGGTTCGGCGCCTGCGACGATCCCTGAATGGCGCGAACGCGGGCGATCAGCACTTCCAGGTCGTGCATCCGGCCGAGCAGATCCTGGACCTCCTTGAGGAGACGCAACCCCGCTCCCGCACGCGACCCGGACAGGTCGCGCGTCACCTCGAGCGCATAGCGCAACTTCTTGCTCGCAATGCGGACCTCATGGAGGCGATCCGGAAGATAGATGCCGGCGGCGCTGTCGATTGCGGCGCGAAGGCGGAGCGCGCGCCGGGCGGCGAGCGCCTGCGCCCGGGTCAGCCGCCTCGGATCGCGCGCAGCGGCGCGGAAAGTGAGGCGGCCCCTGGCCGCCAGCCGGCCGATGCGATGACGCAGCTTCTCGAGATCGACGCGCGTCACCTCGCGGCACATGTCGGCATGAAGCCGCCGGCGCTCCAGCCGGATCACCTGTCTCAACCGGCTGAGGGCTGCGGCCGGCACGCTGGCGGTGTCGAGGGTATCGAGCGTCTGAAGCGCCACATCGAGCTCGCGCACCGGACCGAGCGCGCGCGTGAGACGCCGGACCTTGCGCTCGAGCTTTCGGGCGCGGCCGTGCGCCAGCGCGAGCGGCAGCGCCTCGCGGAGCCGCCGGGTGGCCACCCGCGCCCTGTGGATCGGCTCGACCTCGCCCTTCTCCGCACCGGGCAGCGCCCGCACCAGCGCGCGCAGCCGCTGGCGGATGAGGAGCTCGGCGGGCGTGTGTGGGGTCATCCCTAATCCCTGATCCCTGGTGTCTACTATATCTTCATCCCCAGATGCGCATTGCCGCGATCGATATCGGGACCAACTCGGTGCACATGATCGTCATCCGCGTGCGCGCCGATCTCTCCTTCGAGATCATCGACCGCGAGAAGGTCATGGTGCGCCTTGGCGCGGGCGGCCTCGACGGGAAGGCGCTGACGCCGGAGGCGATGACGGCCGCCCTGCAGACGCTCTCCACGTTCAAGCGGCTGGCCGACTCGCACAGCGTCGAGAAGATCGTCGCGGTGGCCACGAGCGCCACCCGTGAGGCGCGCAACGGTGGCGAGTTTCTCTCCCGCATCGCGCGGGAGACCGGAATCCGGCCCCTCGTGATTACGGGCACGGAAGAAGCCCGCCTGATTCACCAGGCCGCCGTCTACGGCGTCGACGTCGCCAGCGGCCGGGCGGTGGTCATCGACATCGGGGGCGGCAGCGTGGAGATCACGCTCGGCACGGCCGCGTCGATCCAGCTCGCGCGCAGCTTCAAGATCGGCGTCATCCGGCTGACCGAGCGATTCGTCACCACCGATCCCCTGTCGGGCCGCGACGAGCGCCGTCTCGAGAAGCACATCGACGGCGAGATCGGCCGCTACTGCGATCAGATTGCTGCCGCAGGGTTCGACCGGGTCGTCGGCACCTCCGGAACCATCCTGAGCCTGGGCATGGTGGCCGCCACGGCGGCCCGCGGCGCACAGCCGTCTGAGCTGCGGAACCTCCGCGTGTCGGCAAAGCAGATCCGGCGCGTCAGGAAGGACATGCTCTCGCGGGATCTCGAAGGGCGGCTTGCGGTTCCAGGACTCGATCCACGTCGCGCCGACATCGCCGTGGCGGGCGTCGTGCTCCTGAACGCGATCCTCGCGCGGCTGGGCGCCGAGGAGCTCACCCTCTGCGACCTGGCGCTGCGCGAGGGGCTCATCCTCGACTACGTACGCCGGCACCAGCGGCAGATCGCGCAGGCCGGCCGGATTCCCGACGTGCGGCGGCGCAGCGTCCTGGAGCTGGCGGAGCGCTGCAACTACTACGCGGCGCACGCGCAGCATGTGGCCCGGCTGGCGCTGGCGATCTTCGACCAGACGCGCGCGCTGCACGGGCTGACCGATCGCGAGCGCGAGTGGCTCGAGTTTGCGGCGCTGATGCACGACCTCGGGGTGCATATCAGCTATCCCCGCCACCACCGGCACTCGTACTACCTGATCAAGAACGGCGATCTGCGCGGCTTCGAGCCGGACGAGACCGAGGTGATGGCGCTCGTCGCGCGCTACCACCGGCGCGGCACGCCCAAGAAGACGCACGCGGAGTATTCGGAGCTCCCGCCGCCGCTCCGCCGTACCGTCCGGACGCTGGCCTCGATTCTACGCGTGGCCGAGAGCCTCGACCGGAGCCACGCGCAGGTCGTGTCGGCGCTCGAGCTGCAGGACCGCGCCGACGATCTGCTCCTGCAGCTCCGGACGACCGGCGATGCCGAGCTCGAGGTGTGGGCCACCAGCCGCCACCTGGGCCCACTCGAGAAGACGGTCGGCAAGCCGGTCCGGCTTGCGACCGCCGTCCGTTAGAGTGAAGCTCCATCGCCTCAGTATTGAGGATGGCCGAAGCCTAATCTGTTGGTCTATTGGACGTTACGGGATTGGTTCGGTCTTCCGATCACACCTCTTGCGTAGTCCTACCGATACAATGAGCTATAGAATCATTCGCTTCGGACTGGAGCCCGAATGCCCAAACTGACGCAGAAGATCGGCACGAAGGAATACGAGCTTCGGGAAGAGTCATTTGAGATATTCCGCCAAGAGTGGGCGGAGTACGTTACCGAGAGCGGGACGCGGGTGAGAGTAAAGCCAGAGGTCTTTAAGATCTATCGTGCCTACGAAGAGGATGGCAAGCCAGCATTCACGGATCAAGGCGACCCGCTCGTGGTCGTAAGGAATCAGGTACTGATAGCGGTAAGCGAGCGGCCGAAAACACACTAACACTTAGAGATGTCGACAACAATCCTCGAGACGTCGAACTCGTGTCATGTCCGGGTTTTCTGGACGACAGCAGCAGCGGTGATCTGTGACTTGCAGGAGCAGTCAAGTGACAATGCGTTTGAGACCGTTGATGAGTCCGAAAGCGAGACTGTTGCGCTCTTTGATGCACCGATCAAGACGGATTTCATCACCGACCTCAATGAAGACGGGTACATACTCCTTCGCCCTATTCCCGTTCAGATTGAACGAGAGGGTGACGAGCATGCGGTGGCAAGTTTTGCAGAAGCGAACGTTGCCATCGGCGGGACAAGCGAACAAGATGCCTTCCAGAGCCTGTTCGCTGAGATTCTTGACACGTTTGATGAGTTGAGCGACGTCGACGAGCAGTTGGGACCCGATGCGCTGCGCCAGCTGCAAACTTTGAGGACGTACATTGCCAAAGCGTAGTCTGCTCACGGCCCGCGACGCTGAGGCAATTGCACACAAACTCGACGCCGAAATCAAAGAGGGTCGCAAGCACACGCGAGCGATCATTCGTTGGAACAAGACGTACATAGCGTCATTCGGTATCCGACGAGGTACCGACGCGGGTCACGACTACATCCCCAAGCAGATATTCGTCTCGGCTCGGCAAGCATTGGACTTGGCAAGGTGTCCTCTGTCTAAGCAAGCGTACTTCGAGATCTTGGGAGAGCATCATAAGCTTCCCGGCTAGCGCAGTCGTGAGCGCCGCCACCCAGCGCGTGTCCGTGGCACTATCTATGAGGCCCGCAAGCTGCCAACTTCGGACAAGCGGGACGAGCGCGGCTTCAAGTTCCTGATCATCCGTCCGGTGGATGCTGTTCCACTTACGGCCACAACTTAACCTCGCCAACGTGGCCGGTGACACGGGATCGTCGCGACGATTCAGCGCCACCAGCTCGCCGATCACGCTGCGAAGCGCCGCTTTCGGATCGGTGGCGTGCATCTCCCAGATACCCTGACAACGAACTCGCAGGACCTCAACTCCCCTTCGGACCGCAGCCTTGAACAGATCTTCCCGTGAAGGATAGTGACGGTACAGCGTTCCCTTCCCGATGCCCACTTCGGTGACCACCTGATCGATCTTCGTTTCGAAGCACCCATGCTCTGCGAAGCAGGCAAGCAAGGAGTCCAAGATCATTGCGTCTCGCTGCTCGACTATTCGTGCGGCAAAGCGACCTTTGGCCCGAGTGGTCTCCGGAGTCGGCGTACCGGGCTGCACCTCCTCCGCTCCGGATCCTGCTGCACCATTACTCATAGGACACTCCAGAATAGAACTAGTGAGTCAATAAATGACTTGATAGTCACTATAGCACCGCTTCTCTCATTTCTGAACTGTTGTATTGAAGGCATGCGCGGGGGGCTGGGCCGAACTCGAGAATATAGGTGCTGCTGGGCGAAGTTCACCCGCAAGAGAGGGGGTGTACGCGACGTGACTATATGAGTCTAAAATAGACTCATGAGTCTGAAATGGACTCGTATCGCTAAATTTAGCTGGGCTTATCCGAGGGAGCCATGGGGTCTAGCCGTCCAACGAAGCAGGTCGGGCGTTTTGGGGATCAGATGCGTGGGCTTCGCGAGGATCACCTCGTGCAGACTGCGAGCCAAGTGCTGCTCCGCAGCGGATGCGACGCATTTCGCGTTGAGGATGTCGCTGCGGAATGCGGTGTCGCCAAGGGCACATGCTATCGCCACTTTGGGAGTCGAGCGGCCTTCATTGCCGCTGCCGTGCGCCACCTCGATGAGGCCCTTGGACAGCAATTATCGTCTCCGCCCGTACGGCTTTCCACACCTGCCCAGATTCTCGAGTGGGCGCTGCTCGAAGCTGTGGACGCACAGAGCCTGACGCTGGCACTCCGCAGCCGGCAAACGGACCACGGAGCGGCGGTGCTGGAAGGAAGAACCTGGCCGTGTTGCCTCAGTCGAATGCCGTGCCCACACGGTGGGGCGGTACGATCTCTCGCCGCCCTTCTTCGCTGGACCGCAAAGCTCGCCCCAACCAATCGCAAGCGTGCATCCGCCTGGCTGAATCTGGTGCTCGCCTTGCCACCGCACTCCTTTTTCGGCTCCGCTCACGGAGGCCAATCGAATCCTCGTACCATCCGTGCCCGCGCGCGTCAGCTCCTCAGGCAGCTCCTTCAATAGTGTCGCCGACACGTATTAAATCCACTACATTTAGCGGAACGAACCTAGAGAACCGCACTTTCATGACCGACGTAGTGCCCGGCTTTAGCCAGCTTTAGCCAGGCTTTAGCCGGGCTGAAGCCCGGCACTACGTACGGAATCGGTGTCCCAAGGTCGGCAATGACACCGGTTTTGGGATCTGGGACTTGCCTACCGTCTCCCGTCGTACCACTGATAACAGTCCTGCGGGTTCCGCAGCGTGCGGCCTCGCTGCGCGACCGTCTTCAGCACGAAGGCCAGCGCCTCCTGCGGCGTATACAGGTGCGCCTTTCGCGCGCTCGTGAGCAGCGGAGCCCGCCGGAGGATCTCGACCGATCGTCCGCTCTCGCGAGCCAGCCGCTTCAGCCGCCGGAAGAACTCAATCTCCTCCGCCGCATAGAGATCCAGGCTGAAGCCGCCGAGCGTCCGGAACGCTGACGCCTCACAGAAGACGAACGACCCGGCGCCCCAGCGAAGAGTCCGGCTGATCGCGTTCCAGGACACGACCGCCAGCCGCGGCGCGAGTGCCGCCGTGTCGAGCCGGACGGTGCTGCCGCCGCCGAGGCAGCGGCCCTGGCGGATGACGCCGGCGACATCCTCGAACAGCGCGCGCGTCGGATGCGAGTCGGCATCGACGAATACGAGCCAGCCCCCGGTCGCGCGCGCGGCCCCCGTATTGCGCGCGCGCGAGATCTGGTTGACCGGCTCGAAGACCACGTCCGCGCCGGCCCCGCGCGCGATCGCCGTGGTGCGATCCGTCGAATTGTTGTCGCACACGATCAGCTCTGAGGCCCATCCGGCGGCGTCGAACGCCGCCATCGCTTCGCGGATGCTCCGGAGCGAGCCGGCAAGGCCGCGCGCCTCGTTGTAGGCGGGCACGACGATGGAGATCTTCACGCCGCCCGCTCGCGATGCCGGTCGGACGCGACGAACAGCGACAGGAGAAAGCTCACGATGCTTACGATGAGCGCGCCCAGGAAGGCGGCGCCGAACCCATCCACGTGAAAGCCGAGCCCGAGCGCGTCGGAGAGGGCCCCCGTCACCCAGAGCATCACCGCGTTCAGCACGAAGGTGAACAGACCGAGCGTCACGATGAGGAGCGGCAGCGTCATGACCCAGAGCAGCGGCCGCAGCGAGACGTTCAGCACCCCGAACACCAGCGCGACGACGAACAGGAGCCGCCAGTCGCCGTCGAACGAGATGCCCGATACGAGGCGCGTGGCCGCCCAGAGCGCCGCCGCGGTGATCAACAACCGCAGAACAATGTGCATCGCATGCCTCGTACGTAGCGCCGGGCTTCAGCCCGGCCTACCAATCCGTCGGCCGGTAGTCCTTCAGAAACTGCCCCCACACGTGCGTCCCCGTGTGGACGCCGTCGATGATCGGATCGACGATGCGGGCGGCGCCGTCAATCGCGTCGAGCGGCGGATGAAACCGCTGCTCGACCGACTTCCGGGCCGCAATCTCCACCGGGTCCTCGTCGGTGACCCAGCCCGTGTCGACGCTGTTCATGTGAATGCCGTCGTTGTGGTAGTCGGTGGCCGACGTGCGCGTCATCATGTTGAGCGCCGCCTTCGCCATGTTCGTATGCGGATGCCTCGTCGTCTTGAACTTACGGTAGAACTGCCCTTCCACTGCTGAGACGTTGACGATGTGCTTGTCGCGCCCGGACGTCCGGAGCATGAGCGGCTTCAGGCGCGCGTTGAGCACGAAGGGCGCCACCGCGTTGACCAGCTGCACTTCCAGCAGTTCGACCGTCGGCACCTCGGCGAGCAGGAACCGCCACGAGTTGCGGTCGCGGAGGTCGACCTGCTGCAGGTCCTGATCGAGCTGCCCGGTCGGGAAGAAGTGGCCCTGGGGCGCGAACTCCTCGTCGAGCAGCCGTACCTGCGCGAGCTCCGCCGAGTGCGTCAGTCCGACCGCGCCGACAAGCCGTCCCGCCGCCGCCGGCAGTGACCGCGCGGCGGCCTTCTCCTCTTCCATCATGTGCGCGTAGAACGCCGGCGGCCGGCGCACCGTCTGGCACGCGTTGTTGATGATGAAGTCGAGGCGGCTGCAGCTGCCGAGCAGCTCGCGGCAGAAGGCTTCCACGCTCGGCGTGTGGCGCAGATCGAGACCGTAGACCTGGACGCGATCGGCCCACTCCGCAAAGTCCGGCTCCTGCGCGTATCGACGGGCGGCATCGCGCGGGAAGCGGGTGGTGACGATGAGCCGGGCGCCGCAGCGCAGCAGCCTGAGCCCGGCCTGATAGCCGATCTTCACGCGCCCGCCGGTCACGAGCGCCACGCGCCCGCGCAGATCGGCCAGCTCGGTGCGCTTCGCAAAGTTGAATGCGGCGCACGAGGGACAGAGCTGGTCGTAGAAATCGTGGATGCGGGTGTACTTCACCTTGCAGATGTAGCAGTGCTGGAGCTCTTCGCTCGTCGTCTCGTCCGGCGCTGCTGTTCGTACGTAGTGCCCGGCTTCAGCCGGGCCCTCAGGCGCGAACACGTTCGGCGTATGAAACACCGGCTTCCGTCGCAGCGTCTGGATTCCGGTTCCGGCCCGCGCGACCTGATCGCGCCGCACCCGCTCGGCCTTGCGCTCGCGCGCCACCATCTTCACCATCCGGCGCCGCTCGACGCGATCGGGATGGTACACCTCAGCCACGGCGTGCAGCAGCCGCCGCCGCACCTCGTCCGGCACGCCTTCGAGCAGCGCCCGATCGGCGGCGATCGCCTCGAGCAGCTCGATGCTCTCGCGGAGGCGGTCGGCCATGGTCGTCTGGTCGGCAGCGGTGTGTGTTACGGCCATCGGCTCAGGTTAACCCGCCACCGCATTCGGCGCTACCATCGCCGTATGAGACTGCTCATCGTGCTCGCCGCGCTCCTCGGATCGGCGTGCACCGGCACGGTCCAGGACGACGTGGCCGCGCAGCAGGGCGCGGGCGTCGATCCGCGTCCCCCGAACGGCCTCGGCCAGCGGCCCGCATTCGCCGGCCAGACCGACGCGCCGGCACAGCCGGCCGGCGTCGCCTTCGATGTGCTCACGGTCGCCGCAGGGCTCGAGCACCCCTGGGGCATGGACTTCCTGCCCGACGGCCGCATCCTCGTTACCGAGCGCGCCGGCCGGCTGCGCGTGGTCAGCCCCGGCGGCACGCTGTCGCCGCCGGTGGAGGGCCTGCCGGACGTGGATGAAGGCGGCCAGGGCGGCCTGCTCGACGTCGCGCTCCATCCCGGCTTCGAATCGAACCGGCTGATCTACTGGAACTTCTCCGAAGCGCAGGGGCGCGCCAACGGAACGTCGGTGGCGCGCGGCCGATTCGTGGACGAGGCGGCGCCGCGCGTGGACGGGGTGGAGGTGATCTTCCGCCAGTCGCCCACGCTCAATTCGTCGCTGCACTTCGGCAGCCGGCTCGTCTGGGCGCGCGACGGCACGCTCTTCATCACCATGGGCGACCGATCGATTACGGCGGGACGCATGCAGGCGCAGCGGATGGACGGCCTCATCGGCAAGATCGCCCGCGTCAATGCGGACGGCTCCGTGCCGACGGATAACCCTTTCGTCTCTCAGGCGGGCGCGCGGCTCGAGATCTGGTCGATCGGCCACCGCAACGTGCAGGCGGCGGCGCTC
>Ga0155950_1056_pt2 | contig 14693 bp, 12 predicted proteins | sample RifCSPlowO2_02_FD_107604 | JGI IMG/M metagenome (GOLD analysis project Ga0155950, IMG submission 107604) | Acidobacteria bacterium RIFCSPLOWO2_02_FULL_67_21
CGCCCTGATGGCCGGCGCGCTCAAGAACGCCGAGCTGTTCGAAGTGGTGCACGAAAACAGCGTTCGCGACGCGCTCACCGGGTGCTTCAACCGGCAGCATGCACTCGATGTCATCGACAGCGAGCTCCGGCGCGCGCGCCGCTCGCAGCTTCCGCTCGCCCTGATCATGTTCGATCTCGACCACTTCAAGGAGGTGAACGACCGCTACGGCCACCTCTGCGGCGATGCCGTGCTGTCGGCCATCGGGCAGCGCATGAAGGCCGTGCTGCGCGGCAGCGACCTGAAGTGCCGCTGGGGCGGGGAGGAGTTTCTCGTGCTGCTCCCCGACACCACCCCCACCGGCGCGCAGCGGGTCGCCGACGTCCTGCGGAAGGATATCGAGGATCACGCGGTCCGCTGGAGCGTTGCCGACATCGACGCCGGCGAGATTCGCACCACCGCGAGCTTCGGGCTGGCGACGATCGCGCCGGGCGAGCTCGACCCGACGGCGATTATCGCGCGCGCTGACGCCGCTCTTTACCGCGCCAAGGAGGCCGGCCGGAACCGGGTCTGTCTCGCCGGCCCGTCGCTCGTGGCCAGCCGGTAGATCAGACGACCCTTCGGCCCGAGACCAGCCGCACCAGGAAGAGCACGACGGCGATCACGAGCAGCACCCAGATGAAATTGCCGAGCGTGTACCCGCTCACCATCCCCAGCAGCCACAGGATGATCAGGATAATCGCAATTGTTTCGAGCACGTCCGAACCTCCTCGATTCGAGGCCGGGAAGTGTGCTCCCAACCTCACCGCGCAGGTCGGTTGCAACATGAGTACCGAGGGCGGGTCTTCAGACCCGCCTGTCTAGCCGGGCGGCTGGGCTGAGGCTGCCGGACCGAGCGCAAACGTCATCGTCCCGCTCATGACAATTCTGCCGTTCACGCGCGCGAACCCGTCGAGCTGTCCCATGCGGCTGCGGAGCCGCTTCACGCGGGCCTCGATCTCGACGACATCGCCGGGACGCACGGGCTGCCGGTACCGGACCCGCTCGATCCCCATGAAGAAGATCAGTCTTTCGCGGTTCTCCGGCTTCGACAGAATCAGAATCGCGCCGACCTGCGCGACCGCCTCGGTCAGAATGGTGGGCGGCAGCGTCGGCGGCTCGCCTGGCTGCCGCGCCAGATAGCGCTCGTTGAGCGAGACGTTCTTGATCCCCACAATCCGCCGGTCGGGCTCGAGCTCCGTGATGCGATCCACGAGCAGAAACGGATACCGGTGGGGCAGGATGCGCTCGATGGCGCTGTAGTCGAGGGGCAACGTCAGCGAGTCAGTCACGAAGCGTCCAGTATAATCCGCCGAACGATCATGCCCGTACCACCCCCGGTGCGCCCTCCGAGCGACACCGAGCTGCTCTCGACGCTCTTCGACCTGGGCGGCGAGGTGATGTCGGTGCTCGACCTGAAGGAGCTGCTCGCCAAGATTCCACAGCTCATCGCCCGCCTGACGCGCTTCAACGCCTTCTCGGTGTACCTCCTGGACGAGGCCCGCCAGGAGCTGCACATCGAGTATGCCGTCGGCTACCCGGAGGACGCCTGGCCGCGGCAGCGGCTGCACGTGGGCCAGGGCGTCGTCGGCGCGGCGGTCGAAGAGGGACGGCCGATTCTCGTCAACGACATCCGGCTGGAGCCCCGCTACCACGGCCCGCTCAGGAACATGCTGTCCCAGCTCGCCGTGCCGATGCGGCGCAAGGGCAAGGTCATCGGCGCGCTCAACCTGCTGAGCGAGACGACCGACGCGTTCACCAGCCAGGACGAGGCGCTGCTCCGGCAGTTCGCGGCGCACGTGGCCGTGGCCCTCGAGAATGCGCGGCTCTTCAAGGCCGAGCGCCAGTACATCGAGACGCTCGGCACGCTGGCCGAAATCGGCCGGGAGATGTCCTCGATTCTCGACCTCGACGTGCTGCTGACGCGGATCGCGAGCCTGATGAAGCGGCTGATCGACTACCGGACGTTCGGCATCCTGCTCCTCGATGACGCGACGCAGGAGCTCGACATGAAGTTTTCCGTGCGTTACGGAGACGATGCGACGCCCAAGCGCGTGCGCCTGGGGGAGGGGCTGGTCGGCTGGTCGGCGCTGCACAGGCAGCCGGTGCTGGTGCCCGACGTGTCGACGGATCCGCGCTACATCAATCTGGTGCCCGACGCCCGATCGGAGCTGGTCATTCCGATGCTGATCAAGGACCGGTGCATCGGGGTGTTCGACCTCGAGAGCCCGGAGCTGAACGCGTTCACCAACGAGCACCAGGAGCTGCTCACGCTGCTCGCCAGCCAGGCGGCCGTGGCCGTCGAGAATGCGCGTCTGTACGACGAGCTGCGCCGCAAGGAGGAGCGGATCGACAAGGAGCTGCGATTCGCGCAGCGGGTGCAGCTGGCGCTGCTGCCGGCCGAGCCGCCCACGCGGCTTCATGGCGCCGACGTGGCCGGCCGGTTCGCGCCGGCACGAGAGCTGGGCGGCGACCTCCACGACTTCCTGGCGCCCGAGCCCGACACGCTGGTGGTGGCCGTGGGCGACGTGTCCGGCAAGGGTGCGCCGGCCGCGTTGTACGGCGCCTTCGCCGCCGAGCTCGTGCGGTCCCGCACGCTGCGGCGGCGATACACGCCGGAGCGTTTCAGCGTCTCGGGCGTCCTGCAGGCGATGAACACGACCCTCCACGATCGGCAGCTGGAGGAGTATTACTGCACGCTGTGCTACGCGATGTTCGACCTGAAGGAGCGGATGCTGACGATATCGAATTCGGGGCTGCCGTATCCGATTCGATGCTCAGAGGACGGCTGCGGTCAGATCGAAATCCCGGGCGTGCCGCTCGGGTCATTTCCATCCATCGAGTACGACGAGGTGAGAATCGGGCTGCAGCGTGGCGACATTGTGGTCTTCTGCACGGACGGCATCTTCGAGACCGTGAGCGAGGGCGGGGCCGAGTTCGGTGCCCGCCGCGTCTGCGAGATCGTCGGGACGCATCGCACGGAGTCGGCGCGAGTCATCGTGGACGCCATCTTCGACGCGGCGCACGAGTTCCGCGGTCACGCGCCGCAGTACGACGACATGACCGCGGTGGCCGTCAAGATCACGATTTGATCTTGCGATCCTCTTCCTGCAGGTGCAGGCCGACCGAGCGGCCGCCGAACACCGCGAACTCGCTGATCTTTCCCTTGACCTGAACGCGCGTGCCTTTGGCAGGCGTGCGGCCCGTTCGCGACAGCACGGTAATCTGGCCCGTTCCGTCGTCGACGTTGTAGAGCTGGAACGGTACGAGCGGCACACCCCAGCTGCTCGTGACCACACCGGTGACGCTCACCGTCTTGGTCGCGTACTTCGTCGGTTGATCGCGCAGCTCGGCGACGCGGACGCCCCGCGCGGCGCAGCCTGTCAGCACGAACGCGCTCAGCAGCGCGGTGGCCAGTAGTCTCTTCATTGGATCGGGCTCCTCTTGGCCGCACACGCGCGACCGCTGCCTGACGGTTCAAGTCTCGTGCCCATGTGAATTGGCGCCCCTTGGTGGTTTTCCGGCGCGCCGCCGGGCCGACCGTCCACTCAGCAGCACATCGCGCTGAACGGCCGACCTGGGCGGACCTAAAGGTCCGCCCAGACGGTCGTCGTAGCGGCGGGTCTTCAGACCCGCCTGTCAGGCGGAACGCGGCCGAATGACACCGTTCCTCGTCAGACTGTCTGGAGGCCGAAAGTGATGAGAAAAAGGGTTGTGGCCGGCATCGCGGTCATATGCGGCGGTCTTCTGGTGGCGCCCGTGACAACGGCGCAGACGCGCGATCGCGACGTCAGACCGGGTCTGTTGCTGCAGTCTCCCGACCTGTTCCGCCTGCTTGGACCAGGCGCTGAGATTGGTGTATCGGTCCGCGAATTGACGGCTGACGAGATCACCCGTGCCCGGTTGGAGCAGGCAGGAGGGGTCTATGTGGAGGCCGTCCGGGACGGCAGTCCGGCCGCCCGGGCGAGTCTGCGCAGCGGCGATGTGGTCGTCGCGTTCGACGGGGAGCGCATCCGAGGCGTGCGCCATTTCTCGCGGCTGGTTTCCGAGACTCCTCCTGGCCGGCTCGTGCGTGCGGAGGTGGCGCGAGACGGTGCGCGCCAGACGCTCGATGTGACCCCGGAAGCGGGGGAGCGGTTCTCCGAGAGGCTGCCCGAGCTTCGGCGTGAAATCGAGCGCGGCCTGCGGGCGCTTCCGCGCGAGTTCGACTTCGAGCTTCCGGTGCCAGGGCCTGCTGCACCCGGACGTCTCGGCATCACGCTCACGCCGCTGACCGATCAGCTCGCTGAGTACTTCGGGGTGAAGGGCGGCGTGCTCGTGTCGGCTGTGGAGCCCGGCTCTCCGGCCGCCGGTGCCGGCGTTCGGGCCGGCGACGTGATCGCGGCGATTGATGGTGCGATGGTGCAGCGCCCTGCCGACGTCGCGGCCAGGGTTCGGGCGGCCCAGTCTGGCTCGTTCCTCGACGTGAGGCTTGTCAGGGAGAAGAAGGAGAGGAGCGTGAAGCTGGCGGTGCGGGAGCCGGCGCGGGTTTCGATCTAGCCGCGATGGGCCAGGTACGTAGTGCCGGGCTTCAGCCCGGCTAAAGCCGGGCACTACGTCTGCTATGAAACCGCTTCTCTAGAAACGCTGCTGCAGTGCAACTGTCACGCGGCCCATGCTGATGCCCTGCTCACGCCACTGCCGTTCATAGCCGCCCGCGATCGACGTGAGCGTCGGCAGGTGCAGCCGCAGGCCGCCCATCGCGGTGTTGGCCCGGAAGTCCCCGGTTCGATCGATGGAGAAGGTCTCGAAGTCTTCGACGCCGCCGGAATAGCCGGCCTGGATCGAGAGGCGCGGATAGAGCCGGTAGTCGCCGCGCAGCTGCATGCTGTGGCCCGCCTCACCGTTCAGCAGCGTGTTGGATTCGCTCCACGACATCGCGTACCGCAGGTCGACGGTCAGGCGCTCCGACGCCAGCCAGCTCACGGCCGGCGTTACGAGCGTGGTCTTCGCGCCGGTGAAGTCGAAGTAGCGGACGGCCGCGCTCCATGTCGCCGCCTGGTAGGTGTAGGCGATCTCGCCCAGATAATCGCCCTCGGGCATCACCAGATTGCCCCGCCCGACGAGCACCTGGCCGTGCAGCGCGACATCCGGCCGCCAGCGCCACTCGACCCCGCCTCCACCCCGCTCTTCGGACACTCCGAACTTGCGCTGCACCTGTCCGCGTCCCGAGACGCGCAGCGTTTCCCGAAGCCTGTAGTTCACGCGCACCTCGCCGCTGCGGCTGTCGGGGGTGCCGCCGTTGAACTGCTCGCCGAACCCCCGCGTCTCGAACCAGTGCTGGTGCGCGAGCCGCGCCCGCTCGAGGCGGAGGCGGTGTTCGGAGGTCGGCTCCATCGCGGCCGCCCGCTGAAAGTACTCGATGGCGCGCGCCGACCGGCCGGCCAGACGATGGGCGCGGCCGAGCAGGACGAAGGTCGTGACGTTCCGGGGTGCGCGCGATTCCGCCACTTCAAGGATCTCAATCGCCTCGTCGGCCTCCTGGCGCGCGAGCAGCGTCGAGGCGACACCGATCATCGCGTCAAGGCTCGTCGGATCCTCCAGCAGCACGCTTCGATACACCGGCTCGGCAAGGTCGGGACTGCCCATGCGCTCGTGCAGGCGCGCGATCCAGAGGCGCGCGTCGCGGTCGTTCGGATTCGCCGCGGCTCTTTGACGTAACGCCGCGAGCGCGCCGGCATCATCGCCGGCGTCGGCCATCTGTACGGCCTGGTCAATCGTGGGAAGGGTGTCCTGCGCCGAGGCCGCGGGCGCCAGTGCGCACAGCACCAGCACGAGCAAGAGTGTGAAGCGCATGTACCCCTAGATTTCGGCTCGGGGGAAGCGGCCCTGTAGAAGGGGAGCTGTGGATTACGCGGAGCGGGCTTCCGGCTGCTGAGCGGGGTCGGAGACGCTGGCCGGCGGCCAGCCTGCAACGGCCGTGGCCAGCTGCGCGGCAATGACGGTGGCGACGGCCTGCACCGCCGGATCCTGCTCGCGCCCGTGCCGGATTTCAATGGCCAGCACCCCGATGCACGCGGCCTGTCCGGCAAGTGGAACGACCAGCCCGCCGTGGCTCGATCCGTCGCCTGCGGCGACCGTCAGGCGGCCGGTTCGCCAGGCGGCGGCGGCGGCGCTGGTGTCATCGCGCCCGATCGGGCCAAAACGCCCCAGCGCGTCGGGCCCGTACCCGTGGCCGAGGGCGGCGAAGAGCTGTTCGCCCGCGCCCATCCAGACGATGAGTCCGGCGGCGTCGAGAATGGCCGCGGCGCGTGCCAGAAGCTGGGACAGCGCCGCCGTGTCGGTCACGCGGGCGAGATCGGTGCACAGCGCCGCCGCTGCGCCGAGGTCGACCGACGGCGCCGGCGGCGCGCTTCGGGTGCGGGTCCCGGCGTCGGGGGCGGCGGACCGTACAGCCGGCGTGGAACGGACGGCTGCGCCTGAGATTCCGGCGGCACGCCGCGCGGCTCCGAGGCCGACGAGCAGGATCAGGCCGATCGGAAGCCAGCGCCAGCGGGCGACCGCGACACGCTCGCCGCGCGATGTGCGCCGCTCGGCGGCGTGGAGGTCGCGGATGGCGGCAATCATCCCGTCCAGCAGATTGCGGCCGTCGCTGAAGATGACGTCCGAGGCCATCAGCTCCTGGCCCAGGCTGAGGTTCTCGCGCGTGCGTGCGTCGGCCGCGGCCAGCGCGCGGCCGGATTCCGCAAGCGCCTCGAGCGAGCCGGCCGCGGCCGGCGAACGAAGCAGCGGCCCGAGCGCGCTGCGTTCGGCCTCGAGCTGCTGGAGGAGCGTCGTCATCCGTTCGAATGCCGGCTCGTCCAGCTGGCCGGGGGCGACGTACCCCTGCTGGATCGTGCCGATCGCGGCAATCACGTCGATCAGGCGATCGACGCGCGCGGCGATCGCCTCGTCATGGTCGGTGAGCTGGATGGAGCGGCGATCGATCGACCAGAGGGAATACAGCGCGGTGAGCGTGACAGCAGCGAGCCCCATCAGAACCATGGTTCGGATGGATGGCTTCTGCATGTGAGCCACAGGATAACACCGATACGGTATTCTGAACTCCAGGCACCCTGCGAAGCATGGACAGCATTCTTCTCGTCGAGGACGAGTACGCGCTGCGGATGACGCTCGGCGACCGCCTGCGGCAGGAGGGCTATGTCGTCGACTGCGCGACCGACGGAGACGAGGGGTTCACGAAGGCCACGCAGCTGCCGTTCGATCTGATCATCCTGGACATCATGCTGCCGCGCCGGGACGGCCTCGACGTCTGCCGCGGCATTCGCGAGTCGGGCGTCATCACCCCCGTCCTGATGCTGACCGCGCGCGGCCGCACCGCCGACAAGGTGACCGGGCTGAAGATCGGCGCGGACGACTACGTCACCAAGCCGTTCAAGGTGCCCGAGCTGCTGGCGCGGATCGAAGCGCTGCTGCGACGCGCGCCCACGCGGCCGTCGGCGCCGTCGGCCGTGTACGAGTTCGGGCAGGTCCGGGTGGATGTCCGTGGGACCGAAGTCGTGCGGGACGGCCGCCCCGTGGACCTGTCGGCGCGCGAGTTCCAGCTCCTCCGGTTCTTCCTCGAGAACGAGGGGGCCACGCTGACGCGCGAGGACCTCCTGACGCGCGTGTGGGGCTACAGCGCGTCGACTTTTACCCGTACCGTCGACGTCCACGTGGCCGGCCTGCGCCAGAAGCTGGAGGACGATCCGCGGCAGCCGCGGTTCTTCCTTACGGTGCAGGGACTGGGGTACAAATTTAAGAAGTAGAAAGTGGAAAGTGGAAAGTCTGCCATGAAGCTGTTCAAGGAACGGGCGAGTCTCCCTGCGGTCCTCCTCGTGACCGCCACTGTCGTCGTCGCCCTGGCCGTACTCCAGTACCGGTGGAACCGCGAGGCCAGCGAGGCAACCGGGGTCCGGCTGGCCGATGCGCTCCAGTTGTCCATGATCAACTGGCACCTGGATCTCTTCCGCAACCTGTCGGAAGTCTGTCTCACGATGCGCATGGCGGCGGAGTTCTCGCCCGACGAAGACCTGAATCAGTTTGCCGAGCGGTTCGCCGAGTGGCAGTCGATCGCCCGGTACCCGGACATCGTGGTGAATGTATTCGTTGTCGACGGCCGGCAGCCCGATCGGCCCGTGGACACGTTCCGGCTGAGCTCCCGGACGGGCCGGTTCGAGCCGGTCGTCTGGCCCGAGGCGCTCGGTACGCTGGATGCGGAGCTGGCGTTGCCCGTGTCGAACGAGGCCGAGGCGCTTCCGGGGCGGCAGTTGACCGAGAGCTTCTACAACATCGGGTCCGCGCTGCGCGACTGGCGATTCGATCCGACGGTGCCGGCGCTGCTGCGGCCGCTCAACCAGGACCTCCGGGCGCGAGGCGTCCCGAGCCAGTGGCTCGTCATCCAGCTGGATGAGAGCGTGCTTCGCTCGCGCATTCTGCCCGACCTGGCACACCGGTACTTTCAGGGGACCAGCGGCCTCGATTACGAGGTGGCCGTGGTGGCCGGCACCTCGGAGCGGCGGCGCGTCATCTACGAGTCGGATCAGGGGTTTGGCGATCGCGAGGTCACCGACGCCGATGGACGGATGGACATCTTCGGGCGCGTCTGGGACGAGAGCTCGCAGTCGCCGGTGGCCATCTTTCACCGCACGTCGGAGAACAGCGGCCCCACCGCCGCGGTGGGCATCAGCTGGTTTCCGCTCTTCCGCCAGACGCCGCAGGATGAGGACTGGCGGCTGGTCGTCCGGCATCGCCGCGGTGGATCGCTGAGCACGTTCGTCACCGACATGCAGCGGCGCGGCCTGGCGCTCAGCTTCGGCGCGCTGTTCCTGCTCGTCGTCAGCATGTCGATGCTGGTGATCACGAGCATCCGCGCGCAGCGGCTCGCCCGTCTCCAGATGGATTTCGTCACCGCCGTGTCGCATGAGCTCCGCACGCCGCTGACGATCATCGGCTCGGCTGCCGACAACATCACGAGCGGCGTGGTGCAGCACAAGGCGCAACTGCAGGAATACGGGTCGGTGATTGGCGACGAGGTCAGCCGGCTCTCGGGCCTCGTCGAGCGTGTGCTGCTGTTTGCGGCCACGCGCGACGGCCAGCAGCGGGACGCGCTCGGCCCCGTGCAGCCGTCCGAGATCATCGACGCCGTGCTCGCCAGCACCGAGGGGCTGGTGCGTGCCGCGCAGTTCACGATCGACCGCGACGTGCCGCCGGATCTCCCTCCGGTGACCGGAGAGCTGATGGCCGTCTCGCAGTGCCTCGAGAACCTGATCACCAACGCCTTGAAATACAGCAGGGACGAGCGCTGGATCGGCATTCGCGCACGGGTGGTCGATGACGCCAAGGCCGGCCGGCAGGTGCAGATCAGCGTGTCGGACCACGGCATCGGCATCGGCGCGGACGATCTGCCGCACATCTTCGAGCCGTTCTACCGAAGCCCATCCGTTCGCCTGGCGCAGATTCACGGAACGGGCCTCGGACTGGCCTTGGCCAAGCAGGTGGCCGAGTGGATGGGCGGCTCGCTGACGGTCACGAGCGAGCCGGGCCGCGGCAGCACGTTCACGCTGTCGCTCCGCTGTACGCCCTCCTCGCTGGTGACTCCTCCTGTCGAGACAGGAGGCGAGCTTTTTACAACCTCCTTACACCCACCCAGAACCACCGCAAGCTAATCTCAATCTCTCTGGCGCGCGCGCCTCGCGCGTCCGCGGACTTGGGATATGGGTGACTCACGGTTTGGGATCTTCGGATGGCTCGGTCGTTTCCTGGCCGCGTTGCTCATCTCGGGCGTGGCCGCGGGCGCTCAGACCAATACCGGTGAAGTTGCCGGCGTCGTGAAGGATGCCTCCGGGGGCGTGCTTCCCGGAGCCGTTGTCACCGCGACTCATCCCGCGACCGGAACCGTCGTCGAACGTGTCACGGATGCCGAGGGGCGTTTCTTCCTCCCGGCCCTCCGAATCGGCCTGTGGGAGGTCCGGGCGGCGCTTCCAGGGTTTGCTCCACAGACCCGGAAGACGACGCTCGAAATCGGCCGGAGTCTCAACCTGGAGTTCACGCTCGGCGTGGAGGGCCTTGCCGAACAGGTCGTGGTCGAGAGCCGCGCTCCGCTCCTCCAGAGCAGGACCGCAGAAATCAGCGACGTGATCGAGAACCGCGAGGTCGTGCAGATTCCGCTGAACGGCCGGAACTTTCTCGCTCTGGCGCAATTGAGCGATGCCGTGGTGATCCCTCCGGGGGGCACGCGCGGCGAGGCGCTGCAGCAGGCCGGACCGCTCCCCAATGTGGGCGGGCAGCGCTCGGGTCACAACATCTACCTCCTGGACGGGACGAAGATCACCGACGAGCTCTTCAACAACCTCGTGATCAATCCGTCGGTCGACTCCATTCAGGAGTTCAAGATTCAGAAGTCGATGTATCCCGCCGAATTCGGCGGCAAGGCGTCGGCGCTCATCAACGTGGCGACGCGCGCGGGATCGAATCGCTTCCAGGGCAGCCTCTTCGAATTCCATCGGAACGACGCCTTCGATTCGCCCAACTACTTTCATCCGAAGGACCAGCCGCTGCCGCCGCTCCGCCAGAACCAGTTCGGGGGGGCGCTCGGCGGGCCGGTCCTTGAAAGCCGGACGTTCTTTTTCGGTAGCTACGAAGGGCAGCGCATGCGCCGCTCGCTCACGCGGACGTTCTCGGTGCCGCCCGCCTCCGTCCGCGGGGGCGATTTCTCGTCCTTCGCTCCGATCTGCGACCCGCTGACGATTCCGGCGGCCGGCGTCTGCACGCCCTTCCCGGACAACCGCATACCCGACTCGCGCATCGATCCGGTGGCCAGGGCGTTTCTCGACCAGGTCGCGCTGCCCACCTCGACTGCGCCGCTGCAGAACCTGGCGTCGGCCGAGCAGCAGGACCGGCAGATCGGTCAGTTCAGCATCCGCCTCGATCATCGCGCCAGCGACAGCGACAACGTGTTCGCGCGGTTCAGTACGTTCGACGCGGACGAGACGCAGCCGTTCGGGACGAGCGTGCTCCAGGAGACCCTGGTGCCGGGCTTCGGGAGGGGGCTGGGCACGCGCACACGGAATCTCGCGGTGAGCCACACGCACGTGTTCGGCACGTCGATGCTGAACGAGGTCCGCGTCGGCTGGATGACGGTCAGGGGGGGCCAGACCAGCGTCAACCGCGGCGTCGACTTCGCCGGCCGGACGGGGCTCCTCGGCGTGACCCGCGATCCCCGGGACGTCGGATTCCCGCAGATTTCCACGCGCGGCCTGTACAGCACGATGGGCGATCCGACCTCGTTTACGTTCCGCGACAACCAGCACTTCGAGCTGTACGAGAACGTCACCGTCGATCGCGGTACCCACAGGTTGAAGTTCGGCGCGTACTACTTCCACCTCCGGATGCGGCCCGAGCAGCCCGACAATGCGCGCGGCGCGTTCGCGTATACCGGCCAGTTCACGGGAAATGCGTTTGCCGACTTCCTGCTCGGCTACCCCACGTCGGCGGCGTCGGGAATCGGCCGCGGGGACGAAAACGGCCGCACGAACTGGCTCCATCTCTACGCGCAGGACGACTGGCAGGCCCGCAGCAACCTGACGTTCAACGTCGGGCTCCGGTACGAATACAACCAGCACATGTACGACGTCGACAACCGGCTGTCGTCAATCGATCTCTCCGTGCCCGGCGGCCGTTTTGTGATCGCCTCCGACGATGCGGGAACGATGCACTCGAGCGCGGCCCCGCTGCTCCCGCTGATCCCGATTCCGTCTGTCACGTCAGAGGAAGCCGGATGGGGCCGCGGACTGATGGACCCGAGCACCGTGCGACTGGCCCCCCGGGTCGGCTTCGCGTTGAACCTCGACGATTCGCGAGCGGTGGTGCGCGGCGGGTACGGCGTGTTCCTGAACCAGTGGGCGTACAGCGTCCAGACCGCCTTCGCGCGCAACCTGCCGTTCTTTTTCGCCAAGCAGGTGGATCTTCCCGTTGACGTCCGCGTGCCGGCGTTGACCACCCGGGACATCCTGGCCAGCAACGTGACCGGGACCCTCGGCGGCAGCATCATGGACTACGCGTACAACGTCGAGTACAGCCAGACATGGAGCGGCGGGCTGCAGTACGAATTGCTGCCGTCGATGATGGTCGAGGCTTCGTACATGGGGACGTGGACGACCGGCGCCGACAACGCCACGGTCCGCAATGTGCCGGAGCCCGGGCCGGGGCCCATTCAGTCAAGACGGCCCATTCCGCAGTTGAGCCGCATCAATGCGATCCGGTTCGACGGAAAGTCGATCTACCACGGCCTGACACTGAAGGCGGAACGGCGGTTCAGCGGCAGCCACTCGTACAACGTCAGCTACACGCTCTCCGGATCGAAGGACGATGCCTCCAGCCCCGGTCCGACCGAGTCGGAAGCCAACGTGCCGCAGGACGTCCGCAACATCTTCGACGAGACCGGTGAGTGGGCCTACTCCAGCTTCGACCATCGGCACCAGTTCATCGCCAGCGGGACGTACCAGCTTCCGTTCTTTACCGGCGCCGGAGGGATTGCCGAAGCTGTCCTGGCCGGCTGGCGAGTGAACGGCGTCTTCGTTGCGCAGTCGGGCGCGCCGTTCACGGTGAACCTTGGTGTCGATCAGGCCAACATCGGCGCCGGCCCCGCGCAGCGCCCCGATCAGCTGCGCGATCCAAATCTGCCTGGCGACCAGCGCACGTCCGAGCGGTGGTTCGATACGTCCGCCTTCGCGCTTCCTGCGCCGTTCACCTTCGGCACCGCCCGCCGCAACAGCGTGCTCGCGCCGGGCTACGCCAACCTGGACTTCTCGCTCGCCAAGACCTGGTCGGTGGCCGGGGAGTCCCAGCTGGAATTCCGGTGGGAAGTGTTCAACCTCCTCAATCGCTCCAATTTCGACCTGCCCAACCGGGTATTTGGAACGCCGAATTTCGGCCGGATTTTCAGCGCCAGGAGCCCGCGCGAGATGCAATTCGGGGTGCGACTGGCGTTCTGACAAACGGCCGGCGAAGCCATGGCGAAGCCGGTCACACAGGTAACGCCGCGGATTTTTACAACCTCCTTACATCTGCCTCAGGTCGTCACGGGATAGCCTTCGCCACCTGCAACGCTCCCGGGTATTCCGGGGCCCCGCGGGTTGCGGAGACCACGTATGAAGACCCTGGCGGTTATCCTCGCGCTCTGTCTGCCGTGCCTCGCGCAGGCCCAGCAGACGGCGGTCCCGGCGCCGATGCAGCAGGCCGCCGCGGCCCCGCTGACGCTGCGGGAGGCGGTCACGCGCGCGCTCGACAACTACCCCGCCGTCCGGGCGGCGCTGGCGAACATCCAGGTGTCCGCGGCGGGTGTCGACCAGGCGCGCACGACCTACCTGCCGCGCGCCGATGTGCTCTGGCAGATGAACCGTGCGACGCGCAACAGCGTCACCGGCCTCATCCTGCCGCAGCCGGTCATCGCAGGCGTGGCCGGCGGGATCGGCGTCAACCGGAACGAGACCGCGTGGAGCAGCGCCACCGGCATCCTGCTCAATTGGGAGGCCTTTGATTTCGGCGCGCGTGGCGCCAATGTGTCGGCCGCCGAGTCGACGCTCCTGCGCTCGACGGCGGGCGCCGACCTGACGCGGTTACAGGTCGCCACCGCGGCGGCCGAGGGGTTTCTCAACGTCGTCGCAACGGATCAGACGGTCCGGGCGGCCACCGCGGCCGTCGAGCGCGCGCGCGTGTTCTATGACGTCGTCGTGGCTCGCGTGCAGGCCGGGCTTCGCCCGGGGGTCGACGCCGAGCGGTCGCGCGCGGAGCTGGCGCTCGCCGAGACGCAGCGCATCATTGCCGAGCAGAACGCGCAGATCGCCCGTGTCGTGCTGGCGCAGTACACGGGGCAGGACGCCGGCACCATCAGCATCAGTTCGGGCCCGCTGCTGGATCTGCCGCCGTCGGCGGCGATCGTCTCGGCCCGGCCGGCGGGGCCCTATGCACCCCAGAACGCCGCCGTGCACCCGATTGCTGCCGAGCAGAACGCCGCCGTGCAGGAAAGCCTCGCGCGGGTGCGCGCAGTCGAACGCTCGTACGTGCCCCGTGTCAACGTCCTCTTCAACACGTACGCGCGCGGGAGCGGTGCGCTGGCGAACGGCCAGGTCGAGCGCGGCCTCGGCGGCCTGGCGCCCGATGTCAGCAACTGGGCGGTGGGCCTCAACGTGCTGTTTCCGCTGATGGACCGTCCCATTGTCGGGGCGCGGCTGCAGGCTGAACGCCAGCGGCAGCTGGTCGAGACCGCGCGATACGCGCGCGTCGTCGAGGACCTCGAGGCGCAGTTCGGGCGGTCGCAGGCGCTGCTGACCGGCGCCGAGCGCGTGTCGCAGAACACGCCGTTCCAGCTGGCGGCCGCCCGCGCCACCCATCAGCAGGCCACCGCGCGCTACCAGGCGGGGCTGAGCGGCATCGTGGAGGTCGCCGACGCGCAGCGGCTGCTCACGCAGGCGGAAATAGACGATTCGATTGCGAAGCTGAACGTGTGGCGCGGGCTGCTGCTCGTGGCCACGGCACAGGGGGACCTCGACCCGTTCCTGCAGCGCGTTCAGCCGTAGGGACCGCGCATCCGTAGGGCAGGTTCAGCCGTCGGGGATCATTTTTGTGGGGCGGGTTCCGCGGCGAGGCTCGAATCA
>Ga0155950_1048_pt1 | contig 14373 bp, 17 predicted proteins | sample RifCSPlowO2_02_FD_107604 | JGI IMG/M metagenome (GOLD analysis project Ga0155950, IMG submission 107604) | Acidobacteria bacterium RIFCSPLOWO2_02_FULL_67_21
CGTACTTCTACCCGGAGGACGGCAAGCGGACGGCCATCATGGTCTTCGACATGACGGGCTCGTGGCAACTGCCGGCGATGGTGGAACCGCTGTTTCAGCAACTGGGCGCATCGATCCACGTCACGCCCGTGATGAACGGCGAGGATCTCCAGAGAGGATTCACAGAAGCCGGCATGTAGGAGGCTGCCAGCAGCCGGAGGAGGACGTGATGGTCATTGTGCACAACGTGTTTCGACTGAAATTCGGCAAGGCGCGAGAAGCCGTGTCGCTCATGAAGGAAGCCGTCGCGATTCAGAAGCGGCTGGGCGTGGACGTGGGCCAGCGCCTGCTCACCGATCTGACCGGTCCGTTCTACACGCTGATTCTCGAGTTGACGCTGCCCAATCTGGCCGCGATGGAGACGACGCTGGCCAACGTGATGGGCGACAAGGAATTCCATGCCAACTACGAGAAGTTCGTGCCGCTCGTCGAGTCGGGCCACCGCGAGGTCTTCAACGTCGTTGAGTAGACGCTGCGCGGCATCCGATGCTGCCAGCGCGATTCTACGCCGGTGGTTCCTCCGTCTTGCTCATCGGAGAGGCGACGGGCAGGAAGGCGTCCCATCACGGTCGCGAAATGAGAAATTGATAAGAGGGGAGGGAGGCGATGAGTCGTCGTGCTGAACTGGCTCGCCGCCCGTATCGAGGAAGGCGCTGCGGGCTTAGCCGCCTTCGCTGAAGGACGGTCGGACACCGAGTGGGGAACTCCAGCATCCCCCACCGACCGCCGGACGGTTGGCCAAATCCTGAACCACGTCGCACTCGTCTACCCCATCGAGGTCGACCTGGCGCGGGCCATCGCCAGCGGGAAGGCCGTGACCGACGTGACGTGGCAGGTCGTGGCCGAGTTGAATGCTGGCCACGCCCGCGAGCATGCGCAGGTCACGAAGCCGGAGGCGCTGGAGTTGTTGCGCAAGAACAGCCGCCAGGCGGCTGAAACGGTCCGGGCCTTCAGTGATGAAGAGTTGGATCGGGCAGCCCCGTTGTCGCTGAGTTTCGGTGCTCCGGTCACCGCGCAGTTCGTCGTTGAGGACCACGCCGTTCGGCACAGCTGGCACCACCTCGCCCGTATCCGAATGGCCCTCGCTCGCTGACGTCCGGCGCCGGTTGCCGCACTCACTGTGCGAGGCCGATAATTCGACGGCGTGGCCCGTGCGCATTCCCCATGAAGCAACCATCGGTGGAGGGCGACTACGCAGACATTTTCTGGACGGCCGAAACTGCGGACAACGTATACGAAGTGGGAAGCGACACCTTCGTTGTGAGGGAGGGCAAGATTGTCGCGCAGTCACTAGCCGCAAAACTGACACCGAAGCGGCAGTTCGATCATCGCACGCGCCGGATGACGAGGTTCCACGACATCGAAACAATACGAGCCGATCCAAGCACCTCGGTTCCGGCCAGCAGGAGGCCGGAAAGGGAGCATCACAGGGTTCTACAGAAGCCAGGATTGTCGCAGATTTCGAGAAGACGCCGGCGTCGATCCGGACGCGGCGAACAAGGATCAGATCACAGCGTGGACACGGGACCAACCTATCAAACGAGGAGGACGAATGTCGGACGACAACAAGGCCAAGATGCGAGAGTTCTACAACGAGGTAATGCAGAAGGGTAACTTTGCGAAGCTCGACGAATTGATCGCACCCGCCTTCGTGGATCACCAGCCGGCTCCCGGACAGGCGCCCGGCGCCGAAGGGGTCAAGCAGTTCGTGACGGCCATGCGTGCGGCGTTGACCGGGCTCCAAGTCACCGTCGAACACATCGTCGCGGAGGGTGACAAGGTGGTGGCCCACGTCTCAATGCGAGGCAAACACACCGGGGAACTGATGGGTATGCCGCCCAGTGGGAAGGACGTCACCATGCGCGTCTCCGATCTCGTGCGAATGGAGAACGGCAAAGCCGTGGAGCGATGGGGCGTCGAGGACATGTCCGGGCTCTCGGGCCAAGGGTAGCGAGGCAGTCTACTTCGCGGCGAAGAAATGACCGCGTCAGTCACTGACGGGTACTGACGGCCGGCGGCCGGCCGTGAGAAAGCCGCCGGTCCCGCAGGCGGGGTCGAGCAGGACCTCGCCTTGGTGCGGATCGACGCGGTCCGCCATGAAGCGGGTGACGGCGCACGGCGTGTATTACTCGCCGGCGTTCCCGGCGCTCTGCAGGTCGTTCAGAATCTGCTCGTACAGCTCGCTGAAGTGCTGGCGATCGGCGAGGTGAACGACGTTCTTGGCGGTCGAGCGAAAGTGCCGAAGCCGTGTCTCATGGCCGTCGTGCTGGACCAGCGAGGCGATTCCAAAATCACGGGGGCGACACTATGGTTCGCGCGGCAGTTGCGGACATCGTCCAGCGCGGCCTATGCAGCCACAAGGCATTGAAGCGCAATCACTTAAGCCATCGAGCCAAGACCGAGCGCCGTAAATTGCTGATTTGATTGGTTTTATTTGGTGTGGCTCACCATCCTGGACGATTTTCGAACTTGGCTCATCCAGGCGGCTTGAGAGCTGTGGATTCGTCGACTACTCTTAACTATTGAAACCACGCCACTTGCAGAATTCTGCCAAGCCTCGCGCGATCGCTCTGCCAGTTGCGCGACGAACTCGGCGACAGTCCCCCGACTCATCGAGCCTCGCGGAGAATATTGGCGACGACGCAGCCCCACGGACCGAGCGGCAGGATCTCCGAACCAGCGAGGAGCCTCGATGGGATACTCATATAGGTATAATGGTATAGGCGGATGAAGGATCGCCCGGTACGGATCAAGCCCGTCTTCTGGATGGCGTCTTCTCGAAAGGACCTGAAAGCCTTTCCCAAGGTTGTCCAATCCGATGTCGGCTATGCGCTCTTCGCCGCCCAGCGCGGTGAGGAATACCGGTCGGTCAAGGCGTTAAAGGGATTCGGCGGACGCAGCGTGCTCGAAATCGTCGCGCCGCATGACGGCGATACGTATCGGGCCGTCTATACGGTGAAGTTCGAAGACGCGGTCTATGTGCTTCACGCGTTTCAGAAGAAATCGACGAAGGGAATCGCCACGCCTCAGCGCGAAATTGACTTGATCCGCCGTCGATTGGCAGACGCTGAACAGCACTACAAGGGAAGGCAGAACTGAGATGGCGAAGAAGAAGACGAAGATTGACGTCGAGGAAAGCAGCGGCAACGTGTTCGCCGATCTCGGCCTGCCGAATCCCGAACAGGAGTTGCTCAAGGCCGGTCTGACGCTCGAGATTTACCGGATTCTCAAGGCACGCAAGCTGACACAGACACAAGCCGGCAAGATCCTCGGCATTCCGCAGCCGCACGTCTCCGACTTGATGCGTGGACGAGCCCGCGCCTTTTCTGCCGAGCGCCTGATGGAGTTTCTCGCCGCCCTCGGCCACGACGTAGAGATCCGCGTCACGCCGACGCGCAAGGCGCACGGCCAAGTCTCGGTCGTAGTGGCGGCCTGATCGCGCGTCGGCGCGTCAACGTCCCGAGCTTCGGACATGGCACCGAGTACGCTACCTACAAGCTCAAGACGGTCGCGGTCATCCTCGCTCACCGACTATTGATGGCGTCAGGACGTTCACATCGTTGAACAGCACCGTTACCCTTCCATTGCCGTCTCATCTTGACATCAGGCCCATTGCACTCATAGAGTGCTCAGCACTGCGTCGGTTCGCCTGCATTCCAGGCGTCGCAAGAGGGAACCCGGTTGAAATCCGGGACTGCCCCGCAGCGGTAATCGGGAACGAACGCGTCAACAGCACTGGCTCTCACGAGCTGGGAAGCGACGCTAGTAGGCACGGCACACGCCACCGCCCGTAAGTCCGAAGACCTGCCGACGTGTCATCGCCGACCCGAACCTCCGAGGGGGAGGTGGGAGGCTACGCCACGTCAGGCGTCCTTCCTTTTCCCTTTTCAGTTCGGATCGGCTCATCCTTGCGCCGCGAGGGGCGGCGAGGAGGAACCATGTCCGCGCCACGTCTGTCTAATGTTCTCTGGAGCAGCATGCTTGCGCTGCTACTCTCCCTGCCTGCCAGCGCGCAGTCACCGCCACACTCGCTGACGATCCACGTCACCGATCCGGCCGGCGCGCCGGTCGCCGGCGCCCGTGTCGCAGCGGCGCTGCGTGACGACCGGTTGCTTGTCGTCCGAGTGAGCGACACCACCGGAAACGCCCGATTCGAGACGGTGTCACCGGGCACCTATGTCGTCGACGTCGACGCGCCCGGCTTCGCGACCGCCGCGCGCACGATCGCGGTTCGCGCTGACACGCCGCCCATCACCATCTCCCTCAACGTGGCTGCGGTGGTCGAGCACGTCGTCGTCACGGGCGCCGGTCATCTTCAGACGGCGTCTGAGGTGTCGAAAGCCGTCACGGTTGTCGACGCGGGAGAGATCGCGGCACGGAATGAGTTTTCCGTCGCCGACGCGCTGCGCACGGTGCCGGGGGCGACCGTTCAGCAGCTCGGGGGACCAGGGTCCTTCACGTCGGTGAAGTTGCGCGGTCTGCGCGAACAGGACACAGCATTCCTGATCGATGGCGTCCGCTTCCGCGACGCGGCGGCGCCACAGGGCGACGCGACCGCGTTTGTCGGCGAACTCTTCATCGCGAATCTCGACCGGATCGAAGTGCTTCGCGGCTCGGGCTCGTCGCTGTACGGATCGCACGCGATCGGAGGCGCGGTGAACCTGATCACCGCCAGTGGCTCCGGCCGGCCAACCGCAGGCGTGAGCGCCGAGGCCGGCGGCCTTGGATTCAGCCGAGTGACAGCCCACACAGCAGGCGGCGCGCTCGGGGATCGCGCAACGTTCAGTCTTGGCGCCGGCCACACGCGCACGCTCCGTGGCGTCGACGGAGACGATGACGCGAGGAACACGTCGGTTCAGGGACGAGGCAGCGTGCTGCTGGGCGCGTCTGCCCGGGCGACAGTGCGGGTCTACGGGTCGAACGCGCTCTCGTCGATCAACGAGTCTCCGGCCGCGATCGGGCCGCTGCCGGCGACCGGCTTCGTACAGGCAGAGCCGGGCACCTTCGCTCCCAGCGCGAACGATCCGGATAACGTGCGCGCCAGTCACTTCGTGTCGATGCTGATGCTGTTCGAACAGCGCCCCTCATCAGCCTTCGGCTACACCGTCTCATTTCATCGTCTCGGTACCGACAGGAGGTTCCGCGACGGGCCGCTCGGAGTGTCGGCGTTCGAGCCCGTCACGCAGACGTCATCGCGATTCAAGGCGACGATCGACACGCTTGACGCGCGCGCCGATCGCGAGTGGAGCACGCGACAGACCACGAGGGTCGCCTACGAGTTCGAGCGCGAGCGTTACGTGAGCGAATCGCTGCCGGTGAACCGTGCCCTGGCCTGGAACGCCGATATTATTCAGGACAGCCACGCAGCATCGGTGCATCACGAGGTGAGGTGTGACGCGCTGCAGGTCGCAGGAAGTCTGCGCGCGCAGCGCTTCGCGCTGAAGGACGTGGCGCTGGTGCCGGCCGAGCGCGCGCCGTTTGCCGCAGCCTCGTTCGCGTCGCCGCCGTCAGCGCTCACGGCGGATATCTCCGCCACGCGGCTGTTCGCCCGCACCGGCACAAAGCTGCGAGCGCACGCCGGCAATGCCTACCGCGCTCCTGCCATGTTCGAGCGCGCGGGGGTCTCGTTCGGCAGCCGCGGCTACAGCGTCTTCGGCGATCCGGGGAGCGAGCCCGAGCGGTCGATCTCGGTCGACGCCGGTGTGGATCAAACACTGTCGCGCGGGCGGGCCCTCGTCTCGGCGACGTGGTTCCACACGCGCCTCACCCGCGTGATCTCATTCCAATCGATCGATCGCACCACCGATCCGTTCGGCCGATCGTCGGGATATCGAAGCGCGGACGGCCGCACCGCGCGCGGCGTGGAGCTCAGCACCCGGCTTCAGCCAACTCGCACGCTGCAGGTCAGCGTAGCCTACACGTTCGCTGACGCGCCGCCTCCCGCCGGCGGCCGCGACGGTCTCCCCCGCGCCTCGGCCATCTCAGCGCACCAGTTTTCAACGCTCGTCACACACATCCTCGGGCCGCTGCAGCTCTCCTTCGAGCTGGAGGCCGCAGGCGACCACTACGTGACGCTGTTCGACCCAGTCAGCTTCGGTTCGCGAGCGTACCGATTCGCCGGGGTCACGAAGGGAGATCTGGCCGGAAGCTATCGGATCCCGATGCGTCGCGCCGGGATCCGTTTATTCGGCACGGTCGAGAACGTCTTCGACCGCCGCTACTTCGTGCAGGGATTTCGGACGGCTGGCCGAACCGTCCGCGGCGGCCTGGCGGTGGCGTTTTGAGACGTTTGCTGCTGATCGCGCTGGTGTGGGCAGCGGCCTGGACGCCGACGGCGGCGCAGGACATGCCACGGCGCATTGTCTCGCTGGCCCCGAGCGTGACAGAGGTGCTCTACGAGGCCGGCGCCGGCTCTCGCGTCGTTGGCGTGACGAGTTATTGCCTGTTCCCACGCGAAGTACTGGCGCTTCCAAAGGTGGGCGGTTACCTCACGCCAAGTTACGAGGCGCTGGTCGCGCTGCAGCCGGATCTCGTCGTGACCCTCGCTGAACATGCCGATGTCGAGCCGAAGATCCGCGCACTCGGCATCCCGATTTTGCGGCTCGACCATCGCAGCCTCGACGGCATCGTTCGCAGCATCGAGCAGGTCGGTGAACGATGCGGGACGGCCCCACGCGCAAAGCAAGCTGCGGACGCGCTCCGGCAGACGCTGGCCGGCGCGAAGCGCTCCGCCGGGGGTGCACGTCCACGCGTCCTCATCTGCTTCGGCCGCGCTGAAGACTTCCGCCGGCTGACGGCCGCGGCGCCTGGGACGATCCACGATGACCTGATCACCCAGGCGGGGGGCGTGAACGTGCTGGCGTCCCCCGCCATCGCCTATCCCACGCTGTCGGCCGAAGGGATCATGCGCCTGGACCCTGACGTGGTCATCGAGTTCTCGTCCGGCGGCACGGATGCGGCGGCGCTGCGCCGCCAGTGGAACCGTCTCGATTCCGTGCGGGCGGTCAGGAACGGCCGCGTCTACGTCTTTACCGGTGAATTCCTGTCGGTGCCAGGTCCCAGATTCGCGCGCGTCGCCGAGACCATCGCGCGATCGATCAGAGGTGAACGATGAGTGCTGCGCTTCAAGACGGATTCACGGTGTTGCCCGCGATCTTCAACCAGGAAGAGATCGGCACCCTGCGCCAGGCGATTGCCGATAGCATCGACCGCGTCGCCCGCGTCATGCTGACGCCATTCGCGGCGAGCCTACCGTCGGCGCCGATCGAGGAGCGGCTCGAGCGCGTCACGCGGGAAGACCGTGCCTACGCCTCGGCATTGCTGCAGGTCGTCATGGCCGATGCGCAGCGGGATCCACGCGTGGCCGCGATCGCCACGCATCCGTTGCTCAGCGAATCGATCATCACATTGCTCGCACCAGAAGTCCCGACCGGCCACGTGATTCGCACTCGCGCGGCCATACCCGCATTCAGAGCGCGGATCAGTCCGTGGCACCAGGACGTGCCGCGGCCACAATCGGGCACCGGTTGCGCCACCGTGAAGGTCGCCTGCTGGATTCCGCTGTCGGACGTTGACGAGCACAGCGGCGCGCTCGAAGTGCTTCCTGGCGCATGGCACGCCCCCTGCCTCCATGAAGCTGGCGACGATGGGCACTTCGGGATCCCGGAGGAGGCGCTGCCGGGCGTCGAACCGCGCGTCGTGCCCATGCGATCGGGCGATGTGCTGTTCCTCGACCGGTTCATCCCCCACCGCGCGCGGCCGACGCGTGGGCTGCAGGGACGGTGGTCGGTGGTGATGTGGGTGAAGGCGGGAGGCCAGCGATCCTCGTGCTGAAGCACGCCTGGCTGCCGATCGTGGCCGTAATCACCGTGGCCGGGGCAGTCGCGCTCGGGCCTCGCGGCGCGATGTCATCGCTGATGCCAGACGACCCGATCGAGGCGCGCATCCTGAGCGAGGTGCGGATTCCGCGCGTCACTCTGGGCTTTCTCGCCGGGGCGGCGCTGGCCACGGCCGGCATGGCGTTTCAGGCGCTCTTTCGAAACGCGCTTGCCACGCCGTACACGCTCGGCGTCTCTGCCGGCGCCTCGCTCGGCGCGGCGATCTACGTGCATCTCGGCATCACCGCGAGCCTCGCGGGCATTCCCGGGTATTCCTTCGCCGCACTCGGCGGCGCTCTCCTGGCGATCGCGCTCGTGTATGCCGTCGCCCGCGTGACGTACGGCTTCTCCTCGTCGACGCTGCTGCTCGCAGGAGTCGCGATCAGCTTCCTGTTTACGAGCGTGATCCTCGCGATTCAATACATCGGCGACGTCACCACGTCGTTTCGGATCGGCCGCTGGCTGCTTGGCGGCCTCGAGGTCGTGGGCTTCCTTCCCGTCATCCACGTACTGCCGTTTGCGGTGGTCGGCATCGCCATCCTGCTCGCGATCTCGCGCGACCTCGACCTGCTCGTCGTCGGCGAGGAATCGGCCGCGTCGCGAGGGGTCTCGGTGACCACGGTGAAGAAGCTGATTTTCGCGGCGGCATCGCTCATGGTCGGCGGCGTCGTGGCGACATGCGGACCCATCGGATTCGTGGGGCTCGTGGTGCCGCACATTGGACGACTCGTCCTCGGCCCGAAACACCGCACGCTCGCACCATTTTCGGTGCTGGCGGGAGGCACGTTCCTGGTCGCATGCGACGCGGTCGGCCGCACGGTCGTCGCACCGATCGAGATTCCGGTCGGCATCATCACCGCGCTCATCGGCGGACCGTTTTTCCTCGCCATGCTCGTTCAGGGACACACACGACAGCGGTTGAGGGGGTAAGCATGAGTATCGCGACACAAACAGGCGACACCGGACAAACAAGTCTCGTCGGCGGCAGGCGGATCTCGAAGGGCGACGCGCGTGTCGACGCGTACGGCACCGTCGACGAGCTGATTGCGCAGATCGGGCTGGCGCGCGCGCTCTCAGCCCACGCCGAGGCGGCGTCGATCGCGAAAGAGCTTCAGCGGGATCTCTTCGCGGTGGCCGAGGCGCTTGCCAGTGACGACGAGCCGCCCAAGGGCATAGACGCGGCGCGAGTGAGCGACATCACGAGTCAGGTTCATCGGATCGAGACCCAGAACGGGATTCTGATCGACTGGGCGATTGCAGGCGACGATGCGGGCGGCGCGGCATTCGAGGTCGCGCGAACGGTGTGCCGCCGGGCAGAGCGACTGGTCGTGCGCCTGGTCGACGAAGGCGAGCGTATCGACCGTAGCGTCATCGTGTATCTCAATCGCCTCGCCGATTTGTTGTGGCTGCTCGGACGGCTGATTGAACGGGATCACGGCGTCGATGCCGCCTTGAGGCGTCCTGAGGACGGCGGCTCCCGGTGGTCGAAGGCGTGGCCATGACGTTGAGCGCGGTGCCCCGCCTGCATGAGGCTCTTGGCCGCGTGCGGCCGGTCGACGTCACCTGGCGCGATCGCGCCGAGGCGCGCCTCGACGAGCTGACGAAGCCGCCACGCAGTCTTGGCCGTCTCGAGTGGATCGCCGCGCGGCTGTGCGCGATCCAGGAGACCGTGACGCCGCGAGTCGTACCACGCCGGATCGTCGTCTTCGCGGCGGATCACGGCGTGACCGAAGAAGGCGTGAGTGCCTATCCATCCGCCGTGACCGCGCAGATGGTCGGCAACTTCCTTCGCGGCGGCGCCGCGATCAACGTGCTGGCCCGTGCGGCCGCTGCCGACGTCTGCGTCGTCGACGTCGGCGTGGCGGGCGACATCGACGCGGCAGGACAGGCGGCCGCGTTCGTCTCGCGGCGGGTTCGGCCGGGCACACGGAACATGACGAAGGGGCCGGCCATGTCGGAGGACGAACTCGCGTCCGCCCTCCGCGTCGGTCTCGACATCGCCGACGGCGCCGCCAGGGACGGCGTGGCGGTGATCGCCTGCGGCGACATGGGTATCGGCAACACGACGGCGGCGAGCGCGATGACGGCGGCATTTCTCGGGGTGGCGGCGGCCCAGGTCACGGGCCCCGGCACGGGTATCGACGGCGAGATGCTCGCGCGCAAAATCGATGTCGTCAGACGCGCGCTGGCCGCAAATCAGCCGGGTCGCGATCCACTCGCGATTCTCCGCACGGTTGGCGGGCTCGAAATCGCGGCGATCGCCGGCGCCTACGTCGGCGCGGCGGCACATCGGATGGCGATCGTCGGCGACGGGTTCATCGCCACCGCGGCAGCGCTCGTCGCGGCGTCGATCTGCCCGCCATTTCTCGACTACTGGTTTGCGGGCCACCGCTCGTCCGAACCTGGCCACACGGTACAGCTTGGATTTCTGCGGCAGCAGCCGCTGCTCGATCTCGAGATGAGGCTCGGCGAGGGCACCGGCGCGGCGCTCGCGATGCCGCTGTTCGCCGCCGCCGCCGCGGTGATGAACGAGATGGCCACCTTTGACAGCGCTGGTGTCGCCGGGCGCGCCGAAAATCCGGGGCGAATGGCCATCCTTCCGTGAGAGGCGTGCTCGTCGCGACGGCCTTTCTCACTCGCGTGCGTGTGCCGGTCGTCGCGGGCGCGGTCGATGTCGGCCGCGCGGCGCGCTGGTTTCCTCTGATCGGCGGCCTGCTCGGTGGGGCGACTGCGCTGATCGCGTGGACGATGACCGAGGTCATGGATTTTCCGGCTGCGCTGACCGCCACGCTGGTCGTCGGCCTCGGGGCCTGGGCAACCGGCGCGATCCATCTGGATGGCGTGGCCGACACGGCGGATGGTTTTGGCGGGGGACGGGATCGCGAAGAGGTGCTTCGCATCATGCGCGATCCGTTGATCGGCTCGTACGGCGCCGCGGCGCTGGTATTCGTTGTCGGAGTCAAGGTGACCGCAATCGCCGCGCTGCTCGATCGGGGCGCCGCGCTTCCCTTCGTCGTCGCTGCCCCGGCGATCTCCCGGTGGACGATCTCGGCTCTTGCGGCCTGGCTGCCCTACGCCCGCACGGAGGGAGGTCTCGGACGGGCCGTCACCCACGAGCGAGACGCCATCGGTCTGGTTGTGGCGACGGCGGTCACGGCGCTCATCGCGATCGGGGCGCTCCGCGTGGACGCGCTCATCGTGTGGGCAGTCGCCACGCTGACCGCTGTCTGGATCGCCCGCACCGCGCGGCGGCGCATCGGCGGCGTGACTGGCGATGTGTTCGGTGCCAGCGTCGAGCTCACCGAGACGTCCGTGCTGCTGTGCGGGGTGCTTTTGACAGGACGCCCATGACGATTGCGCTTCCGCCCCGGGGCAATGGAACGACGCGGCTCATCCTGCTGCGGCACGGCGAGCCAGAAGAGACCGTCCATGGCCGCTGCTATGGGCGGCTCGATCCTGGCCTGTCGCATCGGGGACGCGAGCAGATGCGCCAGGCGTGGCGGCTCCTGGACAATCAGCCCCCGTCGGCCATCTACAGCAGTCCGAGTCGCCGCGCTGTCGAAAGCACGGCTCTGCGTTCGATCGACACTCCTGCGGCGGCCGTCGACGAGCGTCTTCGCGAGATCGACTTTGGCGCGTTTGAAGGCCTGACGTATGACGAGATTTCGACTCGGTACCCGCAGCAGTACGACCAGTGGATGACCCGACCGACTGACGTGGTGTTCCCGGACGGCGAGAGCTTCGCGACGATGTCGGCGCGCGTGCGCGAGGCGCTCGAGCAGATCCGCCGGAAGCATTCCCGCGAGACGGTTGTCACTGTGTCGCACGGGGGCGTCAACCGGGTGGCACTCGCCCAGGCGCTCGACCTCGATCCGCGCCGCATCTTCAGGCTTGCCCAGTCGTATGCGTGTGTGAACGTCATCGACTACGCCGGGGGCGAATCGGTGGTGCTCGTGATGAATGCGACCGTCCAACCACTTGTCCGCCGTAGCTTCAGCGAAGGCGGATGCTGACGCTCGTCTTGGGCGGCGCGCGCAGCGGCAAGAGCCGATTCGCGCAGTTGCTGATTGGCGACCGCCAGGCGATATACGTCGCCACAGCCCGTCGAACCCGCGACCGCGAGATGTCGGGCCGCATCGAGCGGCATCGCGCGGACCGTCCCTCGTCCTGGACCACCATCGAGGAACCCGAATCCGTTCCCCGTGTCGTCCGCACGGCGACGCCGGTGGATGCGCCAGTGATCGTGGAGTGCGCGACGCTCTGGCTGTCGAATCTCTTCGAGCGGGAATCTCACACGCCGGCACGGCGGCAGCAGGACATTCTCATGGCGGCGGTGCGCGAGCTCGCCGACGCGTCGCGGTTGCGCGAGGTGGTCGTAGTCAGCAACGAAGTCGGTGGAGGGATCGTCCCGACCACGCGCGTCGGCCGCCGCTTTCGCGACCTACAGGGATGGGCCAATCAGATTCTGGCCGCTGAAGCGCAGTCAGTGGTACTCGTGGTTGCGGGACTGCCAATCGCTTTGAAACGCGCAGACTCTTGAACTGCCGCCTGCGAAGTTCGATAGTGCAAATTGGCTTCTTCGTAAATCGTTTGAATAGAGACGTTTAGGAGGTGGCTCCTCGGGCTGGACTCGAACCAGCAACCCTCCGGTTAACAGCCGGATGCTCTGCCATTGAGCTACCGAGGAATGCAGGAGTGCGCCGCCCTGGGCGGCGACCGCGGTCAGGACTAACCTTTCAATCTTATGGCTTCTTCCGGCGGCGGACAACCCGGCCCTTCTCGCCGCCGGTGATGCCGAGCTGCACGCCGGTGCCGATCGCGCCGAGCGCCAGCCATGCGTAGGGAATCCACTGCTGGCCCGGCACCGGATTCATCGGATACGCCACCCAGACGTCACCCGCGGCGGCCGCCGCCAGCGCCGTCTGATCGCCGACGAGCGCCATCGCCCCCACGATCATCGTCCACGCGCCGCCGAACCCGGTGCCGACGATGATGAAGTAGCGCTGCAGGTACATCGACGCGGCCGCACCGGTCACGGCCAGGAACACGACGGCCAGGAAATGCGGATCGCGGCCGCCGGTCGTGAAGAGCAGGTGCGCCACGAACGCGCCGAGGCCGGCGCCGATGAGCGCCACGCCGACGAAATACGCCGCAATGAGAATACCGGCCCCGAGGAGGCCGCCGACCACGGCGGCCACGATCATCGGCCCCGTGTCGCTCATCCCGAAGATGGAGCTGGACGCGAGCGCGCCGAGAATGAACCCGAAGATCGCCAGGACGATGCGAAAGAGGCGGTAGCCGAAGAAGCAGGAGACGACGCCGCCCGCGAGCAGCACGATGGCGGCCGGTAGCTGATAGGTCGCAGGAAGCATCAAATGTCGCGCCGACCCTCCATCGCGCGGGTCATGGTCACTTCGTCCGCGTACTCTAGATCAGAGCCGACCGGAATGCCCATCGCAATCCGCGTGACCCGCACGCCGAGCGGCTTGAGGAGCCGCGCCAGATAGAGCGCGGTCGCCTCGCCTTCGACCGTGGGGCTGGTGGCGAGGATCACCTCCCCGACGCCGCCCGCGCCCACCCGCTCGAGCAGCCCTTTGATCGTGAGGTCGTCCGGGCCGACGCCGTGCAGCGGCGACAGTACGCCCATCAGCACGTGGTACATGCCGCGGAACTCGCGCGTCTTCTCCACGACCATGACGTTCTGCGGCTCCTCGACCACGCAGATGAGGCGCCGGTCGCGCGAGTCGCTCGTGCAGTACACGCAGGGGTCGACGGCGGTGATGTTGTGGCACACCGAGCAGTACGTGACCTGCTCCTTGACGTCGCGAATCGCCTCGCAGAGGCGCTCGGCGTCGTCGCGCGGGTTCTTCAGCACGTGAAAGGCGAGGCGCTGCGCCCCCTTGGCGCCGATTCCGGGAAGCTTCTGGAGCTGCTCGATGAGGCGCGCGAGCGGTTCTGGAAGCGACATCTAGAGGCCGGGGATCTTCAAGCCGCCCATGAGCCCGCTCATTGTCTGCCCGAGCTGCTCGTCGACCCTGCGGGCCGCATCGTTGACCGCCGCCACGATGAGGTCCTGCAGCATCTCGACCTCGTCGCGGCTGACCACCTCGGGATCGATCCGGATCGACTGGACCTGCTTGGTGCCGTTCATGACGACCGTGACCATGCCGCCGCCGGCGGTGGCCTCGACGCGCATCTCGGCCATCTGCTGCTTCAGGCGCTCCTGCATCTCCTGCGCCTGCTTCATCATGGATTGGATGTTCATGGCGTATTGTCCGGCGGGTCCGAGGCTCGATGGACGGCGACTCGCCTCGGCACCCGCCCTACATTTCCTCGACGTCGCGGATCTCGGCCGGGAAGACGTCGAGCATCGCCTGCACCGCCGACGAGGCCATCGCCTCCGCCTTGAGATCGCGGGTCTGAGCGGGCGGCGGAGAGGCCTCGGGCTCCGCGGTCG
>Ga0155950_1042_pt6 | contig 13828 bp, 10 predicted proteins | sample RifCSPlowO2_02_FD_107604 | JGI IMG/M metagenome (GOLD analysis project Ga0155950, IMG submission 107604) | Acidobacteria bacterium RIFCSPLOWO2_02_FULL_67_21
TTGAAGACCGCTTTCGCGTTCCACGCGGCCCATGCGGCGCACCGGGTCCAGGGGGTGGGCTGGACGAGGCGGCGCGCGGTGTCCACATGGTCGCCGCGCCGAATCGTGTAACGGCCGGCGACGAGCAACGTGGCCGCCGTGCGCACCGCGGTCGTCGGCTCGGAGTTGAAGAGCACGGCCAGTCCGGCCTCATGCGCGGTCTGCGCCACGGCCGGCGAGTAATACCCGCCGGGAAGCGACGCGACGCGCACCTCATGGCCGAGCAGATCTTCGAGCGCCGCGCGGCTGTCGCACCACTCGCGGCGCATCCGATCGCGGGTGCAGGCCGTGAATCGCGGCGGATGCGAGACGGAATGGCTGCCGATGACATGCCCTCGCGCATCCAGCTCGCGGATCTGCGCCGCCGAGAGGAACCCCGGCTGGCCGATCATCGCGGTCGTGACGAAGCAGTGGCCGCGCCACCCCAGCGCCTCGAGGCGATCCGCCACCAGCGAGTAATACGACACGCCCCCGTCATCGACGGTAATGAGGAACGTCCGATTGTGAGTGGAACCCGAAGGGTTCGCCCCACAGCACACCTGCGTGGCCAGGGCAGGCGGTAGCGGACACACGTCGGCCAGGCGCGCGAGCTGCGCCTCGAACACGCTCAGCGGCAGCTTGTACCGGTCCGCCGCCGTCGACGTGAAGCCGCTTTCGCGCGGCCCGCCGACGTAGACGTCATGAAACAGCAGCGATACGGCGCGCATCACGACTCCTTGCCTCCCGGCGGGCGGTTCGCTTCCACCGGAGATAGTCCGTCAGGCGCGGCTGCCCCCAGTCGGCAGACCGCCGGCCTCCGGTCGGAATGACAGGCACCTGTTCGCCGCGCGACAAGGTGACGAGAATCCGCCCGATGGCGTCGAGATTCTCGAGGACCACGCGGTGCTGAATCACCGTATGCGACTCGTGCACCTCGTCGATGTCGCAGCCCGCCTGCAGGTAGATCGGTCCGGTATCGACGCCCGCATCGGCCTTGAGAAGTGTCATCCCGACCCGTTCGTGATCCCGCCTGGCGAGCGCCCAGAAGCAGCCATGGGCGTTCCGGTACTCGGGACAGATGCCGGGGTGCAGCACGAACGTGCCGACGCGCGGGAGCTCGAGGATCGCCGGCTTCAGGATCATCTTGCACCGCGCAATCACGAGATCGGGCCGCAGTCCGGCGAGGAAGTCCCGTGCCGGCTCGCTGTTCGGACTCGGGACGACGATCTGCGGCACGCCATCCAGGTTGGCGGGATACCGCGAGCGCATCGCCTCGATCGTCGCGTCAGCCCACGCCGCGTCCTTCCGGGCGAGGCACAGGCGGGCATACGTCCGGAACGCCACGACGTCGGCGAAGCGCCAGAGCCCCACGCGCCGGATTTCACGCCGTGCGGCGCGCCACACTCGGCCCGGGCGATCGCGGATGAGGATGAGACCAGCCAATCGCGCCGTGTTCGCCAGCCACGACGCCAGCGCTTCGCGGTCGAGGCGATCCCGCTCGTGGCAGATAAGCACGGCCGAAGGCGCGTCCAGGTGTGTATGCATGCTGCGCAACGGCTTCCTCACAGTGGTGTTCGAAGACCTGCGCCACGGTGGCCCAGGCGTAGTGGGTTTCGACGAGCAGTCGGCCGGCCTCGCCCATGGCGCGGCGCCGCTCCGGGTGGCGCAGGAGCGCCACGACGGCGTCCGCGAACGCGGCGGGGTCGTCGGCCGGCACGAAATGCCGGCCGGGTTCAAGGGCCAGACCCTCAGCGCCGACCGTGGTCGAGACCACGGCCCTGGCCATCGCGAGCGCCTCGAAGATCTTGAGCCGCGTCCCGCTGCCTGCGCGGAGCGGCACCACGTAGACCGATCCCGCGCCGATGGCCGGCCGCACATCGTCAACCGTGCCGGTGACGACGACGCCCGGGTGCGCGGCGAGCTCCCGCACGCGGGCGCTCGGGTTGCGGCCGACGATGGTGAAGGACACGCCGGGCCGCTCGGCGCGGATCCGCGGCAGGATCGACTCGATGAAGTAGATGACGGCGTCCTCGTTCGGGTGCCAGTCCATCGATCCGCTGAAGACGAGCCGATCGTTGTGCTCGGGATACGGCGCCGGGTCGAAGTACGCCGTATCCACACCGGTTGGTACAGCCGCGAGCCGGGCGCCAGGGGCGATCTCCTGGAGACGGCGCCTGTCGTCCTCGGAGACCGCGATGGTCAGGTCGGCCTGCTGACAGGCGCGCGCCTCGCGCGCCCGCAGCTTGCGCCATTCGATCTCGAGGAGCGCGCGTTTCAACGGATTCGATTCCACCGCGCACAGCCGCTGCCAGATCAGGTACTCGACGTTGTGCTCGAACAGGACCACGGGCACGGGCCCGCCGGTCGGGACGTTGGCGGCCGCGAACAGAAAATCGGTGACGCACAAGTCGACGTCGCCGCTGGCCATCAGGGCGTGCACCTGCTCGCGGACGGCGGCGGCCCGCCATTTCCAGAGATCCACCGGATCGGACGACAGCCAGGATCGCGCGAGCGCCCCGACGAACGCTCCGCTTCCGCGCTTCGACACCACGTAGGGAAGCGAAATAACCCGTTCGCAGTGAGCCAGATGTGCCGCGAGGCCGTCGGGATCATCCCCGGGCCCGTGTGTCGTGACGACGCTCACCGTGTGGCGCCGGGCCAGCTCCGACAGGATTTGACCGCTGCGGACCCGTCCTCCCGTCGTGGCGGGCCAGAGGCCGCCCATTTTCACCCAGAGAATCTTCATCACTCACGCTCCACCGATACCGCCTGGTCGTCGAATCGGACCAGCCGCCGCGGGCGCTCGAACGCAATCCCGGTCGGCCGCCCGGCGTCGTCATAGATCGCTCGTGCCGCGGGAGGAAAGGCGAGCCCCTGGCGGTCGGGCAACAGGAGTGTCACGATTCGCCACGGCAGAGCCACTGCGAACGAGTAGATCAACATCGGTGCCGCTCTTCGTTCCCCGTACCGCTCTGACACCCAGCCTCGAATCGGTGCCAGCTCGCCGCATCGAAGCGTTGCCTGAATCGGAGCGGAGGGAAACGGGCAGACCCACAGGACCGGCCCCTTGGCCGTCTGAGCCCGGGCCCAGGGGTGCACGCCGAGCGTCACTCCCGGGGACCTGAACTGGAACGTCAGTTCCACATCGTGGCGAGCCGTTCCCGTCAGGTCGTCGACCAGGATCCAATAGCCGGGCTTGACGAAGATGACACGCCGCCGGTGGACCACCGGGTCGGGCAGCCCGCAGTACCCGTCGTGCTCGGCGTCCAGGAAGTCGAACTCGCTCGTCGAATGCCACTCCCGGAGCCGGACGCGCGGCTGGGCATGCCACCCGAACGGTCCAGCTGGCTGGGCCTGGCTCAAGCCGTCGACGACGACGGTGCTGTGCGCCGCCGTGCTGCGGAAATAGTCACGCCACAGCGGATCGGCGGCGGACGCGAAGGTGCCCGCATCGACGAGACAGGGCTCGCCAAAGATCGAGCACTGGAGACTCAGCAGGTCGGCGTGTCCGTGCCCGCCGCTCAAGGGGCACCCGATTGGGCCGATGTCGACGATCGCGTGATGGGCGTCGGGCTCCCATCCGCTCCGCATGGAGGCGTAGCCGCCGGACGGGAAGACGCAGGACGCGCTGCTGGCGGGCGGCGCCGGCGGCAGTCCGTCGAAGGCGTGCGCGCCGTCCGGTCCGAGTAGCCAGACGACGTCGGGCGCCAGGCCGTCGGCGGCCCAGGCGAACTCGCGGCGCTGGTACAGGATCGCGGCGACGGCGAAAAGGGCACGGGCATCGGTTGGCGAGCGGGCGGCGAGCGGCATGAGCGATCCGCCGTCGTCATCGCCGATGGCCGGAACCGTCCCGTCGGGCTGCCGTATCGCCAGCAGGAATTCCACCATCTGCCCCGTGCGCGCGCGCAGGTGGTCTGGCACCGGAACCCCGTTGCGGTCGGCCAGCAACTGAAAGTGGAGGTAGTCCTCGAGGGCGTAGCGGTGATAGCAGGTCGAGCGCTCGAGGTGCACGCCGTCCCTGCAGATCTGCGTATCGCACTCGCCGACGAGGATGCGCGACGCGACGTCGCGCCAGCGGTCCGCATCGCGGAATTCCGGAAAGAGGACGGCGGCATAGAAGAGCCCGAGCGCTTCACCCGTGAGTTCCGCGTTGCCGGAGCGGTGGTAGGAGAGATAGCGCCGGATGTGGGTGGCGTGAAGCCAGACGGCCGCCAGCACCCTCTGAATCCAGTCCGGGGAGAGTACCGGCGCATCGCGGATGAGCAGCAGCACCCAGGACCACGAGATCAGCCGGAACGCCGCCTCCGCGCTGCTCGTCCAGTTGATGCCCAGGCCCGGCGGGTTTGCGTCGAGCCATGCATCGACCGCCTGGATGCAGGCCGCCGCGTACCGCTCGTCATGCGAGACGGCCCAGGCCTGGGCCAGGCGTACGAGCCACTGGTGGCGATTCAGCTCCCAGACCAGCCGGCTGTCGCCCACCTGTCCGATGTCTCCGGCGTCGATCAGGCTCCACGGCACGAGGGGCGCGCGGCGGCCGCGCAGCGGGTCGAGATGCCAGTCCACGGGGTCTCCGAACCAGAGTGTTCGGGATCCCAGCAGGTCGAACCGGCGGGTGAGCAGCGCGTCAGCCTCCGCGAGAACGGCCGCACGGTGCTCGGGGAACCGGGCGGTCACGAGCGTCCCGGTGCCGGCATGCTCGACGCCGGCAAAGAAACGGTGCGGCGCACGATCGCGGATGACGAGCATCGCGGCATCCGGATCGGCAAGCGCCGGCGCGTGTCTCGCGAGCAGCGCGTCAGGCCGATCCGGCAGCTCGACCGGCGCCACGCGGTCGAGCCACTTCGACACTTCCTGCCAGCCGCGGTACGCGAGCTCCGCAAACCGCATGTCGCGCATCCGGCGGAGGCCGCCCCGATCGCGGCGCTCGGCGTAGGAGCCGTGCGGGTGCAGCGGCGGCTCGAGCGGAAAGAAGGAGACCTCACTCATGGGTTCCCGGCGTACTGATAGAGGGCTGGCGGGGGTGCGAATGTGGCGGCCGGCACTCCGTCCAGGAAGCGGCGGCACCAGAGCTCGAACGAGAGCAGCGTCCAGATCTGCAGGTCGAGGTTCCGGCCGCCCTGGTGAAGACCGAACAGCCGCTCGACGTACCGGGTGTCGAAGATGCCCCGCTGCCGGCAGGTTGACGACAGCAGGAGATCGCGCGCGAAGTCTGACAGCTCGCCCCGCAGCCAGTGGGCCAGCGGCAGCGCGAAGCCGTGCTTGGGGCGATCGATGATGGAGTCCGGCAGCAGGCCGCGCATCGCCTTCTTGAAGAGATATTTCGTCGTGCCGTCGCGAAGACGCAGCCTGGCGGGAATCGTTGCGGCGAATTCGACCAGCCGGTGGTCGAGCAGCGGGGGGCGCGCTTCGATGGAGTGCGCCATCGTCATCCGATCGACCTTGGTGAGGATGTCGAGCGGCAGATAGCGATGGAGATCGCGATACTGCAGCGCCCCCAGCCAGTCATCGCCCGCGTGCGCCGCGGGCTCGAGGTCGTCGGCCCACGGATCGTACCGGGCGATCTGCTCGAGGGCGTCGGGGCGGAACACTCGCGCGATTTCGTCGTCATGAAACAGCGTCGAGGCGTCCAGATAGCGGTGCGGCCCCGAGAGCGCCAGATGGCAGAGAAACCGCCGGCCCCGCATGCCGTGCGGCATGACGGCACCTGCCGCCCCGGCACAGCGCCGGAGCGGCGCCGGCAGCCGGTCGTAGCGGCGCTCCCGTCCCTCGACGACGTACTTGTCGTAGCCGGCGAACAGCTCGTCGCCGCCGTCGCCGCTCAGCACGACCTTGACATGCTCCGACGCGAGCTTCGAGACCATGTAGGTCGGGATCACGGAGGTGTCGCCGAACGGTTCGTCGAGAAACCACGTCAGCTCCTCGACCATCTCGACGACCTGCGGCCGGAGGACGAGGTCGTAGTGGTCCGTGCCGAACTGCCCGGCCACCGCCCGCGCGTGCGCGAGCTCGTCGAAACCCGCCTCGGCAAAACCGATGGAGAAGGTCTTCAGCCGTCCCGCGGCGGGCCGGGCCATCAGCGCGACCACCGCGCTCGAATCGATGCCGCCGCTGAGGAAGGCGCCGACGGGCACATCGCTGATCTGGTGGGCGGTGACCGCGTCGTGCAACTGCTCACGCAGGCGTTCGACCAGCGTCGCCTCCGAGGCCGTCTCGTCCGGCCGGAACGTGACATCCCAGTAGCGCTCCGGCTGCAGCGGCCGGTGGGGCGTGGCGACGGCCACGCACGCCGGTTCCAGCTTTGACACGCCGCGAAGAATGCTCTGGTCCGAGGGGGTCGCCAGGAACGTGAACAGATGACCGACGGCGTTCCAGCTGAGCGATCGCTCGGTCGATGGGAGCTGCAGGATCGGCTTGAGCTCCGACGCGAAGACGAGCTCGTTGTCGCGCTCCGCATAGTAGAGCGGCTTGATCCCGAGGCGGTCGCGCGCGAGCAGCAGGTGCCGCCGGGGCGCGTCCCAGATCGCAAACGCGAACATGCCGCGGAGGCGCTCGACACACCGCGGCCCGAGCTCCTCGTACAGGTGGACGATCGTTTCGGTGTCGGTGGCGGTGCGGAACGTGTGTCCCTTCGCCTCGAGCTCACGGCGCAGCTCCCGGTAGTTGTAGATCTCGCCGTTGAACACGATCCAGATCGAACCGTCCTCGTTCGACAGCGGCTGATGGCCGCTCGCGAGATCGATGATGCTCAGGCGCCGCATGCCGATGGCGACGCCCGCTCCGAGATGGATCCCTTCGTCGTCTGGACCGCGGTGCACCATGGCGCCGCACATCCCGCGTATTTCGTGCTCGAGGACGGGACGGCCGTCCCAGCGAACGATTCCGGCAATGCCGCACATGAAGGTCTCCCTACGTCACCGCTGATGAGACGTGAGCCTTCTGACCCGCGTCCTCGAATATCCCGAGCACCTGGGCGCCCGTCCATGCCAGTCCCGCGTACGTCGCCACATAGACCGCCGCGCCGGCCGCGAACGTGACGATCGGCGGCCAGGCGACGCTGAGCTGCAGCCATCTCACCGGCAGGACCGCGACGAGCGCGATCGAGGTAATGCCGGCGAGGCGCCGCCATGGGAGCGCGTCGCGGAAGCCGACCCCCATGAGCGAGGCGACGCGGACGACGCCGAGGCCCTTGGTGACCGTCAGTGCGATCAACGTCACCAGCACCGCGCCCGTCAGGCCGAAGGCCGCCAGGAAGCCGCCGATGAGGGCCGCGACGCAGACGAACCGCACGAGGTTCATCACCAGCAGGAAGCGCGTCTGCGCGTAGACGCGCAGCACCGCGTCGACCGCCATGACGGCGGGCAGCATGGTCAGCACCCAGACGATGAAGATCGGCACGCTGGCGGCGTACGTGGCGGTGAAGAGGCCCACGATCAGGTCGTGCGCGCCGGCGACGAGCAGCACCGCCAGCGGGAAGATCAGGAACGCAATCCGGCACACCGTGTCGTGCCACAGCGCCAGCGCTGCGCGCCCCCGCGGCGCGTCGGCCATCCGGACCATGAGCACGTTGACGGTCGAGGTCACGATCAGGTCGTACAGGGGAATCTGCAGGCAGCCGACCGCGTAAATCGCGAACGTCGCGGAGTCGAAGCGCGCCGCGACGACGTACTGGTGGTAGTTGATCAGGACGACCTCGATGCCGACGGCCAGGGCGAACGGCAGCGCGTAGGCGAGCTGGCGGCGCCAGAGGGCCGGATCGAACCGGAACTCCCGGCCGCATTCGCGCCAGAGCGCGATGACCGCAGCGGCCAGACGAAGGCCGGCAAACACCGCCGCCCCGATGAACACCGCCGACAGGCTGGCGAAGAGCAGCGCCGGCGCAATGAACAGCGTCGTCCGAAGGATGTCTGACAGCGCGTACGTCACGGCGGCCGCCATGTGCCGTTTGCGCGACACCATGACGATCTCGAGCACCGTGCCGGTCAGCATGAACGTGAGAAACAGACCGAGCGGCAGCACGTGCCCGGCCAGCTCCGCGTTGAGCCACCCGGCCATCATCGGGCGCGCGAGGTACAGCGCCGCCGTGGAGCCGAGACCCACGGCGAACAGCGTCGTCATGGCGTTGCAGACGAGGCGGCCGATACGGTCGGGGGCTTTGGGGACGAAGTAATAGAGGCTCTCGGCCATGCCGAGCTGGAGCACCCCGTACAGCGTGGCGTAGACGAGGAAGAACTGCTTGTAGATGCCGAAGACTGCCGGGTCGAAGAGGCGGGCGAGCACGATCCCGATGGCAAACGAGGCGGCCAGGCCGACGCTTCGGCCCGCGACGATCTGCAGCGCCGGCCGCGAGCTGTTATCCATGGGCCGCCTGCCCCTCCACGTGCACCCGCCCGCACCGGCGCGCGGGCGGCCAGAGGTTGTGCGCCTGGCAGTTGAGAATCGCCGGCGAAAAGCGCCCGGATGCGTCGACCGACGATCCCTGCCAGAGCAGCAGCCGTTCGATCGTGAGCGCCGGGTGCCGCGGGTCGCCATGCGGGCAGGCCGTGTACGCGAAGCGGTACCCGGCACGCGCGACGGCGTCGACCACGGCGGGGGTGAATTGGCCGCCCGGGTAGGCAAAGTGCGTGATGGTCTGGCCGAGCCGCTGCTCGAGCGTGCGTCTGGAGCCTTCCAGCTGCCCGGCAATCTCCGCGGGCGTTTCGGCGGGCAGTGACACGTGGCTCCGGGTGTGGGAGCCGATTGCGATCCCCGCGTCCCGCATCTCCGCGAGCTCGGTCCAGTTCAGCGTGCGCGGAATGTCGTGGAAGCCGTTGCCGACCTCGGTTTCGAGCCGATCCATGACGCGGCGCACGTCCGCGAGCGGCAGCTGCGGCAGGAGTGACGACACCGCCAGCAGCGGCGATCGCGTCGCCGAGCGGCTTCGCGCGAGCCAGCCGGCCGGGATCTCGAGCGCCCGCAGGACCCCGATGAGCTCGCGCGACGGATCGTGCCACCGCGCGAAGGCCTTGGCCACGAGGTGGTAGAGCCTGTCGTGGACCTGCCAGAACGGCTGCCCGACAAGATCGGTCACGACGAAGACGCCGGCAGGAATGCCTTTGCGCCTGAGCACCGGAAACGCGTGCTCGTAGACGTCCCGATACCCGTCGTCGAACGTGACGGCGGCAGAGGGCCGGTCGAAGGGGCGGCCCGCGGCGATGCGCTCGCCGATCTCATCGAGCGTGACGAACTGGAAATGGCGTCCGATCCAGTCCAGATGGCGCTCGAACATGCGCGCGCTCGTCAGCATGCTCGGCATTTCGCCCGTGGCCGACGCCTCGAACTCCTCGACGACGCGGTGATACCCCAGCACGAGCGGGCGCTGCGGGCTCCGCGCCAGCACGGACAGCCCGTGATCGAAGGCGTGCGCGATGGTCGACGCCACCGCGGTCTTGAGGTGCCAGCGCCACCGCGCGAGGTGCCTAGTCGCCACGGGGCGCTCCCAGGTTCCACAGGCGCCGGGCGAAGGGTCCCAGCCGCCGGCGCGCGTCAGCGGCATGCCGGCGGATCCGTCCAGCCGGACTGCCGGGGAACAACTGGACGCGGTGCAGGGTCCGGACGTCCCGGGTCCAGAGCTGCTTGTAGCGCTCGGTCCCCCACAGCAGGTCGAATGCGTGCAGCCGCTCATCGATTGCCGCACGGATCGTGCGCGCCATCAGCACCAGCCCGATGCTGTGGCGCTCGTAGCGGTCGTCGAATCCATGCTGGTAGAAGTAGAACTGCCGGTTGTGCGCGAACCCGTACATCACGGCTGCCGTCGTGTCGTCGAGGAGCAGCGTGTACATCCGCAGCGTGCCGCGTTCGAGGGCCAGGCGCGTCGCCTCGTCATGGAATGCGCGAAGAGCCCGCGTGTGGAATGCGGTTGACCCGCCCTGGGTCTCGAAGCGGTGTTCGTGGAATCGGTACAGCGCGGCGAGCGCCTCGCGCCGCTGTGCCTCCGTCGTCACGCGCTCGAACCGGGTGTGGAACTGCTGCTCGAGCCCGCGCAGCCGCCGCCGGACGTTGGCGCGATGCGCGGAGCCGAGGGTCGCCAGGTACGAGTCCCAGGTGTGGCCGGCCAGATCGATCACCGGGCAGAGACCGCCGGGCACGATCGACGTGCTCCACCCGGCACCCTCGAGCTCGGTGGCCAGGCGGGAACTGAGCGACCCGTGCGGGAGGTGATCCAGCAGGAGCGGGACGCCGAGCGCGGCGACGCGATCCGCAATGGCCGGGACGGCGACGTCTTCGCACCCTGGCCGGACGATGAGATCGAGATAGTCGGAGCCGGCCTCGCCGGTGCCGAGGAACTCGAGCCGCGGGAACAGCCCCAGGGCGCCCGGCACACGCCTGAGCGGGGCCACCGCGATCAGGTCGGGCCCATCCCACACGGCCACCGCGTGCAGGGCGGCGCGCCCGCGCAGATGCGTCCACCAGGCGTGCAGCCACTCCCACGTGAGAAACGGGCCATCGGCGGCGCTGGCGCTGAGCAGTGCGTTCCACTGGGCCCGTACCGCCGCCAGCGCGGCCGCGTCACCGATGCGTGCGGTTCGGCACGCTGGAGCGGTGTCGGACGCCAGAGGAATCGGTACCGCCAGGGACAGCATTCAGGCAGCCTTTCGTCGCCACACGTCGGACGTCTGACGCGCGACATGTTCGATGTGACGGCGCGTGAGGTCCTGATGGATCGGCAGTTCGAGGACATGCGCCCGCAGGTATCTGGCGTCAGGCGACATCTCCTCGCCGGACTCGACGCTGTCATTCCAGAACTCGAGCGCGTCCACCCCGCGCCGCTGGAGACGCCGGGCCGCATCGTGCTTGTCGTCCGCGAGGACGGGAAAGAAGAGCGGACAGACGCCGTCGGGCAGCGTGCGGAACACGCGGGGCACACGCTCGTCGAGGAGCCCGTCCAGCAGGCGGTAGTTCTCGACCCGGCGCCGGCGGATCTCGCCCGTGTCGAGCCGGTCGAGCAGCCGCGCCGACACCGTGGACATGGCGAGATCGACCTCATCGATGTTGAAGCCGATATCGCCCACGTTCGCGCGCCGGACGTCGAGCGCACCGGCGACGCGGCCCATCGTGCGTTTCAGCGAGTGGAGCGCCGCGCCCAGACCGCTCGCCCGGCCGCGCAGGCGCTGGATTGCCAACTCTGCGGTGCGGCCGAGCACCGACGCGGCCCCGGCGCCGCGCAGCGCAAGATGCTCCAGAGACTCGAGGCGGATGCCGTTCTGAATCAGCAGCGCGCCGTTCGGCAGCGGAAGCGTCTTGTAGAGGCAGAAGACCGACCAGTCGCCGACGCTGCCGAGCGGCTGTCCGTCGCACGTGCTGAGCAGCGCGAGCGCGCAGTCCTCGACGAGCGGCAGCCCCCGGCGCAGGCACAGATCGCTCAACGCGCGGATCGGCTGCGGCCACCCGACGTGGTGAATGACGTACAGCAGGTCCGGGTTGTACCGCTCGCACAGCCGCTCGACGACCTCCGGGTCGCACTGCATGCGGCGATCGACCGGGTAGTAGCAGATGCGCGCGCCGGCGGCCCGCATCGCGAGGATCTCGTTGCCGCTGTTGTAGTCGGGCGCAAGGACGGTCAGGTCCGGGGTGCGGGCGGCCAGCGCGCGGAACAGGTGGTAGATCGCGTTGCGGGCGCGGTAGAACGCCAGCCGGTGCGGCACGCTCATCGGAAAGTCCGCCGGCTGCAGCGGCGCCCACGGCCGGAGCAGATCCGCCGCCGAGAGCCCCTGATACGTCGGGACGAAGGTTACGCCCGCCATCGCTTGAACTCCGGTACCCACTGGAACTTGATCGAATGCAAGAGGCGCGCTCGCAGTGTGTCGGCAAAGATGAACAGCCAGTCGTGGCCGCGCGCCGCCGACGTCCATTCACGCTTCCAGGGCTCGCTCTCCCCGAGGAAGTCGACCTCGCACAACCCGCGGGCGTACGCGTCGCGAATCGCGAGGTACGTCAGGAGCTTGAAGGGCGAGCAGGTCGCGTAATCGGGGTCGTACCCCGTTTTGAACAGGAAGAGGCGCCGGTGGAAGCAGGCGCCGTACGACGTGGCGATCCGGCGTCCGCCGACGGTGAGGAAGAGCAGCTGGAGCCACCCGGCCTCGGTGCCGCGCTCGATCAGCCGCGTGTAGAAGTCGTGCACCTCGGGATCCGAGACGATCGCCGTCCCGGTCTGCTCCTTCCAGCCGGACGATTCGAGGCGCCAGGCCTCGTCGCAGGCGTCTCGAATGGCATCGCGATCGGTCAGGACTTCGAGTGCCGGTTCGCCCAGGCGCGAGGCCCGCGACATCCGGTTGCGGAGATTCGACCGGAACTTCGCAGACAGGCCGGCGTGGTACTGCTCCCACGTGCCGGCGAGCGGCAGGTACGGCGAGTCGCTGCTCTTCCAGATCCCGGTGCTGCAGCCGTCGCCCACGGCACAGGAGGAGAACGTCGTCCGGGTCGGCGAATCGTGGGGGAGCTGGCCGAGCAGCAGCACGTCCCACGGCTCGCTGTCGTGCCGAAGCGCGCGCCAGACGGCGCGACAGGCGTCGGCGGCGTCGGAGGCGACGATCAGGTCGATGCGCGGCGTGTGATCGTTGTGAATGAGGCGGACCCGCCGTACCGGAACGCCGTACATCACCGCGGTGTCGCGCATGAACGGCGCAATGGCGGTGACCTCGCCGTCCGTGCGGACCACCAGGATGTGCAGGCGCGCGTGGCGCCCGAACGCATCCCACCACGCGCGGACCCACTCATGACGCAGGAATGGATGGGCGATGCCGGCGCGATCGGCCAGGCCGTTCCAGGTGTGTTCGAGTGCCAGGAACGCGGAGTAGTCACTGACGCAGTCGACCGTCCATGCGCGGGAGACGGACGGCGAGTGGGACGCGCGGAGGTGCCGTGCGGCTGTGGACGTCCGTGCGATCGCGGGCATCGACATCATGTGTTGTACGTAGGGCGGGTTCCGTGCCCGGACTCTGCGTGGGCCGGGCAGGGACCCGCCGGAAACGTGGACGGCTGCTTGCGGGCCAGCAGCTGCAGATAGATTTGTTCGGTGGCGGCCACCATCCGGTCCACCGAGAACCGCTCGCGGATGAGCAGCCTGGCCGCGTGCCCCAGGCGCGCCGCCAGGGCGCGGTCGCCGAGCAGCGTGGCAATCGCCGCCGCCAGCGCCCGCGGGTCGCCCGGCGGCACCAGCAACCCGGTCTCGCCGTCAACCACGGCTTCGGGAGTGCCGCCGACCCGCGTGGCAACGGTCGGCGCGCCGGCCGCCATCGACTCCAGCAGCACATTGGAGAGCGCCTCGTTGAGCGACGGCATGACCGCGACATCGGCGGCCGAGAGCAGCGCAGGCACATCCGACCGCAGCCCGGTGAAGATGACGGCATCGGCGACTCGATGTCGTGCAGCCACCTGCTTCAGCTCGTCGAGGTACGCGGTTTCAGCCGGTGCCGTCTCGCCCACGATGAGAAAGCGGGCGTCGGGATGCGGCGCCCTGAGCAGGGCCGCCGCCTCGATGAGCTGTTCGAGGCCCTTCAGCCGGGCGAGTCTCGAGACGACGACGACCAGCGGCGTGGCGGCCGCGAGCCCCAGCTCGCGCCGGATCCCGTCCCGATCGGGCGGGGCGCTGAACCGTTCCAGATCGACGCCGTTCGGGATCACGACGATCCGCCGGCCGTCGTAGCCGTCGTCGATCAGCCACGTCTTCACCGCGTCGGCGTTGACGAGAATCCGATCCGCGAAGCGGCAGGCATAGCGCTGTACCCGCTTCTGCATCGGCGTGAGGTACGGCGCGCAATCGCGGATCGAGGCG
>Ga0155950_1095_pt4 | contig 13758 bp, 13 predicted proteins | sample RifCSPlowO2_02_FD_107604 | JGI IMG/M metagenome (GOLD analysis project Ga0155950, IMG submission 107604) | Acidobacteria bacterium RIFCSPLOWO2_02_FULL_67_21
GCTTGATCGTCGGCCCGAAGGCAAGGATCACGGACGAGGATCGAGTCGAGATTCGGAAGTGGAAGGCCCACCTGGTCGCGCTGGTGGCCTACCAGGCTGACGCTCACGCGAGGGTGGCGTGAGCGTTAACGCTAGGTCGAAACCCGTTCAGGAGGTCGCCTCGGTCCCCGCGATCGACCGTGCCATCAGCCGGCTCCTCGCCGAAATCTACGACGGCCTGCGCCATGGGTTCTTCGAGTTCACCCTCACGTGTGAAATCGTCGGCCAGGAGCGGCGCCGACTGACCCTCCGGGCCGGCAAGAGCCACCAGTTTCTGCTTCCGAAAGAGGAATGCGTGCGATCGACAGGCCAGACAATCGACTCCTGTGACGGGAGCGACACCAGTGCCACGTAACAGGACGCGACGCATCGTCGGCATGACGAGGGCGCGACCGGCTCGGATCGGCGCAGTCGCCGGACCAGAGCTGTTCGAGACCAATGACGCACGACGGGCAACAAAAAGCGACCCCGGGCCGGCCGGACGCTGGCGAGCTCGCGCCGGAGGACCTGGCGCCGGTGATCCGGTTTTTTCGGATTCTCTTGGAGTGGGACGAGCGCCGGCGCACAATGGCCCCTCCCCCACTGGCGCGTGAAGGTCGTGAAGGAGCAGATGGCGATGACCTCAGCTGGAGTACCACACCGGGCCGTGCTGTATGCGCGGGTCTCGTCGAAAGACCAGGAACGTGAGGGCTTCTCGATTCCCGCCCAGCAGAAGCTGCTGCGGCAGTATGCGCATGAGCAGGGCCTCGCAATTGTGCAGGAGTTCCAGGACGTCGAAACCGCCAAGCAGGCGGGTCGCGGCCGCTTCGGCGAGATGCTGGCGTTCCTGAAAGCCGACCCGTCATGCCGCACGATCCTCGTTGAGAAGACCGACCGCCTCTATCGGAATATCCGCGACTGGATCACTGTCGACGAGCTCGACCTGACGGTCCACTTCGTCAAAGAGAACGCCGTCGTCTCCAAGGCGTCTCGCTCGTCCGAGAAGTTCATGCACGGCATCCAGGTGCTGATGGCAAAGAACTACGTGGACAACTTGAGCGAGGAGGTCAAAAAGGGGATGCGCGAAAAGGCCGAACAAGGGCACTGGCCCACCAAGGCGCCCGTCGGCTACCTGGATAATCGCACCACGCACCGCATCGAGCGTGACCCGGCGCGCGGGCCCCTGATCGCCGCGCTGTTCGACCTGTATGCCAGCGGTGCGTACTCACTCAAGGCGCTGACAGTGAACGCCCACGCGATCGGTCTCACGCACCCCCGATCAGGCCGTCGCATGATGAAGGCCGAGATCCACCGCATCCTCCAGAATGTGATCTATACCGGTGATTTCCGGTGGCTCGGGAAGATGTACCGGGGCTCGCATACGCCCCTGGTCTCCCGTGAGCGGTTCCAGCAGGTCCAAGATGTGTTGAACCGGAAGCCGCGCGCCCGGTACCCCAAGCAGAAGCACGCCTTCATGGGGTTGCTCACCTGCGCCCGCTGCGGCTGCACCATGACCGCTGAACGCAAGAAGGGCAAGTACACCTACTACCGCTGCACGGGCTTCCACGGGCGCTGCGGCAATACGTACATCCGCGAGGAGCAACTCGCGGATCTGCTCGGCACCGTCGTTGAGCGCATTCAGATTCCTGCCGAGTTGGCTGACTGGATCGCCGAGGACCTGCGTACGAGCCAGAGCGACCTGGAGCAGGCGCGCCAGCAGGCCCTCACCCACGCCACCCAGCGCCGTCGTGGCGTGCAGGCGAAGTTTGATCGCGGCTACGACGACTACCTGGAAGGACGCATCCCCGAGGGCTTCTGGAAGCGGAAATCGGAGGAGTGGGAGGCTGAACTCGCCACAGTCGATGCGGAACTCGCCCGACTGTCTCGGCCAACCCCCGCATACGCGGTCACGGCCGAGAAAACTTTAGAACTCGCGAAAAACGCCTATTTCCTGTATTCGCAGCAACCTTTCGCGGAACGGCGGCGGCTTCTCGATACGGTGCTATCGAACTGCACCTTCGATCGCGGAACCCTCTATCCCACCTACACTAAACCGTTCGACCTTCTGTCACGAGGTCACGAAACTGGAAATTGGCGGGGTGGACGGGACTCGAACCCGCGGCCTCCGGCGTGACAGGCCGGCGTTCTAACCAACTGAACTACCACCCCAAGATCAAGTTCAAAAGTTCAAACTTCAAAGTGGAAAGTAAGTCTGAAGTTACTTTGCAGTTTACACTTTCAAGTTTTCACTTGCTGAATGGGCGGTGCAGGATTCGAACCTGCGACAGCCGGCGTGTAAAGCCGGTGCTCTACCACTGAGCTAACCGCCCGCCTTCGCTCCTCCGAAGCTCGCGTCTAACTTACCTTACGCGAGCGAAGGGGAGCTTCGGCGGGGGCAAGCCCCGCCTTCCGACGCGGCCCGCCCAAGGTTTACCTCGCCGTAGCGCGCTCTGGACCACGCGCGGAGGCGGGACAAATAGCCTATTATAACTTACTGAAGCGCGGCGGCCTTGAGCGCCAGCAGCGCGAAGCCGGTCATCACCCCCGCCACCGCCCGGTACTCGCGGTTCCGCTTCGCGCGCGCGAGGCTGAACCGCCGCGCCATCGGCTCGCCGCGCGCGGCGCGATAGTCGTCGTAGGCGGCGCCAAACGCCCGGCGCAGCGCAGCCTCCTCGGTGCGGATGGCCGCCGCGATCGTCACGCCCATATAGAGCGCCACGAGCAGCGCCACCGTGAAGCTCCGCGCCGCGAGCACGACGCCGCCCGCGATGACGATCGACCCCGCATACAGCGGATGGCCGACGAAGCGGTACGGCCCCGAGCGCGTCACCTCGCGCCCCTTCTCGAGGTGGCCGGCCGCCCAGATGCGGATCGCCTCGCCCACGGCCGCGACGAGCAGCCCCGCGATCCACGTGCGCCAGGTCGGCTGGGCCATCAGCAGCGTAACAAGAGCGGCGACAAAGCCCAAGGTCACCCGCCTTCGCGCAAGCGCTTCGGCGAGGCGGGCCCTTCGCGCAATCGCTTCCACAGCATTCATCTGTGGCGCGAACCCTTCAGGCGCTCAACCATGCGCATTGAGGCAGCGGCGAACGGCGTCGACCACCTCTCCGACGCCAATGTCGTCGAGGCATCGCTCACGCCGGCGGCAGCGCCGCTCGTAGTGACAGCCGCACTGTGCGACGCGCGATACGACCACGTCGCGAGGCGACCAGGGACCGTTCCGCTCGGGATACGTCGGCCCGAAAAGCGCGACGATCGGCGTGCCGACGGCCCCCGCAATGTGCATCGGGCCCGTATCGCCCGAAATCATGACGCGCGCCGACCGCGCCACCCCCACGAGATCGGCAATCGTCGTCTCGGGCGACGCCTCGGCCGCTCCCGCCGACGCGGCCACGACCGCCTCGGCCAGCGGGCGCTCGCCAGGCCCCCAGAACACGAGCGATCGCAGTCCGAGCTCGCTTCGAAGCGCCGCGGCCACGGCGCCGAAGCGTTCGGGCGGCCAGCGTTTGTTCGGCCAGGCGGCCCCGGGATTGACGATGGCGTAGTCGCCGGAGCGAAGGGGCGCGGGGGGGCTGTCGGCCTCCGGGCGGGGAATCGCGATCGGAAACCGCACAGACCGGTCCGGAACGTCGAGTGGATCGAGCAGCGCGAGATTCTTGTCGATGACGTGGCGCGCAACGCCCGGGTCGGGGGTGTCGGTGTAGAAGAGCCTCGCGAGCGGCTCGCGGAGGTGGGCGCGGGGAAAGCCGATCGTGCGGCGCCCGCCGGCCAGGCGCGCAAGGACGGCCGACTTGAGCAGCCCCTGCAGGTCGATCACGGCGTCGTAGCCGGTTCGCCGGAGCATGCCGAGGGTCGTGCGCCCGCGCGCGCGCGTCAGCCCGCGCGGGTCGAAGCCGATACGGCGATCGAGACACTCGACCAGGTTGAGCAGCTCCACGTAGCGGGGATCCACCAGCCAGTCGATCTGCGCCCGCGGGTAGCGCCGGCGCAGCGCCGCGGCGGTCGGGATGCCATGGATGACGTCGCCCAGGGAGCCGAGGCGGATGATCAGGAATCTGGTCATTGACGCGGCCCGGCTAAAGCCGGGCACTACGTACTCCTACTACTACGTACTCCTACTACGTACTCTTACCGATTCGCGCGAGGAGGTCGCGCGTCGAGTGATCTTTCGGGTCGCCGACGATCGCGACGCGGCCGCCGTAGCCGAGCACGATGTCGCGCTCGGGCACGGAGTCGGCCGTGTAGTCGGTCCCCTTGCAGTGCACGTCCGGCTCGAGCGCGGTGAGCAGCGGGCCGGCCGTCGGCTCCGGGAAGATCACCACGTAGTCGACCCAGCGCAACGCAGCCACCAGCTCGGCGCGGTCGTGCGCCGCCAGAATGGGCCGCCCCTCCCCCTTCAGCCTCCGCACCGACTCGTCGTCATTCACGGCCACGATCAGGCGATCGGCCTCCGCGGCGGCCGCCTCGAGATACCGGATGTGGCCGACGTGCAGCAGGTCGAAGCAGCCGTTGGCAAAGGCGATGGTGCGCCCCGCGGCGCGATCCTCCTGGACGCGCCGCACGAGATCGTCACGCGTCAGAATCTGACCCACTGATGACATCCCACAGCTCGTCGGCACTGACGGTGGCGGTGCCGCGCTTCATCACGACGAGCCCGCCGGCGAAGTTGGCCAGCCGCGCGGCCGCCTCGAAGCTGCCGCCGGCGGCGAGCGCGAGCGCCACGGTCGAGACCACGGTGTCGCCGGCGCCGGTGACGTCGACAATCGATTCGCTGCCCGAGATCGGGATGTGGACGGTCGGCGCGGCGCGCTGGAAGAGCGCCATGCCCCGGCTGCCGCGGGTGATGAGCACCGCCTGGGTGCGCGTGCGCTCGAGCAGCTCGCGGCCGGCGCGCTCGAGCGTCCGGAGGTTGTCGCCGATGCGGGCACCGAGCGCCTGCTCGACCTCCGACTGATTGGGCGTGCTGATCGTCACGCCCGTGTAGTCGAGCAGCCGGTAGCGCGAGTCGATCAGGATAGGAATCGGGTGGCCCTGCCGGCGCAGCTCCGCCGCCATCTTCCGGACCAGCGCCGGCGTCACGACTCCCGACCCGTAATCGGAGACGAGCACGGCGTCGGCACGCTGGACCGCGCGCAGCACCGAGCGCTCGATCGCCTTGCGCGTCGCGGCATCGAGCGACCGGGGAACCGCGCGATCGATCCGCACGACCTGCTGCTTGGCCGAGTGGACGCCGCCCGCCAGGATGCGCGTCTTGATCGGCGTCGGCTGCCCGTTGGCGCGCACGAGACACTTCGGGTCGACGCGGCGGTGCAGCGCCGCCACCACCCGCCGGCCGGGGTCGTCGCGGCCGACGACCGCCACGAGCGCCGCGGCCCCGCCGAGCGCCGCCACGTTGTTGGCCGCGTTGCCGGCGCCGCCGGGGACGATCTCGGTGGAGTCGTACTCCAGGATCAGAACGGGCGCCTCGCGCGAGACGCGCGCCACCCGCCCGTACACGAACTCGTCGGCCACCACGTCGCCGATGATGACGACCCGCCTGCCGCGGAACGCCTCGGTCAGCGCGAGGAGGTGCGCAGAATCCACCCGACCGCCTCCATCAGAGTGTTGAGAATAGCATCGGAGGTCGCACCGGCCGGCCGGTGCTCCACCTCGTGGCCGCCGTGGCCGGTGCGGACCAGCGCCGTGCGTGTGCCGGCCGCCCGGCCGCAGGCCATATCGAGCCAGCGGTCGCGCGCTCCTCGATCAGGGTGCCATCGCGGTCGAGAAAGACCGCCGGCCGGCTCACGAGGCGCGGCCGGGCTGAAGCCCGGCACTACGTACGTGCGGGCTCGGCTGAAGCCCGGCACTACGTACGGTGGGATCGATAAGCGCCTGCAGCGCGTCGTAGACGCGCTCGGGGGTAATCCGCTTCATGCAGCGGTGGTCGATCGGGCATCTGCGCAGCCCGCAGGGACGGCACCAGACCGGCTCGGTCAGCACCACGGCCCTGCGCCCCTCCCGCGTGAGCGGGCGGGCGACGTACTCACTGGTGGGACCGAACAGGCCGACCACCGGCGTGCCGACCGCCGCAGCCAGGTGCATGGCCCCGGAATCGTTCGCCACGCACGCCGCCGCCAGTGCCAGCATGCCCGCCAGAACCTCGATCGTCGTGCCGGTCCCGTCGATCACGCGCGGCATCGCCTCTGGCTCGACCGCGCCGAGGATCTGCCGCACGGTCGACGCGTCGCGCACGCTGCCAGTGAGCACGCACGTCGCCTGGCGCTCGAGCGCGAGCTTCGACGTGAGCCGCGCCACGTGAGCCGAAGTCCAGCGCTTGGCGGATCCATAGGCGGCGCCGGGCGCCAGAACCACGAGCGGCGTTGACGCGTTCCAGCCGTGCGCCACGAGCAGACCGCGAGCTGCGGCCACCACCTCCTCCCGCACGGTCACCGCCGGCTCGAGCGGGCCGCAGTCGATGCCCAGCTCGCGCGTGAGGTACTGGTAGTAGGCGCCCTGATGCCGGCTGCCCGCCGGCCGCGGCAGCGCGCGGGTCAGCAGGCGGCCGCGCATGTCGGTGCCGTAGCCCCAGCGCTCCGGCACGCCGGCCTGCCACACGAGCCAAGCGGCGGCAAACGAGTTGGGCAGCAGAATCGCCAGCGAGGGCCCGAGCGCGCGGAGGCGCTCCGCGTCGGTGCGCATGGTGCCGCGTTGCCACCAGCGTCCGTTCCACTCGAGCGGGATCGTCCGATCGACGAACGGCGCCAGCGTGAAGACGTCGGCCACGGAGCGGCGCGCCGCCACGGCCAGCGCGGCGGACGGAAACGCGCGCCGGAGATCGGCGATGGCCGGCAGTGCCATCACGCAGTCGCCGAGCCAGTTGGGCGCGAGGATCACGACGCTGGAGAACCCGGCGGTCACCGTTCTTCGTTCTCGGTTCTCAGTTCCGGGTTCGCTGTTCCGGGTTCCTGGTTCGTCATCTCCGCCGGCTCGCGCCAGCGGCGGTGCATCCAGAGCCAGCGGTCGGGATAGCGGCGGACGTACATCTCCAGCACATCGGTGCAGCGCTGCGTGAACTCACGCACGGCATCGGGCGTATCGGCCAGCGGCGGCTCGACCGGATGTTCATAGATGAGCCGGTAGCGGCCGTGCGGCAGCGGCAGCGCGAACACCGGAATCACCGGCGCGCCGGTGCGCAGCGCCAGCGCGGCCAGCGCCGATGTCGTGGCCGCCGACCGCTGGAAGAACCGCACGTGGACGGCGTCGGCCTCGTGCAGATGCTGGTCGATCAGGATCGCGACCCCGCGGCCGGCGGCCAGCTCGCGGAGGATCCGCCGCACGGCGCCGCGGCGCTGCATCACGGTGTTGCCGGTCCGCGTGCGGATCTGCTCGAGCGCGGCGTCGAGCAGCGGATTGTCGAGCGGCCGCGCCAGCACGGAGGTCGGCTCCGCGCGGAGCGCATGGACGATGGCGTGGATCTCCCAGTAGCCGATGTGCCCGGTGAAGAACAGCACGCCGCGCCCCTGCTGGAGCACCTGGCGGATCCGCTCGTCCCCCTCGATCTCGACGGCGGCCAGCATCCGCTCGCGCGGCCAGGTGCCGAACTTCAGCAGCTCCAGGAGCACCGCCCCGAAATGCGCAAACGTCGACGCCGCCAGCGCGCGCCGATCGGCGGGCGTCCGGGCCGGAAACGCGTTGGCGAGGTTCTCGAGCGCCGTGCGCCGGTGCGGGCCGTCGATGACATAGGCGGCGCGGCCCATCGTGCGGCCGAGCGCACGCACCCATGACATCGGGAGCAGGCGCACGCCCAGGCGCACGCCGTACACGACCAGCGCTTCGGCCCGGTGCCGCAGTGACGTGCCGCCTGCCTGGGCGCCGAAGCCGTGGCGGAGGCGGCCCATCAGGCGGCGACCTCCCCGCCTGCGCCGCTCCGCCGGGCCTCGTGCATGCGCCGGCGCCCGGCCGCCAGGCGGCCGGCCAGCCAGGCGGCAAAGGCGTCGGCCGGCTCGATGGCGACTTCCAGCGGGAGAACGGCCCACGGGATTGTGGTCCGGCGGGTCCGCAGGCGCTCGTCCTGCGACGCCTGCGGGACCCGCCCCACGAACGGCTGGAGCCGGGCGACGTCCTTCTCCGTCGTGATCACCACATCCGCACCGCTCTCGGCGGCGGCATGCTCCACCGCGGCCACGTCGCGCGCGGTGAACCAGTGGTGGTCGCGGAAGCGGATCTCGCGGACCACGTCCCACCCGAGCTCGCGGAGCGCGTTGAAGAAGCGTTCGGGCCGCGCGATGCCGGCCACGGCGACGGCACGCCGGCCGGACGGGCGGACCTGAAGGTCCGCCCCTACATTGGTTTCCTCGTAGAGGCGGACCTTCAGGTCCGCCTGGGCCCCGATCGGGCGCACCGGGTGATACCGCGGCACCACGCGGAATGCCTGCGGCACGCCGGCGCGCGACGCCACCTCCTGCGCATCTCCTTCGCCGCCGGCCACCAGCAGCCCATCCGCCGCGCGCGCCGCCGCGAGCGGCTCACGCAGCGATCCCCACGGCAGCAGCCGCTCGTCCAGATCGCCCCTCGCCATCACCAGCAGGTCGACATCCCGCGCCAGCTGCAGATGCTGGAAGCCGTCATCGAGAAGATGGACGGTGCAGTCGAGGCGCCGCTCGGCCAGGCGACCGGCAAGATACCGGTCGGACGACACGAGCACCGGAACGCCCGGCAGCATCCGCGCCAGCATGTACGGCTCGTCTCCCGACTCCCCGGGCGAGGCCCGCAGGCGCTCACCGTCGCGGACGACCACCACGCCGTCCGCGCCCCGGCGCCGCCCGTATCCGCGGCTGAGGATCGCGGGCCGTTCGCCCGCTTCGGCCAGCAGGCGTGCCAGCGCCGCCACGATCGGCGTCTTGCCACTGCCGCCGAGCACGAGGTTGCCGATGCTGATGACCGGCCGATCGAGCCGGCGCCGCCGCTCGGGATGCCGGCCGTACCACGCGCGGCGAACGGCCGTCGCGCGTCCGTACAGGCCGCTCAGGATGGTCAATGCACCACCCGGAAGGGCCGGACCACGGCGGAGCCACGATCCGGCGGCACCAGAGCGGTGATCACCGCCAGCGTCTGCTCCTTCGCGCCTCGATTGGCGTCGACGAGCGCGCGGGCCGCCGCACCCAGGCGCGCGCGGCGCACCGGGTCCCCCATCAGCCCGACGATCGTCTCGTCGACCTCGCGGGCCGACTGCACCTGCACGGCGGCATCGTTGGCCAGAAACGCCGCCGCAATCTCGGCGAAGTTCTGCATGTAGGGGCCGAAGACGATCGGCTTGCCGAACGCGGCCGGCTCGAGGATGTTGTGCCCGCCGGCCGGCACGAGGCTCCCGCCCACGAACACGACGGTCGCGATCTGGTAGACCACGGCCAGCTCGCCGATCGTGTCGAGGACGACGGCATCGCCGCGCGGCTCGGCGTCGATGGGGAGCTCGGTGCGGCGGACGGTGGAGAGCCCTTCCTGGCGGCAGATCCGCTCGACGTCCCCGAACCGCTCGGGCTGCCGCGGCGCGATCACGAGCAGAGGATTGCTTCCGCGCGTCCGCAGCCGGTTGAACGCGCGGATGATCGGCGCCTCTTCGCCCTTGAGCGTGCTCCCGGCGACGAGCACGGGCCGGCCGGCCGACATCCGGAAGAAGCGGAGCACGCGCTCGTGCCCGCGCCCAGGCGTCGGCGACGTGTTGATCGCGTCGAACTTGAGGCTGCCGGTCACCGTGATGCGGCCGGGATCGGCGCCGAGCCGCATCAGCCGCTCCGCCGACTCCTCCCCCTGCACGCAGTAGCGATCCAGGTCGGCCAGCACGCGGCGGAAGACCGGCGCGATGATCCGGTACCGCGGAAACGAGCGGTACGACACACGGCCGTTGACCAGCACGGTCCTGATCCCGCGGCGGCGGCACTCACGCAGCACGTTCGGCCAGATCTCGGTCTCGATCATCACGAAGAGCCGCGGCCTCACGATGTCGAGCGTGCGGCGGACGCTGAACGTCCAGTCGATCGGAAAGTAGAACACGCCGTCGACCTCGCGGACGTTCCGGCGCGCGAGCTCCTGGCCGGCGCGCGTCGTCGTGGAGAGAAACAGGCGCAGCCGCGGATACGTGCGGCGCAGCTCGCCGATGAGCGCGCGCGCGGCCAGCACCTCGCCCACCGAGACCGCATGCACCCAGATCGACTCGTCGCCATCGAGGTTCAGCGACACCGGCAGGTAGCCAAGCCGCTGCTTCAGGCTGCCGATGTACTTCTTGTGGCGCAGCGCCTGATACAAAAAGTACGGCGACAGCACGAGCAGGACCGCGAGCGTGGCCAGGCTGTAAAGGAGGTACACCGCCCATAGATTCTACAGCCCTGCCGTTGACCCTCTTCAACTCCGGTCACTACAATTGGAGGTTCGCCAGCCGGGCTGCCGGACGACAGGAGGGATCGAGCATGGCCGTGCGCGTGGGGATCAACGGGTTTGGACGGATTGGCCGCAACATCATGCGTGCCGCGCTCGGCCGCCGCGACGTCGACTTCGTGGCCGTCAACGACCTCACCAACGCCGCGACGCTCGCGCATCTGCTGAAGTACGACTCGGTGCTCGGCAATCTCTCCGCCGACGTCAAGGCGACCGCCGACGGCATCAGCGTCGACGGCGAAGCGTTCACGGTGTTCTCGTTCAGGGATCCGGCGCAGCTCCCCTGGAAGGATCTCAAGGTCGACGTCGTCTTCGAGTCGACGGGGCTCTTCACGAAGCGGGACGATGCGGCCAAGCATCTGGCGGCGGGAGCGAAGAAGGTGATCATCACGGCGCCGGCCAAGGGACCCGACTTCAGCGTCGTGCTCGGCGTCAACGAGGAGCAGTACGACTCCGCGAAGCACCAGATCATCTCGAACGCGTCGTGCACGACCAACTGCCTGGCGCCGATCGCCAAGGTGCTGCACGAGTCGTTCGGCATCCGCAAGGGCTGGATGACGACCGTTCACTCGTACACGAACGATCAGCAGCTGCTCGATCTGCCGCACAAGGACCTGCGGCGGGCGCGGGCGGCGGCGCTGTCGATCATTCCGACGACGACCGGCGCGGCCACCGCAGTCGCCGAGGTGCTGCCGGCGCTCAAGGGACGGCTCGACGGCTTCTCGATGCGCGTGCCGACGCCGAACGTGTCGGTGGTCGACCTCAGCGTGATTGTCGAGAAGAAGACGAGCGCCGAGGAAGTGAATGCCGCGTTCAAGGCGGCGGCCGGCGGCCGGCTCAAGGGCATCCTCGCGGTGTCGGAGGAGGAGCTCGTCTCGATCGACTTCCGCGGCAATCCGCACTCCTCCATCGTCGACGCCGCCTACACGAAGGTGATGGACGGCGATTTCGTGAAGGTCGTCTCGTGGTACGACAACGAGTGGGGCTACTCGAACCGGTGCGTCGATCTGCTGCTGAAGGTCGTGGCGCGCGATCTCCACCCCACCGCGCACGCGCCGCGCGGTGGGGGCCCCGGCCTGTGAGCACGCGCAGCATCCGCGACCTCGACCTCAGCGGACGCCGTGTGTTCGTCCGCGTCGACTTCAACGTTCCGCTCAAGAACGGCGTCATCGGCGACGACACGCGCATCCGTGAGTCGCTGCCGACGATCCACTACGCGCTGGACGCCGGCGCCCGGTGCGTGATCCTCGCGTCGCATCTTGGCCGGCCCAAAGGCACGCCGAACCCGGAGATGAGCCTGAAGCCGGTGGCCGCGCGCCTGCAGGAGCTGCTCGGCCGCCCGGTGGCGTTTGCGGCCGACTGCGTGGGGCCCGAGGCGGAGCGAACGGTGGCGGCGGCGCCTCCGGGAGGGGTGGTGCTCCTCGAGAACCTGCGGTTTCACCCCGAGGAAGAAAAGAACGATCCCGCGTTCGGGGCCGCGCTCGCGCGGCTGGCCGACGTCTACGTCAACGACGCGTTTGGCGCCGCGCACCGCGCGCACGCGTCGGTCGAGGCGATCGTCCGCGCCATGCCGGAGGCGGCCGCCGGGCTCCTGATGGAAAAGGAGCTGCGCTACCTGGGTGAGGCGCTCGGCGATCCGGCCAGGCCGTTCGCGGCGGTGCTGGGCGGCGCGAAAGTGTCGGACAAGATCGGGGTCATCGAGAACCTCGTGCGGCGCGTCGACCGGCTGCTCGTCGGCGGCGCGATGGCGTACACCTTCTTCAAGGCGCAGGGGAAGCCGGTCGGCCGCTCGCTCGTGGAAGATGACAAGCTCGACGCCGCCCGCGAGATCGTCGCGCGAGCCCGCGAGCGGAACCTCCAGCTCCTGCTGCCTGTGGATCATGTGGTGGCCGAGAAGATCGAGGCCGGGGTGCCGGCCGCCACGCTCGACGTGGACGACCCGGCGATTGGCGAGCGGATGGGGCTCGACATCGGCCCGAAGACCGTGGCCGCCTACGCCGACGCGCTCCGCGACGCGCGAACCGTCGTCTGGAACGGGCCGATGGGCGTGTTCGAGATCGACGCGTTTGCGCAGGGGACGATCGGCGTGGCCAGGGCGGTGGCCGCCGTGCGCGGCACCACGATTGTCGGCGGCGGCGACTCGATTGCGGCGGTCCGGAAGGCGGGCGTGGCCGATCGGATCACTCACATCTCCACCGGCGGCGGCGCGTCGCTCGAGTTTCTGGGCGGCCAGACGCTCCCCGGGGTTGCGGTGCTGCCCTCTTAGCTGGTGTCTGGTAGGAGTAGTGCCCGGCTTTAGCCGGGCCGGAGTAGTGCTCGGCTTTAGCCGAGCCTGAACAAGAATGCGCGTCCCACTTATCGCCGCCAACTGGAAGATGTACAAGACGGTCGCCGAGGCCGTGAAGTACGTCAAGGAGCTTCGCGGCCTCGTGAAGGATCTCGACGGCGTCGAGATCGTCCTGGCCCCGCCCTTCACGGCGCTGCATGCGGCGGCCGAGGCCGCGCGGAACAGCAACGTCGGCATGGCCGCGCAGGATCTCTACTGGGAGCGCGAGGGCGCGTTTACCGGTGAGGTGAGCGGCCAGATGATCCGCGAGGCCGGCGCCGAATACGTGATCGTCGGACACTCGGAGCGGCGCACGCTCTTCGGCGAGTCGGACGCGACCGTAAACCGCAAGCTCACCGCGGCGCTGGCCGTGGGGCTCTGCCCCATCGGGTGCATCGGGGAAACGCTGGATCAGCGCGAGCGGAAAGAGACCTTCGACGTGCTCGACCGGCAAATCCGGCAGGGGCTCGACGGCCTGACATCCGATCAGATCGGTCAGCTGGTGATCGCGTACGAGCCGGTCTGGGCAATTGGTACCGGCCGCACGGCGACGCCGCAGCAGGCGGGCGAGGCGCACAGCCACATCCGCGGCCGTCTTCGGCAGTGGTTCGGACAGGAGGCCGCCGAGCTCTGCCACGTGATCTACGGCGGCAGCGTCAAACCGGACAACGCGCGGGACCTGATGGCGCAGGCCGACATCGACGGGGCGCTCGTCGGGGGCGCCAGCCTGGACGTGCGCGGATTTCTGCAGATCGTGCGGGGCGCCAGAGCACCTGTATAATGATCCTTTCTCACTCAGGCTGACACGAATGCTGTACTACCTGGCTGCGGCCGTTTACGTCCTGGTCTGCTTCATCCTGATGATGGTCATCCTTCTCCAGCAGGGGAAGGGGGGCGATCTGGCCAGTGCCTTTGGCGGCGGGAGCAGCCAGGCGGCGTTCGGCGCGCGGAGCGGCGCCACGGTGCTGACGAGGGCGACGACGGTGCTGGCGGTGCTGTTTCTG
>Ga0155950_1028_pt1 | contig 13718 bp, 7 predicted proteins | sample RifCSPlowO2_02_FD_107604 | JGI IMG/M metagenome (GOLD analysis project Ga0155950, IMG submission 107604) | Acidobacteria bacterium RIFCSPLOWO2_02_FULL_67_21
CCAGCTCTCCAAGGTGGCTGTAGCGGCCGCTCGCGGCGAACGGCTCGCCGTAGAAGTCGAGCGTGAGATCCGGCTTGAACGTGTAGTTCAAGCGGATCTCGGTCGAGTAGGTCGAGCGGTCCACGTCGGCAAAAATGTAGCGTCGGCCGTAGGTCAGCGCTCCTCCCCCGGCGACCGCCGACACGTACTGCTGGGTCGCGACCTCGCGCTCGTAGCCCGGGCCGATCGAGAGCTGCCACTGCGATCCGGGCTGCACGGTGACTCCGGCGTTCACTTCAAACGCCAGCCCGCCATCTTCGTCGCGGCCGTAGCTCATTCTGACGTCGCTGCGCGTTTGCGACGCATCGCTGCTCTCGACGTCCACAGCCGCCTCCCAGCTCGCCGGCCGTTCCATGGACGGACCGCCGCGGGTCAGACGCATGTCCTGGACCCTCGGACTGTACGACCAGCTGACGTCCGTTTCCCAGAAGTTCGGCCAGATCAGCCCCGCCTCCGATTCGAGCTCCGCCTCCTGGAGGTCCCCGCCATAGTTCCATTCCTGCACCGAGGCCACTCCCACGGCGTACTGGCGCCACCAGCGGCCCGGCACGGTCTCGCGGTATTCGAGTTCGGCCTCTCCGGAGATCCCATCCACCGACGCAATCCGTCCGACGTCGTTGGTTTCGAACCCGGGGCTCTGGGCCTGCGAGCCGAACTCCCACAGCCAGTGGCGCCCGTTGCGCCGCTGGACCCGGGCCGTCGCGGTCATGCCGGTGAGCGATGTCCGTGTCGGGTCGTAGGTGACGTAATCCGCGTCGGAGCGCTGCAGGTAGCGGGCGCTCGCGCGCTGCACGCGGTCGATCGCCGACGCGTCGCCGTCCACGTAGGTCGCGCCGGCATTCACCACCACTTCGTAATCGCCGCCCTGAAGACGAATGAGCGAATCGCTGCTGACGGTGAACGCGTTGCGTGTCAGGAGGGCGGCCAGAGGGTCGCCGATGTCGAGGTTGCGGTGGATCGCGGTGGCCATCAGCGCCGTCGTCGAGCCCGCCTCCCCGAATTCCTGCTGCAGCCGGCCGACGCCGTACGTCGCCTGCGGCGCCACGCGGGTCCGCCCGAACAGGTTCGGCGCGTCGAACGTCCGCGCGAACTCTTCGGCCGTAACCGCGCCCAGCATCCCGATCGACAACCCCGATTCCAGCCGCCCGGTCAGCTTTGCCGCGCCAAGAATCGTGGCGGTCGTCGGGTTGTCGACGAATTCTCCCGAGGCCTCGCCTGACGGGGGGGCGCCAATCCGCCGCGAGTAGAAGTAGTCCTGAAAGGGCCCCGTCAGCAGCTCGCTGCCTTCGACGAAGAACGGCCGGCGCTCGGAGAAGAACGTCTCGAAGGCCGAGAGATTGACCTCTGCCGGGTCCGCCTCAACCTGCCCGAAGTCCGGATTGACGGTCGCTTCGAGCGTGAGGTTCGAGCCGAGGCCGATCTTGGTGTCGAGACCGACGCGCCGGTCGAGATCGCCGCTGCCGGTAAACGGGTCGCGGGGGTCGCGGCCGCCGATGAGATGCGACGAGGTCGCGACATAGGGCAGCAGCTCGAGCCGCCGGCTGGGCCGGATGCCGTCGATGCCGTGCAGGTCGCCGAAGAGCGAGGCCCAGCGCTCCTCGGTCCGCGCCACGGGCGACCAGTACACCTCCTCGTTGCGCGACGGGACCCACCGCTGGATGTTCATGCCCCAGACCTGCGGGCTCCGCTCGGTGAAGCGAAGCTGCGAGAACGGAATCCAGAGCTCCGCGATCCACCCCTGGCCGTCCAGACTCGTACGCGCCACCCAGACGGGGTCGAAGTCGGAGTCTCCTTCGTCCTGCTCGTCGACGGCGTAGTAGCGGTCGAGCCTGACCCCGGCCGCCGTGACCCCGAAGGTCGACGCCGTCCGCCGATCGAGGTACGTGTCGAACGAGAGCAGCAGGTGCTCCGACTGTTCGCCCTCGTCGCGCCGCCCCATGGGCGCCTGAATGGGCGCGCTGGAGTACAGACGGGCGCCGACGTACAGCGCGTCGTCGTCATAGGCGAGGCGCACTTCCATCCGATCGGTCGGCGGCGCTCCCTCGTCCGGCTCCTTCTGAACGAAATCGGTAACGGGCTGGATCGTGCTCCAGACGGCTTCGTCGAGCCGCCCATCGACGTCAATGGCGCCAGCCGCGATCCGGACCGCCCTCGCCTGCTTTCTGACGTCATCGGGCGTGTCCTGAGCTGACGCGACCGGCGCCGTGGCCCACAGCGACACGAGAAGCAGCAGACTGCATCGATGCACAGCCTGTTTACGCCGGCGAACGCCCACGGGTTTACCGCGCCTGCAGCTCACGCTCGAGCCGCGTCACGAGATCATCGAGCTCGGTGGCGACGGCCCGCACGGTGGCCGGATCGCTCAAGTCGATGCCGGCGCGCGCCAGAAGGGCCATCGGATAATCGCTGCCGCCCGCGCGCAGCAGCGACAGGTAGCGATCGACGCCGTCGGCCCGCGTACCGGCATCCGGCGATCGCAGCTGCTGCATCAGCCTCGCGGTCGACGCAAAGCAGGTCGCGTACTGGTAGACGTAGTACGGGGTGCTGTAGAAGTGCGGAATGCGCGCCCACGTCAGGAACGACGCCTCCTCCTCGTCTATCGAATCGCCGTAGTACTCGCGCAGCAGCGCCGCAAACGCCTCGCTGAGCGTGTCGGCCGTCACCGGCTGATCCTGCTCGACCATGCGGTGGGCGCGCAGCTCGAAGTCGGCGAACAGCACCTGCGTGAAGAACGTGCTGGTGATGCTGTTGATGGCGTGCTGCAGCAGCACGATCCGCTCCTCGCGCGAGCGCGATCGCTCGAGCATCAGATCGCGGAACAGCGCCTCGCTCAGCGTCGACGGCACCTCGGCGACGAAGATCGTGTAGCCCGCGTAGACGAAGGGCTGCGACTGATGCGCCAGCAGCGTGTGCATCGAGTGGCCCATCTCGTGTGCCAGCGTGAACACGGCGTCGAGCGTCTCGTTGTAGTTGAGCAGCATGTAGGGATGCGCGCCGTACACGGGCGCGGAATACGCGCCGTGCCGCTTGCCCGCATTCTCGAACACGTCGATCCAGCCCTCGTCCAGGGCGCGCCGCACCTGCCGCTGGTACTCGCGCCCCAGCGGCGCCGCCGCGTCGACGATCCACGCGCCCACCTGCTCGTACGGATACCGCGCGTCGTGCTCGACGAGCGGGACGAACACGTCGAACAGGCGGTAGGTCTCGAGGCCGAGGGCGCGGCGCCGCAGCCGGTGATACCGGCGCAGCGGCTCGACCCCCTCGCGCGTCACGGCAATGAGCGTCTCGACGACGGCGGGCGGGATGTGGTTGCCGTGGAGCGCGGCATCGAGCGTGGTCGAATAGCGGCGGGCCCGCGCATGGAACCAGTCGCGCTGCAGCACCCCGTTGTAGAGCGCCGCGTACGTGTTCTGGTTGTCGGCGTAGGTGCGGTGAAAGGCCCGGTAGGCTGCGGCCCGATCGTCCTGGCGCCGGTTCGTCTCGAGCAGCGCACGGTACTGCGCGTAGGTCAGCGTCACCTGTTCGCCGGTGCTCAGCGTGACGCTCGGAAACTGCATGTCGGCGGTCGTCAGCGCCGCGTAGCTGTCGTGCGGGACGCTGTTGAACCGCCCGGCGTAGGACAGCAGCTGCTCGCCCGGCTCGTCGAGGACGTGCTCCTGCTCGTGAAACAGGCTCTCGACGGCGAAACGGTACACCGCCAGATCGGGATGCGCGTCGAGCCAGTCGCGAATCGTCTCGATGGGGATGGCCAGGACCTCGGGATTGAACCAGGCACTTGCCTGCTGCTGCCGCGCGAAAAGGTTCTGCACCTGCTGGCGCCGGGCGTTCACCCCGTTGTCGCGCTGGTCCTGGTCGTAGGTCAGCGCGGCGTAGTACCAGATGCGGTAGCTGAGCGCGCCCATCTCGTCCATGGCGCGATACGCAGCCAGCAGCCGATCCGCCCCCTGCGCGAGCGTGCCTCGAAACGGCTGGAACCCGTCGATGGCGATTTCCAGCTGCCGATAGATGCGTGCCCAGTCGTCCCAGTCACGGCAGACGGCCGTCAGATCCCACTTGTACCGGGCAGGGATCTCTTCCCGCGACCGCAGCATGGCTACCGCAGTATCAGATTCACGAGCGCCCGGTAGTTCACCGGAAGACGCTCGCTGTGACGCGGGCGCGCCAGCGCGTCGGAGAGCGTCGCCGGAAGCGGCACCGTCCTGCCGATCGCCGGCTCCACTACTTCGCGGAACTTGGCGGGATGCGCCGTGGCCAGGAAGACGCCCGCCGCCGGCTCCGAGGCCAGGAACTGCTGCAGACCGAGCCACGCAATCGCGCCGTGCGGATCCAGCAGGTATCCATGCTCCCGGTAGACCCGGCCGATTTCGGCAATCACCCGGCGATCGTCGAACGCGGCACCGGCAACATCCTCGCGCATCCGGTCGAGATCGTCATCGTACATGGCGCGCATCCGCTCGAAGTTGCTGGGGGCGCCGACATCCATGGCATTGGCCACCGTGCGCAGCGACGGCCTCGGCTCGTAGATGCCGGTGCGCAGATAGGCCGGGACCACGTCGTTGACGTTGGTGGCGGCCACGAAGCGGCGCACGGGCAGACCCAGGCGCTTGGCAATGAGACCGGCCGTGAGATTGCCGAAATTGCCGCTCGGCACCGAGACGACGAGGCCGCCGGGATCTCCCTGTTCGTAGCGCCCGGCTTTAGCCGGGCCCAGTCGCGCCAGCAGGAAGTAATAGAAGACCTGCGGAAGCAGCCGGCCCAGGTTGATCGAGTTGGCCGGCGTCAGCCACACCTGCCTGCGGAGATCCTCGTCCGCAAACGCCTGCTTCACGAGGCGCTGGCAGTCGTCGAAGGTCCCCTGAATGGCCACCGCGGTGATGTTGTCGCCGAGCGACGCCATCTGCGCTTCCTGGACGTCGCTGACCTGTCCCTCCGGGTACAGCACGAACACGCGTGAGTCGGGGACGCGGTGGAACGCCTGCGCCACGGCGCTGCCGGTGTCGCCCGAGGTCGCCACCAGGATCGTGAGCGGCGTCCCGTCCGTGAAGTGATGCAGCAGGCGCGCCTGGACGCGCGCCCCCACGTCCTTGAACGCCAGCGTCGGCCCGTGGAACAACTCCAGCGCCCAGACGCGATCGGTGACCTGGACGAGGGGGATTGGAAAGTCGAGCGCGTCGCGCACCAGCCGGCCGATGTCCGCCTCGGAGATCTCGCCGGCCAGGAGATGGGCGCCGACGACCGTGCCGATGGTGGCGAGGTCGGCCGTACGAAGCTGGTCCAGCGTGGGCGGGGACAGCGGGTAAAAGCGCTCGGGGAAGTACAGGCCCCCGTCGGGTGCCGTGCCGGCAAACAGGGCGTCGATGAAGGGGACCGACGGCGATGACCGCCGCGTCGAGACCCATTTCATCGCAATCGCACTTTCGACGTTACTCTGCACTTTGCACTTTCGACTTTGTACCTGGTACTTGCTCACACCTGCACGGGGTCGGGCCGGATAGGGACCGGCCGTCCCTGCTCGTCGACCGCCACCAGGACCACTTCGGCCTCGGTGACCTTGACCACTTCACCGTGCGGGCCCGTCCGCAGGGCCCCGCCGACGCCCCAGCGCTCCGCTTCCACCAGCACCCGGACCGTGATCGACGTCCGGCCGATGCGCACCGTCTCGGAATAGAAGCTCACCACGTCGCCCAGATAGACCGGTTCGTGGAACTCCACCTCGTGCATGGCGCGCGTCACGTACCGGTGCGGCGCCGTCTTGCGCGCTTCGACGGCCGAGGCCAGGTCGATGTGCGACAGGATCACGCCACCGAAGATCGTGCCGTAGGCGTTGGTATCCTTCGGCAGCAGCACGAGCTTGATGGACGGCACGCGAGCGGACATCACCGCCATTCTCTCCTGATCAAATCCCAAATCCCAATGACCAAATCCCAAGGCGTCACTTTGGGATTTGGGGTTTGGGATCTACCATGGCCCGCGTGAGGAGACCGCAGATGACCCAGCTTTCCCGTCGTGACGTAATGCAGCAGGTGGCGCTGGCCGGGGCCGGCTTCGTCCTCCTGCCGGATCTCGGATGGGCCGCGCAGGGCCGGGGCCCCCAACGCGCAAGCCTGCGCGTTGGGGTGGAGGAGGCCGGACGCGAGCTCGTCCCCTTCGACGACATTCCGGAGGGCTTCAGCACCCGCCGCCCGGGCGAGTTCAAGCTGCCGGGACAGGCCACCACCGGACTCGACCTGCGCCAGCTGACGTCATGGAAGACGGCGCCGGACGACATGTTCGTGATCGCCCACTACGACGTGCCGACGATCGACGCCGCACGCTGGCAGCTCCGGGTTGACGGCCTGGCCGGGCGCCCGCTGACCCTCACGCTGGACGACCTCAGGAGGCGCCCGCGGGTGGAGCGGACGGTCACGTTCGAGTGCGGCGGCAATCGCGAGACGGTGCTGAACCGGATGGTCAGCAACGCCACCTGGGTGGGCTGCAGCCTGCAGGACCTCCTGCAGGAGGCGCGGCCGGCCGACGACGTCCTGGAGGCGATCTTCTGGGCCGCAGACGAGGGGCCCGAAACCATCCGCGGCGCCCAGCTGACCATGAGATTCGCGCGATCGATGTCGCTCGGCGACGCCATGGAGAGCGGCGCCATCCTCGCCTATGAGGTCGAAGGCGGCCCGCTGCCGGTCGTCCACGGCTTTCCCGTCCGTCTCATCGTCCCGGGCTGGTACGGCGTCTCGAACGTGAAGTGGCTCAACCGGATCGAGCTGACCCCGCGGCGGTTCATGGGCAAGTTCATGGGCCGCGACTACGTCACCATCATGGGCCGCCAGGCGGGCGATCGGGTCGAGTACACCGAGACCTCCGTCACCCGGATCCTCGTCAAGTCGATGGTGGCCCGCGTGACGCGGCCGTCCGGCGGGGGGGCCGGCGCGTTTCAGGTGTTTGGTGTCGCGTACGGCGACGGCACGCCGATCCAGCGCGTCGAGGTGCAGGTGGACGACGGCCCGTGGCGCCCGGCGAAGCTGGACGTCGCGCCACGCGCGGGTGCCAACCCGCACGCGTGGGTGTTCTGGACGCTGGACCTCGACCCGCTCGCGCCCGGCGCGCACACCGTGGCGTCGCGCGCGACCGACCGCCGCGGCCGGTCGCAGCCGGCCGACCTCTCGCTCAAGAAGTCGAACTGGGAGAACAACGCGATCTGGGTGAGGAAGATCAGGGTGTAGGGGGCGAGGGGGCAAGGGGGCAAGAATTTCTCTTTACATTTGAAGATAAAGCCTTACCCTGTGATCAATGCGAAGTTCTGTTTGTCACTCTGTCATCGATCGCCTCGACCGCTGACTTGATGACCGTGTTCTATCCCTGTTCCCTAGCCCCCTGTCCCCTAGCCCCCTTCTCAGTCGCATGAGCACCCTGACGAACGGACGTTCGTCTCCGCCCGTCGCCAGCACATCGTCCACCCGCGCGTGGAGCGTGCACGACGCGAGCGAGCTCTACGAGGTGGCGCGCTGGGGCCACGGCTACTTCAGCGTGAACGCCGCCGGCCACGTGCAGGTCCATCCGACGAAAGAGCCCGACCGCGCGATCGACCTCAAGGAGCTGGTCGATCGCCTTCAGCTCCGCGGGATCAGCCTCCCGGTGCTGATCCGGTTCACCGACATCCTCCGGCACCGCCTCGGTGAGATTCACGCCGCCTTCCAGGCGGCCATCGCCCAGAACCAGTACCAGGGCGGGTACAGCTGCATCTACCCCATCAAGGTCAACCAGCAGCGGCAGGTCGTCGAGGAAGTGCTCGATTTCGGACGGCCCTTCCGGTTCGGCCTGGAGGCCGGCTCGAAGCCCGAGCTGCTGGCGGTGGTCGCGCTGGCCGACAACGACACGCCGATCATCTGCAACGGGTTCAAGGACGCCGAGTTCATCGAGACGGCGATGCTCGCCCTGAAGATCGGCCGCAACATCATCCCGGTCGTGGAGAAATACACGGAGCTCGGGCTGATCCTCGAGGCGGCCGAGAAGCTCGGCGTCCGCCCGCAGATCGGCGTCCGGGTCAAGCTGGCGGCCCGCGGCAGCGGCCGGTGGCAGTCCTCGGGCGGCTTCCGCTCGAAGTTCGGGCTGACCGTCACCGAGATCATGCGCGGCCTCGACGAGCTGAAGGCGCGCGGCATGCAGGACTGCCTCAAGCTGCTGCACTTCCACCTGGGCAGCCAGATCACGAACATCCGGATCGTCAAGGGCGCCCTGAACGAGGCGGCGCGCGTCTACACCGAGCTCGCCCGGCTGGGCGCGGGGCTGCAGTACCTGGACGTCGGCGGCGGCCTGGGGGTCGACTACGACGGGTCGCAGACCAACTTCGAGTCGAGCATGAACTACACGCTCGACGAGTACGCCAACGACGTCGTCTATCACATCCAGACGGTGTGCGACGAGGCCGGCGTGCCGCACCCGACCATCTTTTCCGAGAGCGGCCGGGCGGTGGTCGCGTACCACAGCGTGCTGGTGTTCAACGTGCTGGGCGTCTCCGGCTTCGGCGACGAGAAGGTGCCGATGACCGCGAACCCGGACTGGGAGCAGCCGCTCGTCGACCTCGTCGAGACCTACAACAACGTGACCGCGCGCAACGCGCTCGAGGCCTTCCACGACGCGCAGCAGTCGCTCGACATGGCCATCAGCCTGTTCAACGGCGGCTACCTGCCGCTCGAGCAGCGCAGCATGGCCGAGAACCTGTTCTGGGCGATCTGCACCAAGCTCCAGAAGATCGTCCAGACGATGAGCGAGGTGCCGGAGGATCTACAGAACCTGGACGAGCAGCTGTCGGACACGTACTTCTGCAACTTCTCGCTGTTCCAGTCGATCCCCGACAGCTGGGCGATCAAGCAGCTCTTCCCCGTGATGCCGATTCACCGGCTCGGCGAGAAGCCGACCAGCCACGCCGTGCTCGGCGACATCACGTGCGACTCCGACGGCAAGCTCGATCGCTTCGTGGATCGGCGCGACGTCAAGAAGACGCTGCCGCTGCATGCGATGAACGGCGGCTCCTACTACCTCGGGGTGTTCCTCGTCGGCGCCTACCAGGAGATTCTCGGCGACCTGCACAACCTGTTCGGCGACACCCACGCGGTGCACGTGAGCCTCGACAGCCACGGCGAGGCCCGCCTGGACACGCTCATCAAGGGCGACACGGTCCGGGAGGTGCTCGACTACGTGGAGTTCGATGCGGAGATGCTGCTCGGCAAGCTCAGGACCGACGTCGAGACCGCCGTCCGCGCCGGCCGCGTCGACTACGAAGGCGCCGGCCGCCTCCTCCGCTTCTACGAAGACGGCCTGCACGGCTATACCTACCTCGAAGGGTAGGCCTCACGCCCACCACGGGCCACAGAGGCACAGAGACACAGAGTTGAGTTCAGGGAGATCCTTTTTGGATCCTTTCTCTGTGCCTCTGTGTCTCTGTGGCTTGTGATCAGGAAACGCGCTTGCGTTGATCGAAGAAGCGGCGGCAGGCCTTCTGGAACCGCGCGTTGAGCGGTCCGGCAATGTCGGGCGGCACGGGTCCGAGGCGCATCCACTGCGCCTGCGCCTGACGCACGTCCTGCTCGGCGGCGCGCCAGCGCGACTCTTCGTTTTCGGCCGTCCGGCCGCCGCCGATCGTGTTGGCGGCCAGCCGCTCCCGCCACTGTCGGGCCAGAAGTTCGGCGGGCGACGCCGCCGCCGCAGGCGGCCCCTGCAGGCCGAGGAACTCCTCCACTCTCGCCACCAGCCGCTCCATGCGCTTCCCTGTCGCCTCGGGATCCATGTCGGTGCCGCTGAACGCCGACGGCCAGACCATGATGAGGCGTCCGAGCGCCTCGTGATAGCGGGCGGCCAGATCCTGCTGCATGTGCCGGGGCAGTTCCGGCGCCTGCTGCCACCGCTCGCGAATCTGCTGCACGAGCACCGGCAGCCCGTCGGGCGGCGGGCCCGGCTCGGCGTCCGCGGCCGGGAGCAGCTGTTCCAGCTCGCGGATGGCGTCCTCGCGCGGCGCCGCCTTCGCGACCAGCTCGAGCTGGTCGCGGTGCTTGTAGCGCTCGAAGAAGCGGTCGCAGGCGGTGCGGAAGCGCTGCCACACGGCGTCCGACTTCGACTTGCGGACCGGTCCTATCGTCTTCCACTCGGCCTGGAGCCGGCGCACGTCGGCGGCGGCCGCGTCCCAGTCGATCGAGTCGGCGAGCGCCTCGGCCTGCGCGCAGAGAGCTTCCTTGCGCGCCAGGTTGGCGCCCCAGGCTTCCTTGCGCTGCTTCAGGTCGTCCTGGCGGCGCGTGAAGAAGCGGTCGCACGCGGCGCGGAAGCGCTCCCACGTGGCCTTCTCGTGGCCGCGCGGGACGGCGCCAATCGATTTCCACTCGGCCTGCAGCCCCTGAAGCACCACTGCGGTGCGCACCCAGTCGGTCGAGTCGGCCAGCGCCTCGGCGCGTTCGCAGAGCGCCAGCTTTCGCGCCAGATTGGCCGCGCGCTCCTCCGCCAGCACCGCCAGATACGCGGCGGCACGCCCGAACACCTCGTCTTGCGCGGTCTTGAAGCGGCGCCACATCGCTTCACCCTGCGCGGGCGGCGCCAGCGCCACTTCCTTCCACCGCGCCTGAAGCTCGCGCAGGCGGCGGCTCACCACTTCCGCGTTCTCCTCCGCCTTGAGCGCCTCCATCTGCCGGCACAGCTCTTCCTGGACCTGCAGGTTGGCCCACCGCTGCCATTCGTCGGCCTCGCGGAGCTCCTGCATTCTCGGCGTCAGCGTCGCGCGCGCCGCCTCCAGACGCCCGTGGATGTCCTGCCAGTCCTTCTTGCTCGGGAGCGGCGTCCGCGCCTCCAGCGCCGATCGGATCTCGCGCAGGGCGCGGGTGCCGGCCTTCAATGTGATCTCCTCCGCAGCGGCCAGCACCTCGACATGCCGGCAGAGCTGTTGCAGCCTCGCGAGGTTCTGCTGCTCCCGTCGCGCGCGGGCCTGGAGGTGCTGCTGCTCCTTCCCTTCGAGCAGCGCCACGGCGCGGCTGAGGCGCTCGGCGGCCGCCGGGTTCGCCTCGCCGTGCTCGCCGAGCACGTCCGCGTCGCGGCGCAGGCCGCGCCAGCGCGCGATGATCTCGTCCACGCTCTGGTCGGAGGCGGCGAGCTGCTCGAGCTCGGTGGCCAGCGTCTCGAGCCGCGCGCCGGCGGCCTCGGCCAGCATGCGCCGCCGCTCGCGGTCCTCGAAGGCGCGGGAGGCTGCCTGAAACCGCCGCGTCAGCGGCCCGCCGTATTCCGATGGCATCGGAGGAAGCGCATCCCACTGGACCTTGAGCTCGGCGATCCGGTCGAGAGCGCCCGCGCCGGCGAGCCGCTCGATCTCGGCGCAGATCGCCACGCGTTCGGCCTGCTCCCGCGCAAGCGCCTCGGCGCGCTCCTGTTCGGCAGCGCGTTCCTGCTGGCGCTCGGCCACAGCCTCGCGAGCCGCCTCGCTCGCCGCCTCGAACTGCTGCACCAGCGCGGCGTCGACGTCCACGTCGGCCTGGAGTTCCGCCCAGGCGAGCCGCACCGAGGCGAGCCGCTCGGCCGCCTCGTCCGGGTCGGCCACGGTGACCAGGCTCTCGGCGCGATGCAGGACCGCGAGCGCACGCTCGCGGTCGTCCGCGCTCATGCGGACCCCGGCCTCCGCGGCAGGGGCGACCGCTTCGGCCATGAGCCGCAGGCGCGCACGCGCGCGGCGCGCCGCCACCTTGTTGCGGGCGTGCTGCGACACGTCGGCGAGCGCGTCCTGGCTGTCGATCCGCTCGAGCGCGCCGACCGCCGCGTCGGTGTGCTCCGCCTTGAGCGCAACGTTGAGGATCTCGCCGGGCTCGCTGAGGCGCGCGAGCGCCTGCAGCCGCGTGGCGCCGTCCCGCGCGTGCCGGCTGATCGAGCCGAGTGCCTTCGGGTCGTCCACGAGGCCGACGATGGAGGCGCGCACCTCGGCGCTCGAGCTGTCGCGCGCGACGAGCACGAGCTCCTTCGTCCGCCCGAGCGCCAGCAGCTGCCGGGCGGCCTCGATCGCCCTCGGCGCCTCGTCCGCCTCCGCCGCAATGCCGGCCAGCCCGCGCACCGCTTCCGCCCGCACGTCTTCGTCCGGGTCCGTCCTGGCGACTTCGGCCAGCACCGGCACTTCGTCGATGCGCGTGACCGCCGCGCGGCGCACGCGGGCCTCGGCGTCTTCCCGGGCGAGCGCGCGAAGCGCCTCGACATCCTCCGGCCCGAGCTCGTACACGGCGGCCGCCCGGACCGCCGGATCCGCGTGCTTCCACCGTGGCTGAGGACGAAGCTTCTCGAGAATTCCCATCGCGCCTGCACTCACGAAGTCACCATTCCTTGGGGTCGAAATACGTAAAGCTGGTTACCTGCGCCGTGGGCCACCCACGCTCACGAAGGCCTCAGCCTGACTCGGCCGGATGACCAATGCTCGTGGCGTGATCGCGGGGATCACCGATGCAGGCGGTCGCCCGGACGGATTTTTGGATCGCTGCAAACGGATAGCCGTAGATCCCGGGCCGGGCGCCCACGCCAGTCGCATGGCAGCCAAGGTCGGCTGCGCGATATTGCACGATGGGTACCAGAAAGTAGGCAGTGGGCAGTAGGCAGCCGGCAGCCCAAAAGGAAAAGGCCGGCGCAGCGCGCCGGCCCCTTCCTGCTTACTGCTTACCGCCTACCGCCTACCGCCTACTTCACAAACAGCATCTCCCGATACGTGGGGAGCGGCCAGGTCTCGTGCGGGGTCAGCACCTCGATCTGATCGCCGATGTCGCGCAGCTTGGCCATGGCCGGCACGACCTTGTCGCGCATGTACTTCGCGTGCTTCTCGGCCGAGCCGCCGGCGTGGCCGAGAACCGATTCGAGCGCGTCGGCCTGCGCCTTGAAGCGGTCCACGAGCTTCGTGTAAGTCGCCAGCAGCCTCTTGCCCTGGACGGACGAGCCGCCCGCCGATCGCACGGCCGCCACGCTCTGGCCGATCTCCTTCTGATAGGCCAGCGCCGCGGGGAGGATGTAACGGTTCGCCATCAGGACCATCAGGTTGCCCTCGACGTTGAGGGTCTTATTGTAGTTCTCGAGGAAGATCTCATAGCGGGCGTGCATCTCGCGCCCGTTGAGGATCTTGTACTTGTCGAAGACGCCGATCACGTCCTTGGTGACGAGCTGCGGCAGCGCGTCGACCGTGTTCTTCAGGTTCAGGAGCTTCCGCCGGCCGGCCTCCTTCTCCCACTCGGGCGCGTAGTTGTTGCCGTTGAACACGATCCGTTTGTGGGCCTTGATGACCTTGGTCAGGAGCTTGCCGACCGCGCTCTTCAGCTCCTCGCCCTTCGCGGTGGCGTTCTCGAGCTCGGTGGCGACGTAGTCGAGCGACTCGGCCATGGCCGCGTTGAGCGCCGTGTTCGGGAACGAGATGTTCTGCCCGGACGAGACGCCCCTGAACTCGAACTTGTTGCCGGTGAAGGCAAACGGGCTCGTCCGGTTCCGGTCGCCGGCATCGCGCGGCAGCTTCGGCAGCACGCTGACGCCGATGTCGAGCGTTCCGCCCTGCTTGGTCGACTTGGCCGACCCCTTTTCGATCTGCTCGAAGATGTCGGTCAGCATGTCGCCCAGGAAGATCGACAGGATGGCGGGCGGCGCCTCGTTCGCGCCGAGCCGGTGGTCGTTGCCTGCGCTCGCGATGCTCGCGCGGA
>Ga0155950_1106_pt1 | contig 13396 bp, 13 predicted proteins | sample RifCSPlowO2_02_FD_107604 | JGI IMG/M metagenome (GOLD analysis project Ga0155950, IMG submission 107604) | Acidobacteria bacterium RIFCSPLOWO2_02_FULL_67_21
GCCGCGATGAGGTACGACCGCACGGCGGAGGCCATCCGGAAGGTCGGGCCGCAGTACTGCATCCTCTCCTCCGACCTCGGACAGATGGGCAATCCGCGGCCGGCCGAGGGACTGGGGGCGTTCCTGGCGGCCATGCGGGCACGAGGATTCACCCAGGACGAGATCCAGATGATGGCGGGACGGAACCCGGCGCGTCTGCTCGGCCTGCCGTAGCGGAGGGAATGCCGCCGTGCAACCACGCGTCACGTTCATCTTCCGCCGGAGTGAGGTCACATGTTTTCGATGAGTCCTATCGGCACGGTCCGCAGCGCCTACGCCGACACGGCGGACATCCCCAAGGGCCTCGGAGCCGCGCACGAGGCGGAAGGCGTTCTCGAGCTGCTGCCGGAGTTTGAGCCCGGGCTGGCCGACATCGAGGGCTTTTCCCACCTCTATGTCTTGTGGGTCTTCGACCGGGTCAGCGGGTACGACCTGACCGCGATGCCGCCCAGCGACAACCGCCCGCACGGCGTCTTTGCCACCCGATCGCCGCGCCGGCCGAACCCGATCGGCCTGACCGTGGTGCGCCTGCTGCGCCGCGACGGCTGCCGGCTGCACGTCCACGGCATCGACATGCTCGACGGAACACCCATCCTGGACATCAAGCCGTACCTGTCGAGCATCCCGGACGACGAGCTGCGGCGCGGATGGCTCGCCGAGGCGGAGGCGCGGGCGCGCGGGAGCTAGAGCGTTTTTCATAACGCCGTAGTCGAGGCGTCTTTCCCTTCGATCGCGCGCCGGCGGGATGGCCACGGCGTCGCTCCGGTTCGCGCCGCGGACAATCGGCCACTCGGCGGGCGTGCTGACGGTCACGGCGGCGGCTGGCGTGATCCGAGATCCGGTGAAGAATCGGGTCGATAACCCGCTGATCCGAACGCTGGTGGCGAATCACCGCCGCCGCCGATCGGAACGCGCTCGTGGCCGCTTTACTTTCTGACGCGTGTCGCGGCGCTCACAGTCGCTCCGCCGCAGCCATCCCGCCGTCGCGCGATCGTCGTGGGCGATCAGCGTCAGCGGTCTGACGTCGGCGCAGCGGGCGACCCTGGCCGCGAGCGACCTGTGAGCGCCGCGATCGGCGACAGGGGTAAATCAGGTCCGGAGGCGCACCAAGTGCCGGCGCCGCGACTATCGCCACAACCGTGTGGGGTGGCTCTCTGCCGACACGATGCCTGGCTGGCGTCCGGATCGCTCCAGGCGCGGCGGACCGTCAGTCCATCGCCGGAGGGCCTGATTTTCCGCGGCGATCGCCGGGAGCCGCGGGCAGGGTCGCCCGTCGCGCCGACTCGTTGACGCAGCTACAGCAATTCGAAACACGCTCGCCTAGGCGAGCCGTTTGGTCGATCGGAGCGTTGCGAGGGCCAGGATCGCGACGCCCCACCCGAGCAGCGCGAGCGCCTGCGGCCACAGCACCTCCAACCCGATGCCCTTGAGGAAGATGCCGCGCAGGATCACCAGGAAGTACCGCAACGGGATCGCGTAGGTGATCGGCTGAATCACCTCGGGCATGTTCTCGATCGGAAAGACAAACCCCGAGAGAAACACCATCGGCAGCAGGAAGAAGAAGGCCGTCGTCATCATCGCCTGCTGCTGGGTGTTCGAGATCGTGGACACGAACAGGCCGAGCCCGAGCGCCGTCAGCAGGTAGACGGCACACATCAGCACCAGCAGCGCAAAGCTGCCGAGCAGCGGCACCTCGAACCACCAGACCGCCACGCCGACCACCAGAAAGACGTCGATCATGCCGAGGATCGCGTAGGGCACGAGCTTCCCGACGATGAGCTCCCATCGGGCGAGGGGCGTCACGTTGAGCTGCTCGAGCGTCCCGATCTCCTTCTCACGCACAATCGCCATCGACGAGAGCGTCGTGCTCACTACCAGCAGCACGAGCGCGAGAATCCCCGGCACCATGAAGTACCGGCTCTCGAGGGTGGGGTTGAACCAGACGCGGATGTCGGCGCCGACGAGCGGCTCCGCCGGGCCCGTCCCGGCCGCCGCGGCCAGCTCGCGCGCGTACCGCGCCACGAGCGCTCCTGCGTAGCCGAGCGCAACGTTGGTCGAGTTGGCGTCGCTCCCGTCGGCAATGACCTGCACCGTGGCGCCACGGCCGGCACGCACGCGCTCGGCATACCCGGCGGGAATCGACAGCGCCATCCACGCGATGCCGCGATCGAGGTATGTCTGTACCTGCGCGGTCGACGCCACGCTGTCGATCACGACGAAGTTTTCCGACGCCTCGAAGCGCGCGATGAGATCCCGGCTCCGGGACGACCGGTCCTCGTCCACGACCACCACCGGCACGTCGCGCACGTCCGTTGTCGCGGCATACCCGAGCATCGTGAGCTGGAGCAGCGGAGCGATGATGACGATGCCGAAGAGCCGCGGGTCCTGCCGCAGCTCGAGGAACTCCTTGTGCATCAAATGGATGGCGCGCCTCATCGGCTGAGGCTCCACTCGCGTCTGAGCCGCAGGGACGCCAGCGCCAGAATCATCGCCGCGAAGATGCCGAGCGCCGCCAGCTCCTCCCAGAACGCCGCCGCGCCGACGCCTTTCAGGACGATGGCGCGCAGCACGGTCAGAAAGTACCGGGCCGGTACCGCGTAGGTCACGATCTGGAGCGGCCCCGGCATGCTCGAAATGGGAAAGATGAAACCCGACAGCATGAACGTCGGCAGATAAGACGTCAGGATCGCCACCTGAAACGCGACCTGCTGCGTCTCGGCGATCGTCGAGATCAGCACGCCGAACCCCAAGGCGCCTACCAGGAACAACGACACCGACGCCACCAGCAGCGGCCACGATCCACGCATCGGCAGGTCGAAGAGCAGCATCGACGCTCCGATAATCGCCATGGCCGAGACGAGCGACACCACGAAATACGGCACGGTCTTGCCGATCACGTAGGCCAGCGGACCGACCGGCGACATCCGCACCTGCTCCATCGTCCCCACCTCCTTCTCACGGACGATGGAGAGCGCGGTTGAGACGACGGCCGTGATCATCGCGAAGTACGCGATGAGCCCCGGCACCAGGAACAGCGTGCTGCGGAGCTCGGGGTTGTACCAGATCCGCGGTTCGGTCCTGACGAGGGGGCCGACAGGCGATGCCAGCCGCGCCTGCACCTCGTACCGCGTGGAGAGCGCCCCGACCAGGCCCACGGCATAGCCGACCACCGTCGTCGCGGTGTTCGCGTTGTCGCCGTTGACGATGAGCTGAACGCTGGTGGTGTGCCCGTTGCGGGCGTCGCGTCCGAAGCCGGCGGGAATGACGAGCACGGCGCGCGCGTCGCCGCGATCGAGCAGCCTGACGATATCCGCGTCGCTGGAGATCGTGGCGACGAGATCGAAGTAGCCGGAATTGACGAATGCCGACACCACCTCGCGGCTCGTGCTGCTGCGATCGTTGTCTTCCACCGCCAGGCGGATGTTGCGGATGTCGAAATTCAGCGCGTACCCGTACAGCAGCAGGAAGAACGCCGGCACGAACAGCAGGATCATCAGCGTCCGGCGATCGCGCGCGATCTGGCGGAACTCCTTGACCCCGACGCTGAGGGCCTTCTTCACCGTGCGCTCCGCTCGGCGATGTCGAGAAACACGTCCTCGAGGGACGGATCGACGACGGTGCACGCGGCCTCGATGCCGCCGGCCCGCAGGCGGGCGGCCACCGAGTCGGCCCCTGCATCGGCCGACCGCAGCACCGCATGGACCGCCGTTCCGAAGATGCTGGTCTTCTCGACTTCGGGCATCTCGTCGAGCCGCCGCATCGCCGCGACCGGCTGCGCCGCGCGAATCTCGAGAATCGGACGGCCGGCGAATATCTGCTTCAGCTCCGGGACCGTACCGAGCGCCGCGAGACGGCCCGCCTGGATGATCGCCACGCGGTGGCAGTTCTCCGCCTCGTCCAGATAGTGGGTGGTGACGAGCACCGTCGTGCCGGCCTGCGCGAGCTCACCGATGAGCCGCCAGAAGCGGCGCCGCGAGAGCGGGTCGACGCCGCCGGTCGGCTCGTCCAGGAAGACGATTGGCGGCTCGTGAAGGATCGCGCACCCGAGACTCAGACGCTGCCGCCACCCGGCCGACAACGCGCCGGTGAGCATCGCCTCCCGGCCGCGAAGCCCGGCCATCTCGAGCGCAAACTCCCGCCGCGCCGCGAAGCGGGCGCCGGTCAGGCCGTAGATGCCGGCAAAGAAGGCGATGTTCTGGTCGACGGTGAGCTTCTCGTAGAGCGAGAAGCGCTGCGACATGTAGCCGATGCGCTGCTTGACGCCTTCGGGATCGGAGCCGACGTCGACGCCGCCTACGCGTGCGGTCCCGGCGGAGGGGCGCAGCAGGCCGCACAACATCCGGATCGTCGTCGATTTGCCGGCGCCGTTGGCGCCCAGAAACCCGAAGATCTCTCCCTGGCGAACGTCAAACGTCACGCCGTCCACGGCCACGAACCCGCCAAACCGCCGCGTCAGCTGTCTGACTTCGATCGCGTTCATCGCCCGAGTGCCCGGTCGAGGCGCGCCTCCGCCAGCCTGACGCCGGCGAGGGCCCTCGTGCGATCGAGCTCCGCCTGCAGCAGCGCCACGTCCGCATCGAGCACCTCGGTTTGCGTGGCTACGCCGGCCTGGTACCGCTCCGTGACGACCCTCTGCGCTTCGGCGGCGGCCCGAATCCCCTCGTCGGCAGCGGCAATCGCCGCCTTCCCCGAGTCGATGTCGAGGAGGCGCTGCTGCACTTCGAGCGCCAGCACCGAGTCGAACTCGGCGAGGCGCTGCCGGGCCGCCTCGACCACCCCGCTCGCCTGCGCGACGTCCGCCCTGACCCGGCCGCCATCCCACAGCGGCCACGTCACGGCCACACCGGCATCCCACGAGTCGTCCCATCGCTCGGCCCTGGGGAAGATGCGCGGATTCGGCCGCGCGTAGTCGAAGCCGCCGACCACGGCCAGGGTGGGCCGCGTACCGGCCTGCGCCGCCGCGCGCTGCAGATCCGCGGCTTCGATGCGCAGTTCGAGCGCGCGGCGCTCGTTGCGGGCACCGCGAGCCTCCGCGACAAGGCCGGGCAGAGGCGAGGCCGGCGCGGGCGCCCGTTCCAGCCCGTCGACCGGATCGAGAGGCTGCAGCAGATCGACGCCAATCAACCGTGCCAGCTCGGCGGAGGCGAGCGCCCGCTGGTTCCGGGCCTCGATCAGCAGCATGCGCTGCCGCGACTGCTGTGCTTCCGCCGAGGCCACCTCATTCGGGGGAATGAGGCCCACGTTGAGCCGCTCGCGAACGTCACGCACGTGAGCGCCGGCGCGCGCCAGGCTCCGCTCGAGCACCTCCGTCGTGGATCGCGAGGTGACGAGCGCCCAGAACGCACGGGTGACTTCGAGCCGGAGGTCGGCCTGCGCGGCGGCGACGTCGGCGGCTGCGGCCGACGCCTCGGCGCGGGCGGCGCGTTCGAGGACGTCGACGCGGCCGGCCGTGTAGATCGGCCACTGCAGGTCGAGACGCGTCCGGTAGTTGTCCGGTGCGTCCGGATACAGCACACGTGGGGCGCCGCCCGTCGGACTCGGCACCACGAACTCGGTGACGTGATTGGTCCGTGTGTAGCCTCCCTGCAGCGCGACGATCGGCCGGTCGGCCGACTGCCGGACGGAGACGGCCGCGTCGGCGACCGACTGCCTGGCTCGCGCCTCGGCCAGGCGGTGGCTTGCCGCCACCGCTCTCATCCGGGCGTCGTCCAGCGACAGACGAAGAGAGGCGGCGTCCTGCGCGGAGGCGCGCGCGGCGGGCCCGAGAGAGGCGCTGCACAGGCAGAGGCACATCGCAATCGTTCTCATGAGGCGACATCCTTCGTGGCAAGGAGGCTGATGAAGACGTCTTCGAGCGAGGGCGATCCCGGCCGCGCGGCGCGCAGAAGGGACGGGTCGTCGCTGGCCAGCAGCCGCCCTTCGTGAAGCAGCGCGACGCGCGTGCACCGCTCGGCTTCGTCCAGATACGGCGTCGACATCAGGATGGTGATGCCGTGCGAGAGGAACTCGGAGAGCAGCTTCCAGAACTCGCGCCGGGAGACGGGGTCGACCCCCGTGGTCGGCTCGTCGAGCAGCAGCAGCTCCGGCTCGTGGACGAGCGTGCAGACGAGCGCGAGCTTCTGCTTCATGCCGCCCGAGAGGCGATCCGCGAGCCGCCGCCGGAAGGGCGCCAGCTGCGTCATCTCGAGGAGCTGATCGCGCCGCTCGCGATAGCGGCGCAGCCCATGCACTTCTGCGAAGAACGCGACGTTCTCGTCGACCGTCAGATCGCCGTAGAGGCTGAAGCGCTGCGAGAGGTATCCGACCCGTTCGGTGGTCTGGCGGTGCTCGCGCACCGGGTCACGGCCGAGCACGCGGACCTCCCCGGCATCCGGCCGCAGCAACCCGCACATGACGCGAATCGCCGTCGTCTTGCCGGCGCCGTCCGACCCGATCAGCCCGAACATCTCGCCTGCCCGCACCTCCAGCGACACCCGATCGAGCGCGGTCGTCGCTCCGTAGCGCTTTGTGACGTGGCTGAACTGCACGGCGGCGGTCATGGCAGCGTCAGCTCGGCGTCCACCGGCATGCCGGCCTTCAGCGTGCCGGCGCGGTTGTCCACGGCCACCTTGATCCGATAGACGAGCCGCGAGCGTTCGTCCGCCGTCTGGACGTTGCGCGGCGTGAACTCCGCCTGGGGCGAGATGTACGTGACCTTTCCGGGGATGCGGTCGCCGGCGTCGGTGAGGACCGTGGCCGGCAGCCCCAGCGCCACGCGCGGAACCAGCGGCTCGGGGACAAACAGGTTGGCCCAGGCGCTGTCCAGGGCCGTCACGATCAGGATCGGCATCCGCGGCGCCACCATCTCGCCCACGTCGGCGAGCTGCTCGGTCACGATGCCGGCCACCGGCGAGACGACTGTGGCATCGCCGCGTGCTTTCTCGAGCGCGGCAATCTGGGCGTCGGCGGCGGCGACTCTGGCGAGCGCTCCGTCGAGCTCCTCGCGCGTCGCGCCCGCCTCCAAGCGCGATACCACTTCACGCGCCGCACGAACGCGGTCCCGCGCGCTCCGCTCACGCTCGCGCAGCAGATCGACCCTCGCGAGGGCATCGTCGCGCTGCTTCCGCGAGCCGGCGTTTGCCTTGAGCAGCGTATCGAACCGCTCGAAGTCGCTCTGCGCGGCCCGAAGCTCGGTGGCGAGCGCGTCGGCCTCGGCGGCCGCCGCATCCACCTGTGCCTGCGCCTGCCGGACGTCCTCGACGCGCGCGCCCCGCTGCAGGAATCTGGATTGGGCGGAGGCGGCGGCGCGATCCGCTCGAACACGGTCGATCTGCAGCTCGACGTCGCGCGTATCGAGCCGTGCCACGGTGTCTCCTGCCGCGACGCGATCGCCTTCCGCGACGCGAAGCTCCAGCAGCCGCCCGCCCACCTCGGCAGCGACCTGCACTTCCGTGGCCTCCACGTGCCCCGACACGCGGACCGTGCTGGACGGCTCGGGCTGGGCGCATGCGGCCACGGCGGCCAGCGCGAACACGAACGGGACCGGGATGATTCGTCTCATCTGTCTCTCCGCAGCGTGGCACGCGCCGTCATCTGCACGTGCCGGATGAACTCGCCGGTGTTGCGCGGCGCGGCCGCCGCCAGGCCCTGCATGCCCCTGCGCTGCGAGATGACACGCTGGCGCGCAAAGAAGATCAGGATTGAAGGCAGGATGGTGAAGTAGGTGAGCACGGGATCGGCGTCGCCGAACGTGCCGTCGCGCTGCCCCTGCGCCATCACGTCCCGGAAGCCAAGGTAGACCCCGTTGATCATGGCGAACGTCTCATCGTCGATGTGAGACGCCCCGGAGGCGAGCTCGCGGAGCATGATGGGCGGGAACCACGGCCGCGCCGCCGCTTCCTCGACAATGGCGGCCACCCAGTCGTCGAGCTTCACGTCGGCGGCCGCTGCTCCATCCGCGATCGCCCGCCCGCGGGCGCTGATGGTGCGGACCATATCGCGGAGGACCTCGGTGTACAGGGCGTGCTTGCTGCGGTAGTGGTAGTAGAGCATCGCCTTGTTCACGCGGGCACGGGCGGCGATGCGGTCGACGCGGGCGGCCTCGAATCCCCGTTCGGCGAACTCGTGCGCCGCCGCCTGAAAGACGGCGGCCTGGGAGTCGCCCCGGACCCGTTTTTTCAGCGCCACTGACTTAACCAACCAGTTAGTTAATATCCGGTCGCCGTCACCCTGTCAAGGTCGGCCACGGTGGCTTGGCTAAAGCCAAGCACTACGCCGGTCGCACCAAGCACTACGCCGGTCGTACGTAGTGCCCGGCTTCAGCCGGGCCGTGTACGTAGTGCCCGGCTTCAGCCGGGCCGTGTACGATGTGAGGGCCATATGCGCATTGTCGTGGCCGGCGGCACCGGCTTCCTGGGGTCGGCGCTCGTCACGGCGCTGCAGCGGGACGGCCATGCCGTGACCGTGCTCACCCGCCGGCCGAATGCCTCACATCATGCGCGCTGGGATCCGGCCGGGGCGCTCTCGACGTGGGCCCAGACGCTCGAAGACGTCGACGCCGTGATCAATCTCGCCGGCGCGCCGATCAATCACCGCTGGACCGCCGCGCACAAACGGGCGATGTGGAACAGCCGGGTCACGGCCACACGGACGCTCGTCGCCGCCATGAAGAGCGTGCGGCGCATTCCTCCAACGCTCCTCAATGCGTCGGCCGTCGGCGTCTACGGGCCCCGTGGCGATGAGCCGATCACAGAGGAGAGCGGCTCCGGCTCAGGGTTTCTCGCCGGGCTTGGCGCCGCGTGGGAAAAGGAAGCCATGGCGGCGGGACCGCACGCCCGCACGGTGCTGCTCCGCAGCGGCGTCATCCTCGACCGCGACGGAGGCGCGCTGCCGCAGATGGCGCTGCCGTTCCGGCTGTTCGTGGGAGGCCCGCTGGGCTCCGGAACGCAGTACATCTCCTGGATTCATCGGAACGACTGGGTCTCCATGGTGCGGTGGGCACTGATGACAACGGCGGTGGCGGGACCGCTCAACGCGACGGCGCCGAACCCGGTGACCAGCGCCGAGTTCGCGCGGGCGCTCGGCAAGGCGCTGCACCGCCCCGCCATCATGCCGACGCCGGCGTTCGCCTTGAAGCTGGTGCTGGGGGAGATGGCCGACGTACTCCTCGCCGGCCAGCGCGTGTTCCCCGAGAAGGCGCACGCGCTCGGGTTCGAGTTCCAGTACCCGACGGTCGAATCCGCCTTGCGCGCGATTTATCCGTAGCGGCGGGCGCGATCTCTCCCACGTTGCCACAGAGTCACAGAGACACAGAGAAGATTTGGTTCAAGAACCTCTGTATCTCTGTGTCTCTGTGGCCCGTGGATGTGAAGTACGGTCAGCGCGCGTAGCGGCCGAGCACGTCGAGCCAGAGCGGCACCGGCGTCGGCGCGCCGGGCGCCGGGCCGAAGATGATCTGCCTGGTCTCCAGCCGCTTGCCGTAGAAGCGCTCGTTGGCGTCGCGGTCCTGGCGGACGGTGCTTCCGTTGACCGTCACGCCGGCAAAGAGCCCCCGCGACCGCGAGTAGCTCAGAATCTCGGCCCGAAGCTGCAGGTCGGTTGCGGCCTGCGCATCGCGGCCGACCGGGCCCGCGGCCACCGCCGCGTCCGCGCCCAGCTTGAACTGGTTCGCCACGAGGTTCTCGAGCCCTCTCCGGTTGGTGATCACGAGAATGAGGTCGGCCGCCTGCCCGCCGATCTGGAGGCCGAAGCTCCCGCCCGTCAACGTCAGAAACGCAGGCGCCGACCAGCGCCCTTCGTTCCGGGCGCTGATAATGCCGCGCCCGCGCATGCCGCCGACGATGAACCCGGCGCGGATGGTGCTGGGGAAGATCGCGATCCCCTCGGCGCGGCCGACGATCGCCCTCGGGATGGCCTTGTCCTCCGCCGCCATGATCTCGCCAAAGACGGTTATCGCCTCGCGAACGCGCCGTGCCTCGTCTGATTCCTGGCGCGCGTTGACGCCGGGCGGGAACGAGCAGACCGCCAGCACAACGGCGGCGGCCATCAATGGCATCGTCGGATTTACGGATTTACGAATTGATGGATTCATCACCCAATACAAATACGCTCACTTCGTAAATTCGTAAATTCGTAAATTTCCTCACACGATCGCCGGAGCGCCCTGGCGGAAGGTGGCGCCCAGGACGGCTGCCGAATCGGCGCCGAGCCAGGAGTCGAGCACCCGGGCGTACACCGAACGAAAGTCGGTCTCGTAGCGCACATCGGCGCCGTTGTTCTCGAGCGTGGGGTTGGACGGGTCGGGGTTGAGCGACGGCGCCGTGCCGTAAATGCCCCCGCGCACCGTGCCCCCCATCGCCATCATGACGCCGGCCGCGCCGTGATCGGTCCCCTGGCTGCCGTTCTCCGTGATGCGCCGCCCGAACTCGGAGAACTGCAGGACGAGCGTGTCGCTCAGCAGGCCCTGGTTGCGGAGATCGCCGTAGAAGGCGAACAGCCCGTCGCCGAAGGTTCCCATCAGGTTCGCGTACCCTCCGGCGCCGGCGTTGCCCTGGTTCGCGTGCGTGTCGAAGCCGCCGGTCTGCACCCAGTACACGCGGGTGCCGATGCCGCGGGCCATCGAGCCGGCCACCGTCCGCAGCGCGAGCGCGAAGCCGTTGTTCGGGTACGTCACCGACGGCACGTAGCTGTTGATGCTGGCCACACGGTCGAGCGTGCCCATGGCCGCCAGAATCGACCCGTTGACGAACGCGAGGTGCGGGCGATCGAGCGGCTCGTGCGACGCAATCCGCGAGGCCGCGGCACGCTCGTTCTGCGCCTCCGCCCCGCCGTTCGGACTCGAGAGGCTGTACACGCGGGCGTCGGGAATGGCGGGGACAGCGACGGTGCGTGAGACGAGCGCCCGCGGCGTTTCGCCGGTGGCGCTCCAGCCGACCAGCGGGTCGGCGGGCGACGGAAGGGTGTCGAGATAGCGCCCGAGCCACCCGGGGCCGGTCGGCGACGACGGATTGGCGGTGCCCCAGATATCCGTGCCCTGGAAGTGGGACCGGCTCGAGTTCGGATACCCGGTCCGCTGCACGATCGCCAGCCGGCCCTGGTTGAAGATCTCCTGCAGGCCGGTGAGACGCGGGTGCAGCCCAAGGGCCTTGCCGCCTGGATCCGAACCGATCTGGAGCACCTGACCGGCAGGAATCGCGATGTTCGGCCGGCGGCTCCGATAGAAGGCATCCTGATACGGCACGACGGTGTTGAGCGCATCGTTGCCGCCGCCGAGGTACACCACGACGAGATTGCGGCTGCGCGCGCCCTGCGCGCGGGCGATCTCGCTCAGGAACGCGGGCGCGGCGAAGCTGGCCGTAAAGGCCGCAACACCGTCCCGGATGAACGCTCGGCGGGTAATCATCGCCTTCACACCAGCTGATATTCGGCCGACCCCGTGATGAGACGGGCCAGCCCCTCGGTCTTCGCGTTGAGCTGCGCGTCCGAGCCGGTCCATGGCGCGCTCGCCTCGATGTACGTCAGGAGATCGCGATACGCGGCGCCGTCGAAGGCCACCGGCGACAGCCGGTCGAAGAAGAACTCGAGCAGCGAGTTCGGCGTCCCCCGCCAGGGCGCCGCGGCGCGCGCCAGATTGAACCGCTGATTTGCCGCCAGGGTGGCCGCGAAATTCATGCGCGCCAGCATCGATCCGGTGGCGAACCACCCCACGCCGGGCTCCCATCCGTTCACGTCGGGCGGCTCGAAGAGCGTCTGCCCCATGTTGGCCAGCGGCGTCCGCGCGGCGTCCACGGACAATCCGGTCCACCCGATCTCGCGAATGGCCCGGACCACGAACTCCACCGGCCACGAATAGCGCGTGTACACCCGCGCCGGGCTCGAGAACCAGGGCGAGCGCAGGATGTAGCGGACCACGGGCCTCATCTCGGTGTTGCTCTGGAGATACTCCCGCGCCACCTCGTCCACGAACGCCGGATCGGGAGCGTCCAGCTCGCTCACGAAGAAGTTCCAGAGCTTGCGCGCCAGGCGGCGTGCGGTCTCGGGGTGGTGCGCGAGCGCCGTGAGGAGATCGATGCCATCCTGCATCCCGTCGGCGGCCGATCGGGCGGGGATGGTTCGGCTGCCGTTGCCGTAGATCGGGAACGTGAACGTCTTGGCCGTCGCGTCGTGCTGATTGGGGTTGTAGGCGAACTCATAGTACGCGTTCGGATCGTTGTTGTTGGCACCCCCCTGCCGCGCGCTCAGGTTCCAGCCCGTGAACACGCGCGCCGCGGCGTACACATCTTGCTCGGTGTAATTCCCGACGCCCCACGTGAAGAGCTCCATCACCTCGCGAGCGAAGTTCTCCTGCGGTCGATTCCGGACGTTCTGACGCCCGTCGAGCCAGACGATCATCGCGGGGTCGCGCGCCACCTCGATGAGCAGCGTGCGGAAGTTGCCGAGCGCGTGGCGGCGGAAGAGCTCGATCTGCCCGGGCGGCCCCGGCAGATCGCCCGGCTTGAGCGCCATCATCTTCGTCGCCTGGATGCTGCCGACGGCGCCATTCAGCTTGCTGTACGCCGTGGCAAAGTGGTTGTGCCAGAACAGCGCCATCTTTTCCTGCAGCGGGCGCTGCGTGTGCACCATCCGGAACAGCCATCGCTGACGCGCATCCTCGATGCGCGTGTTCGGAGAGAACTCGCCGCCGCGCGTGGTCACCGACACGTACTCCGGCGACCCGATCTTCGTGTCCACGTCGTCGGGCTGCCGCTCGAAGTTCACCAGGTAATCGACGAGGATCGAGGCGGAGATGTCCGCGAAGCGAAGCAGGTCGGCCTGCGAGGGACCAAAGCCCGCCCGTCGCAGGAGGTGCTCGACCTGCCAGTTCTCTCGTGCCATCGGATGCGGTGTATACGCAATTCTAGTTGGACCCGCCGCTCGCGGGCGACGAATTTCCTCTGCCACAGCCTCCCGCCTGGCGTCTGCGCTTGCCGATGGCCGCAGGGCGCGGCATCATGCTGCACACAATGGCCCGAAAACCCCGGACACGCGTACCGCAACCGACCCGGCGCCGCAGGTCGGCGCCGCAACGCAAGCGGGCGGCCCGCCGCCGGACACCGGCGCTGCCCGCGGGACGCCGACCGCGCTCCGACAGCGGGGTGGCGCCCGGCATGCAGCCGATCAGCAGCTATCTGGCGGTCGTCAACGTCGCGGCCTCAGTCGACTTCCTGGAGCGGGCCTTTGGATTTGCCCGCGGCGTGGCCCTCGCGGACGCCGACGGCCAGCTGCGCTACGCCGAGGTGCGCCATGGCGACGCGGCCGTGATCCTGGTGCGAAAGGGCGACGCCACGACAGCGACCGGCGGCGCCGCGGCGCTCTACACCTACGTGGAGGACGTCGACCA
>Ga0155950_1101_pt2 | contig 13348 bp, 11 predicted proteins | sample RifCSPlowO2_02_FD_107604 | JGI IMG/M metagenome (GOLD analysis project Ga0155950, IMG submission 107604) | Acidobacteria bacterium RIFCSPLOWO2_02_FULL_67_21
GCGACGTTCGGCTGAACGGCCGTCACCTTGATTTCCATCGAGTTGTGCCCTGGATTCAGCCGCGGGTCGCCTTGATGTGAGTGCAGCACGGTGGGGAAGCGGATGCCGCCGAACGGCTGGTACTCCGTGTAGCGGTGCTCGTACACCATGTCACCGAACACGGGGTTCGGCACCCAGGTCTGGACGCGCTCGACGAGATTCTGTGCGTTGATGGTGCCGTTGATGCGGACGCGGCCTCGCGTGAACGACACGATCGTCACGGGCTGCCCCTCGAGCATCAACGGGACCGCCGTCGCATCTGACGCGGCGGTTGCCGCTTTCAGGAATCCATGGGGCGACAGCCAGATGTCGAGCTGGCGCACCTCCGCGGCTCCGGGCGCAGGCGCCGGGTTGCCTCCCTGCAGGTTCCAGGCGTACTCGCCGCTGACGAAGAACCGCTGCTGCTGCTCGCCCTGGAGCGGCGTGCCCCCGCCCCCTCGGGCGGGATAGCTGCCCTGCCGGCGCGTGAGCTCTTCTCTCGAGGAGCCCGACCCGTAATCCAGTACTCGCGTATAGGCGGTGACGTCAAAGCGCGGCCAGTCGTCGTTCGGGCTGAAGCTCTGGCCGACGGCCGCATTCCATCCGCTTCCCGAATATTGAATGGAATTGAGCGTCGAGGCCCCCATGGCAGCCGAGGCCGCCTGGAGGATCGCGCGCGCCTCCTGCTGCGCGTGCAGGCCGGAGGTCGTGAGGGCCAGGAACAGGAGCGCCGCGCACGTGGTCAGTCGTCTGGTCATACGTCGCCTCTCATTCCGGCCCATTCTACGCCCGGCGGCCCAGCCGCGGGGCGGGCTCAATGCACCGATCGCTCTTTCCACGCGACGCGCGGCACGAGCGTGTTCATTTCGAGCAGCTCGATGAGGCCGCGGCAGCGGGCGAGGACGCCGTCGCGCTCGAGGAGCGCCTGGCGCTCGAGCGGCTCGAGCTCGAGGTACTGCGCCAGCGCGTTGACGAGATCCTCGTCCGGCACCGCGGGGGGGAACCGCGGCTCCGAGCCCGCACGCTCGATCGCCGCCGCCAGCAGCGCCTCGAGCCGGGTCCGGTGCCGGCGAAGCTCGGCGCGGTGGTCCTCGGGCACGATCTCGGGGAGCGAGTCGACGTGGGCGAGGCGATACGGCCTGCTCCCGTCCTCTCCGGTGATGCGGAACCGCACCAGGCCGCGCACCACGATATTGAAGCGATCCTCGTCCAGGGGCTCGGCGTGGGTGATGACCCCGGCGCAGCCGACGGAGAAGACCGGCGGCCGGCCCTCGTATTCAGCCTCGTAGCCGGGCTGCAGCAGCACCATCCCGACAATCCGATCCTCCGCGAGCGCGTCCTTCACCATCGCCCGGTACCGCGGCTCGAAGATGTGCAGCGGCAGAAAGACATTGGGAAAGAGGACCACGTTGGGCAGCGGGAAGATCGGGATGGTGGACGGCAGCATCAGTGGATCGTCTTGGTCTTCCTGTTCATGTAGTCCATCAGGACGTACTGCCCGAGCGTGTAGGGCGTCGTGAAGTACGCCTTCCCGCGGCAGATCGCCGCCACGCGGCGGACGAACGCCACCAGATCCGGATCGCGCGCCAGCATGAAGGTGTTGATCATGATGCCCGCCTTCTGGCAGGCGTTCACCTCTGCGAAGGTCTCCGCCACGATGTACGGATCGAGCCCGAACGCGTTCTTGTAGATCTGTCCGTCCGCGCGAGTGAGCGCCGAGGGCTTGCCGTCGGTCACCATCACGATCTGCCGCATGTCCTTCTTCTGTCGCTCGAGGATCCGCCGCGCCAGACGGAGCCCTTCCCGCGTGTTCGTATAGTACGGGCCGACCCGCACGCGCCCGAGTTGCTTGAGCGGAATCTCTTCGGCCGAGTCGTGGAAGAGGACCGCGTGGAGCGAGTCGCCGGGATACTGCGTGCGAATCAGATGCGCCAGGGCGAGCGCGACCCGCTTCGCCGGGGTGAAGCGGTCCTCCCCGTACAGAATCATGCTGTGGCTGCAGTCGAGCATGATGACGGTGGCGCACGAGCTCTGATACTCGCTCTGGGCCACCATGAGGTCGGGATAGTCGACATCGATGGTGAAGGGGTCGGAGTGTCCTCCCAAAATGACTCCCGACCCCGTTAAACGCCGAACCGCGTTGAGGATCGTGCTGCTCGGGTCGAGGTTCATGGTGTCGCCGAACTCGTACGGCTTCGGCGCCGCCACAGCCTCGACGCCGGTGGCGAGATGGCGCGTGTCGTGGCGTCCCGCGCTGCTGCGGCCGATCGAGCCGAGCAGATCGCGCAGCGCGCGATAGCCGAGGAAGTCGAGCGCCTTGTCGGTCACCTCGAAGGTGACCCGCCCGCTGTCTTCCCCCTGCCCGGCCCCGGCCCCCTCGCGCCACTGGCGCTCCTCGTTCAGGTCGGGCGCGGAGGTCACGAACCCGCGCTCCATCATGCGCTCGATGATCTGCTGGATCAGATCCTCGATCTGCTGGCGGGCCGCCTCCTGATCGCCGTCGGCCGGCTCGCCGAGCAGCCGCTGCAGCGCCTCGTCCGACAGCACGCCGCCGCTGAACAGCGCCTCGAGGATGGCATCGTGCAGCGCCTGCATCGTCCGGTCCTCGTCGCTGGCCGACGGATCGCCCCAGGGGTTGCTGAAGCCGCTCGAGAGGAAGAGATCGGACAGACGGGAGACCAGATCCTCCAGATCGATCTCGTCGAGCAGGTCGCCGGTGTACTTGGTGTAGCGATATTTCACAGGTAGTCGCTGGTAGCCGGTAGGTGGTAGCCGGGAGTTAGCGGTTGGGCCATGGCTACCAGCTACCGCCTACCACCTAGTTGTAGTACTTCTTCTTTCCCCCGCCCGACGGCATCGGCATGTCGGCGCTGAGGGCGGCTTCCCGCGGCACGGGCCGCCGCACGGCCGGTTCGCTCGCGTGATAGCCGCGCTCCTCGCTGCGGCTGATCTTCTTGAGCGCGTAGAGGCCTTCGAGCACGAAGTCGACGCCGGCGGCCAGGAGCGGCGCCGCGGCGTCCGGCGGCACCCCCGCGGCCTGCGCCAGCTCCACGAGCCCCTGGACCTCCCGGGTGCGCTCGAGCAGCTCGGCGGCGCTCGTGGAGTCCGAGAGCTGCAGGCTGCCGCCCAGGTCGAACCACTCGACGATCTGACGCGTCTCGAGGTGCGACAGATACCCGTCCGCCACGGTCGCGACGGCGGCGCGGACCAGCTCGCGCGCGATCGTTTCCGCGCCCTTGAGCTCGCCCTCGTATTCCAGCTCGAACTTGCCGGTCATCGACGGCAGCGCCGCGTACACGTCGGTCACGCGCGGGACCGCGGCCGGTTCGCCGCTGACGAGCGCGCGCCGCTCGGCATTGGACACCACGTTCTCGCTGACCGAAATCGGCAGCCGCTGGCTGACGCCCGACCGCTTGTCGATCCGGCGATCCTGCCGCGCCTGAAATGCGATTTCCTCCACCACCTCCGACACGAAGGCCGGCATCTCGACCCGCACGGCGGACCCGTCCCGGTCGAGCCACGCCTCCTGGGCGGTAATCTTCATCCCCTCGGAGCGGCCCGCCGGATAGTGCGTGCGGATCTCCGACCCGATACGGTCCTTGAGCGGCGTGATGATCTTGCCGCGGGCGGTGTAGTCCTCCGGATTGGCCGTGAACGCCATCAGCACGTCGAGCGGCAGCCGGACCGGAAAGCCCTTAATCTGGACGTCGCCTTCCTGCAGGATGTTGAACAGTCCCACCTGGATCTTGCCCGCGAGATCGGGCAGCTCGTTGATGGCGAAGATGCCGCGGTTCGCCCGCGGCAGCAGGCCGTAGTGCATCGTCAGCTCGCTGGAGAGCTGCAGCCCCGACTTGGCGGCCTTGATCGGGTCGATGTCGCCGACCATGTCGGCGATGGTGACGTCGGGCGTCGCGAGCTTCTCGACGTAGCGCGCGTCGCGCGGCAGCCAGGCGATCGGCGTCCGATCGCCCTCGGCGGCCGCCCGGGCCCGGCATGCCGCGCAGATGGGCGCGAGCGGGTCGTCATTGATCTCGCAGCCGGCGACCACCGGCAGCCCATCGTCCAGGAGCGTGACCAGCGCGCGGAGCAGCCGCGTCTTGGCCTGGCCGCGCAGCCCGAGCAGGATGAAGTTGTGGCGCGAGAGCAGCGCGTTGACGAGCTGCGGCACCACCGTGTCGTCATATCCGACAATGCCCGGAAACAGGGGCTCGCGCGCGCGCAGCTTGCCGATCAGATTCTGGCGCACCTCCTCGTGCACGGTGCGATGCGGCACCTCGCCGCGCTCGACGGCGCGCCGCAGCTCGCCAAGCGTCTTCACGGCCTCCTGATTCGCCATCTCTGGATTCTACGTCACCCCGCTACCCCGCACGCCGGCACCCCGGCTACCCTAGCGCACGTGGGATTCTTCAACGTGCGCCGACCTGCGGTGTTCGCGCACCGCGGCGGATGCGCGCTCGGCCCCGAAAACACGCTGGCCGCGTTCGATCTCGGGCTGGCGGCCGGCGCCGACGGCCTCGAGCTCGACGTGCACCTCTCGGCCGACGGCGTGCCCGTCGTGCATCACGACCCCACGCTCGACCGCACGACGTCGGAGCGCGGGCCACTCGCGGCGCGCACGGCGGCCGAGCTGGCCCGCGTGGATGCCGGCTGCCGGTTTGCCGATCGTGGGGTGTACCCGTTTCGCAGCCAGGGCGTCGGGATTCCGGCGCTCGCCGATGTGCTGCGCCGGTACCCGGGCATCCCGGTCATCGTGGAGATGAAGGTGGACACGGCGGCGATGGGCGACGCCGTCGCCCGGGAGGTCCGCCGCGCCGGCGCCGCCGGCCGCGTGTGCGCCGCCGGATACGGGTCGCGCTGCGTCGCCGCCGCGCGGGCGGCGCTCCCGGAGATGGCGTCGAGCGCGTGCCATGCCGAGGTCCGGATGGCCGTCTATCGGACGTGGGTCCGGTGGCCGGTGCGGCGCGCCGCCCACGGCGGGTACCAGGTGCCCGAGGTCTCGAACGGCCACCGCATCGTCTCGCCTCGATTCATCCGGGGCGCTCACGGCTCCGGACTGCAGGTCCAGGTCTGGACCGTGGACGAGGAGGCCGACATGGAGAGGCTGCTGGGCTGGGGCGTCGACGGTCTCATCAGCAACCGGCCGGACCTCGCGGTCCGAGTGCGCGACGCGGTGATGGCGCGGGAGTTGTAACGATGCAGACGCCGACATTACAGGATGTCCGCGACGCGCGACCGCGCGTGTACGGGCACCTCCAGGCGACGCCGCTCCTCCGGCATCCGCTTCTCGGCGAGTGGCTGGGGTGCGAGGCCTGGGTGAAGCACGAAAACCACCTTCCCACGGGCGCCTTCAAGATTCGGGGCGGGTTGAATCTCGTCTCGCAGCTGACCGCCGACGAGCGCCGTCGCGGCGTCGCGAGCGCGAGCACCGGCAACCACGGCCAGTCGATTGCGTTCGCCTGCCGCGCCTGCGGTGTCCCCTGCCGCATCTTCGTGCCGGTCGGCAGCAACCCCGACAAGGTGGCGGCCATCCGGGCGCTCGGCGCCGCGGTCGTGGAGCACGGACGCGATTTCGACGAGGCGCGGGAGCGCGTCGAGGAGATGGCGCCGCGCGAAGGATGGCGGTACGTGCATTCGGCCAACGAGCCGCACCTCATCGCGGGGGTCGGCACATACGCGCTCGAAATGTTTGCCGCTCTGCCGGACGCCGACTACGTCTTTGTCCCGATCGGCGGCGGGAGTGGTGCCTCCGGGTGCTGCATCGTGCGCAGCGGGCTTGGCGCTGGTGCCCGGGTCATCGGCGTGCAGGCGGCCGGCGCCGATGCGTTCGCCAGGTCATGGCGGGGACCCTCGCGCGTCGTGACCGGGCGGGCGGCCACGTTTGCCGAAGGCGTGGCGACGCGGTCCACCTACGACCTGACGTTCGGCATTCTCAAGACGCAGCTGGACGATGTGGTGACGCTGGAAGAGCCGGAGATCGAAGAGGGGATGCGCGCCGCGCTGCGGCTCACGCACAACCTGGCCGAGGGGGCCGGAGCTGCAGCGCTGGCGGCTGCGCGCAAGTGCGCTGCCCGGGTGGCCGGCCGGAAAATCGTCTGCGTGATGAGCGGCGGGAATGTCGACGCGCGGACGCTTCGGCGCGTGCTCAGCGCAGAAGGCGCTTCGCCTTCCTGAAGACCGCCTCCATCATCGCGGGCGTGAGCGTGCCGGTGTTCGTGTTCTGGCGGCTCGGGTGGTAACAGCCGATTAACAGCGGATGGCGGGTCTGCGGCTCGATGCGATCGGACCTCGCCGCAGGACCCGCCCCACGTACCGCGGAACCCGCCCTACGATTGAACTCCACGGCCACGCCGTGGCCGAACGGCGGGCGGGGGGTGAGGCGGACGCCGCGGCGGCGGAGCAGCTGGAGCCACGCATCGAAGCCGATCTTGCCGAGCGCGACCACGACGCGGATGCGCGGGAGCTCGGCGATCTCGGCCTCCAGATGATCCAGACAGCGGGTGATCTCCTCGGGCAGCGGCTTGTTGTCGGGCGGCGCGCACCGGACCGCCGACAGGATGTAGGCGTCGGTGAGCCGAAGCCCATCCGCAGGGTCGCGCGACGTGGCGAGATTGGCGAAGCCGGTCCGATGCAGCGCCGACATCAGGAAGTCGCCTGACCCGTCGCCCGTGAATGGACGGCCCGTCCGATTTGCGCCGTGCGCGGCGGGCGCCAGCCCAACCAGCAGCAGCCGTGCTTCGGGATCGCCGAAGCCGGGAACCGGACGGCCCCAGTAGGTGTCGTCGCGGTGCGCGCGCTTCTTCTCCCGTGCCACGCGCAGGCAGTACGTCCGCAGACGCGGGCACCGCTCGCAGTCAACCACCTCAGCCTGAACGCGCGCGAGCCCGGGCGGAGTAAAATAGTGAGTTGGTGGCACTCATCATGAGGATACATGCGTAGCACAGCACCGAAAGACGCGGCCGAGCTCGAAGCGCTGGAAGCCCGGGAGTGGATCGAGTCGCTCGATTACGTGCTTCAGTCCGGCGGACCGGCCCGGGTCTCGACGCTGCTCCGATATCTCGGCGATCATGCCCGGCGCAGCGGCGTCAAGCTCCCGTTCACCGCCAATACTCCCTACGTCAACACCATTTCCGCGCCGGAGCAGCCCCCGTTTCCCGGAAGCCGCGAGATCGAGCGGCGGATCAAGAGCCTGGTCCGGTGGAACGCGCTGGCGATGGTCGTCAAAGCCAACAAGATCGAGGAGGGGATCGGCGGGCATATCTCAACGTTCGCGTCGGCCGCCACCCTCTACGAAGTCGGCTTCAATCATTTCTTCAAGGGCAAGGGCGACGATCACGACGGCGACATCATCTACTTCCAGGGCCACGCCGCCCCCGGCATCTACGCGCGGGCGTTCGTCGAGGGGCGTCTCGGCGCCGACCGGCTGGAGAACTTCCGCCGCGAGCTGAAGGCCGGCGGCGGGCTCTCGTCGTACCCGCACCCGTGGTTGATGCCCGATTTCTGGGAGTTCCCGACGGTCTCGATGGGCCTGGGGCCGATCTGCGCGATCTACCAGGCGCGTTTCATGCGGTACCTGGAAGACCGCGGCCTGAAGAAGCGGTCGAACTCGAAGGTCTGGGCGTTTGTCGGCGACGGCGAGACCGACGAGCCGGAATCGCTCGGGGCCATCACCCTGGCGTCCCGCGAAAAGCTCGACAACCTGATCTTCGCGATCAACTGCAACCTGCAGCGGCTGGATGGCCCCGTTCGCGGCAACGGACAGATCATCCAGGAGCTGGAGGCGATCTTCCGCGGCGCCGGCTGGAACGTCCTCAAGGTGATCTGGGGCAGCGAGTGGGACGCGCTGCTCGAGAAGGATCAGGACGGCCTGCTGGTCAAGCGGATGGGCGAGGTGGTCGACGGCGAATACCAGAAGTACGCCGTCGAAACGGGCGCCTACGTCCGGCAGCACTTCTGGGGCGTGGACCCGCGGCTGCTGGAGATGGTGAAGCACCTCTCGGACGAGCAGCTGAAGAAGCTCACGCTCGGCGGCCACGATCCGATCAAGGTCTACGCGGCCTACAAGGCGGCTGTCGAGCACGCCGGCCAGCCGACGGTGATCCTCGCGCGCACCATCAAGGGCTACGGCATCGGCGAGGCGGGCGAAGGCAAGAACATCACCCACCAGCAGAAGAAGATGAACGAGGACGAGCTGCGTGCGTTCCGCACGCGGTTTGGCGTGCCGATTGGCGACGAGGACGTGGCCAAAGCGCCGTTCTACCGGCCGCCGGACAACAGCCCGGAGATGACCTACCTCCGCGAGCGCCGCAAGCAGCTGGGGGGATTCGTGCCCCAGCGCCTCGTCCAGGTGGAGCCGCTGAAGACCGACACGCTCCCGGATCTGTTCGCCGAGTTCCACAAGGGCAGCGAGGGCCGCAAGGCGTCGACCACCATGGCGTTTGTCCGGATGCTCGCCAAGCTGCTGCGGGACAAGGAGCTCGGCGAGCTGGTCGTGCCGATCGTGCCGGACGAGGCGCGGACCTTCGGCATGGAGGCGCTTTTCCGGCAGGTCGGCATCTACTCGCACGTCGGCCAGCTGTACGAGCCGGTCGACATGGACACCCTGCTGTACTACAAGGAAGCCACGGACGGGCAGATTCTCGAGGAAGGGATCACCGAAGCCGGATCGATCTCCTCGTTCATTGCGGCCGGCACCGCCTACGCGACCCACGGGATCAACACGATCCCGTTCTTCATCTACTACTCGATGTTCGGGATGCAGCGGGTGGGCGATCTCGTGTGGGCCGCCGCCGACTCGCGGACCCGCGGCTTTCTGCTCGGGGGCACCGCGGGCCGGACGACGCTGGCGGGCGAGGGGCTGCAGCACCAGGACGGCCACAGCCACCTGCTCTCGCTCGCGGTGCCGACGCTGCTCTCGTACGACCCGGCGTTTGCCTTCGAGATTGCCGTGATCATCGAAGACGGCCTGCGGCGGATGTACAAGGACGGCGAGAGCGTCTTCTACTACATCACGCTGATGAACGAGCAGTACGAGATGCTGTCGATGCCCGAGGGCGCGCGCGAGGGCATCCTCAAGGGCCTGTACCGGCTGCGCGGCGCCGAGTCCGCCCACGGGCAGCCGCGCGCGCATCTGCTCGGCAGCGGCGCCATCCTGAACGAGGCGCTCAGGGCGCAGCAGATGCTCGCCGGCTACAACGTCGCGGCCGACGTCTGGAGCGTCACCAGCTACCAGGAGCTCTACCGCGACGGCCACGCGGCCGAGCGGTGGAACCGCCTGCACCCTGGCGAGAAGCCGCGCGTGCCGTACGTCGCGCAGTGCCTGGGCGACGCGACGGGCGTGATGGTCGCCGCCTCCGACTACGTCAAGGCGCTGCCCGACACCATCGATCGGTGGCTGCCGCGGCGGCTGGTCTCCCTCGGCACCGACGGGTTCGGCCGGAGCGAGAACCGCGCGTCGCTGCGCGACTTCTTCGAGGTCGACGCGCGCTTCATCGTGCTGGCGGCGCTCAGCGAGCTGGCGCGCGAGGGCGCCATCGATGCGGCCGTGGTCGGGAAGGCGATCAAGGACCTCGGCATCAATCCCGACAAGCCGAATCCGGCAATCTCGTGAGACCTCGTGGCGATCTTCACCCAGACGACCCACAGAGGCACAGAGCCAACCTTTCTCGGTGTCTCGGTGTCTCGGTGTCTCGGTGTCTCGGTGGCCCGTGGCTATGAACTGCATTCGGAGCTGAAACGTGACGGAGTTCAAGATTCCTGAACTGGGTGAGAACGTCGCCGGCGGTGACGTGCTGCGCGTCATGGTCAACGTGGGTGACACGATCGCCAAGGATCAGCCGGTCGTCGAGCTCGAGACCGACAAGGCGACCATCGAAGTGCCTTCGTCGGTCGCCGGGGTGGTGAAAGAGATCCGCGTCAAGCCGGGCGACAAGGTCAATGTCGGCGCCGTCATTCTGACGGTGGATGAGACCGGTGCCGGCGGCGGCGAACCGGACGCTGTCACATCCCAATCCCCAAATCCCAAATCCCAAGCGTCCGCCTCCGACGAAGGCTCCGGCGAGACCTCGCCGAAGCGTAGCGAAGGAGGGCCGAAGGCGGAGCAGAAGGTGCTGACGATGCCGCGCCCGGCGCGGGCGGAAGCGGCGGCCCCGCGGCCGCAGGAGGCGCCCAGAACGGCGACGCCTGCGCCGCGCGTGGAGCGGGGCCCTGCCGCGCCGGCGGCGCCGGGCGTGCGGCGGCTGGCGCGCGAGATTGGCGTCGATGTCAGCGAGGTCGAGGGCGGCGGGCTCCACGGCCGGATTTCGGAAGACGACGTCAAGGAGCACGCGCGGCGGATGTTGAGCGGCGCCGGCGCCCGCACGGGGCCGGCCGGCGCACCGGCGGTGCCGCTGCCGGACTTCGAGAAGTGGGGCCCGGTCGAGCGGCAGCCGATGAGCAACATCCGGCGGACGACCTCGACCCGTCTGAGCCACGCCTGGAGCGCCGTTCCGCACGTCACGCAGTGCGACAAGGCCGACATCACGTCGATGGAGGAGCTGCGCCGGAAGTACCGCGAGCAGGTGCGGCAGGCAGGCGGCGATCTCACCGTCACCGCCATGCTGGTCAGGGTGCTCGCCACCGCCGTGAAGCAGTTCCCGCAGTTCAACGCATCGCTCGACCTCGAGAACGACACCATCGTCTACAAGAAGTACGTCAACGTCGGCGTCGCGGTCGACACGGATCGCGGCCTGCTCGTGCCGGTGATCCGGAACGCCGACCGGAAGAACCTCACGCGCATTGCCGTCGAGGTGCACGAGCTCGCCCAGAAGGCGCGCGACCGCAAGCTGACGCTGGAGGAGATGAGCGGGGGCGGGATCACCATCTCCAATCTCGGCGGCATCGGCGGCACGTACTTCACGCCGATCGTGAACTGGCCGGAAGTGGCGATCCTGGGCGTCTCGCGCGGCATCATCGAGCCCGTGTGGAACCCGGGCTCCAGTAGAGGCGGACCTTCCCGCCTCCGCCAAGGCTCCGGCGAGGCTCGCCAAAGCGCCGAAGGCGCGACGGCGGCAGGTCCGCCTGCAGGCGCGTTCGAGCCCCGCCAGCTCCTCCCGCTCTCGCTCTCCTACGATCACCGCGTGATCGACGGCGCCGATGCCATGCGCTTCCTGCGCTGGGTCGTCGAGGCGGTGGAGCAGCCGTTTCTTCTCTCGCTCCTCGGCTGATGGCGCGCGAGACGACTCAGCTGGCCGTGCTCGGCGCCGGGCCGGGCGGCTACGCGGCGGCCTTCTATGCAGCCGACCTCGGGATGCAGGTGGCGCTCATCGACGAGGAGAAGAATCCCGGCGGGGTCTGCCTCTACCGCGGGTGCATTCCGTCCAAGGCGCTGCTGCACGTCGCGAAGGTCGTTGACGAGGCGCGGCATGCTGCCGCCTGGGGCGTCACCTTCGGCGATCCCGCCATCGACGTCGGCCGGCTGCGCGCCTACAAGCAGGGCGTCGTCGACAAGCTGACGGGGGGCGTCGGCCAGGTGGCGCGGCTTCGCAAGGTGAAGTACCTGCAGGGACGGGCGACGCTGACCGGCCCCAGGTCCATGGTCGTGGCCGGCAGCGGCGGCGACACCGAGGTCCAGTTCGAGCACTGCGTGCTCGCGACAGGGTCCCATCCGACGCGCGTCCCGTCCCTTGCGCTCGCCAGCCCGCGGATGCTCGATTCGACGACCGCGCTGGAGCTGCCGGACGTTCCCGGGCGGCTGCTGGTCGTCGGCGGAGGGTACATCGGCCTGGAGCTCGGCACCGTCTACGCGACGCTCGGAAGCCGCGTCTCGGTGGTGGAGATGACGGGGGGCCTGCTGCCTGGCGCGGATCGCGATCTGGTGCAGGTGCTGCAGAAGCGGCTGGAGCAACTCTTTGCCGCGATCATGCTCAACACGAAGGTGGTCGGCGTGTCCGAGGAGGCGAACGGGATCCGCGTGACGCTGGAAGGTGACGTCACGTCGAAGGAGCAGGTTTTCGACCGTGTGCTCGTCGCGGTCGGCCGGCGGCCGAACTCGAAGATCCCCGGCCTCGACTCGACCCGTGTGAAGGTTGACGCGCGTGGATTCATCGAGACGGACGGCCAGCGTCGGACGGCCGAGCCCACGCTCTTCGCGATAGGCGACGTCGCCGGCGAGCCGATGCTGGCCCACAAGGCGTCGCACGAGGCGCGCGTGGCCATCGACGCGATCGCCGGTCATCGGGCCGTGTTCGAGCCGCTGGCGATCCCGGCGGTGGTGTTCACCGATCCCGAGATCGCGTGGTGCGGGTTGACTGAGATGCAGGCGATGGAACAGGGTACTTCGATCGACGTCGCCAAGTTTCCCTGGGGCGCGTTGAGCCGCGCCATCACGGTCGATCGACCCGAGGGGCTGACCAAGCTCGTATTCGATCCGAAGGACGGGCGCGTGCTTGGCGTCGGCATCGCCGGATCCGGCGCCGGGGAGCTGATTGCCGAGGGCGTGCTGGCCGTCGAGATGGGCGCGACGGCCGAGGACGTGAAGCTGACGATTCATCCCCATCCAACGCTGTCGGAATCGCTGATGGAGAGCGCCGAAGTGTTCTTCGGGCAGAGCACGCACGTCTACAAACCAAAGCGCAAATAGGGATACACTAGAGCTACCGAGGACATATGAAACGAACGATTCTGCTAGGGACGTGTGCCACGCTGGTGGCGATCGCCGGGCTGCAGATGGCGCAGGCCCAGGCCAAGTCGATCAACGAGGGTGTGTTTACCGCGGAACAGGCCACGCGCGGCGCGGCGCTCTACAAGGAGCAGTGCGCGGCCTGCCACGGCGAAGACATGAAGGGCAACGACATCATGCCCGGCCTGGCCGGCGACGGGTTCATGATGAACTGGCAGGGGCGCGCGCTCGGCGAGCTGTTCGACAAGATCGGCATGACGATGCCGGCGCTCGACCCGGGATCGCTCAAGCCCGAGCAGGCGGCGGACCTCGTGGCCCACATCCTGAACGGCTCGAAGTATCCCGCCGGCGACACCGCACTGGCGTCCACCAGCGAGGCGCTTCAGCAGATCAAGATCGACCCGCCGAAGCGCTGACGGACCGATGGAAGTCGTACCCGTAACTATCGCGCCGCGGGGCTTTGGGTCGACCCACCGGCGCGACGTGTGGTGGGCGACCCCGCTGGCGATCTTCGTCGGCCTGTCGCTGTTCGTGATCTACGCGACCTGGGCGGCGTTCCAGAACGCCCACTACACCTTCGGCCCGTACCTCTCCCCGTTCTACTCCCCCGAGCTCTTCGGCGATTCGCCGCACGCGTGGTTCGGTCCCAGGCCGGGCTGGATTCCGGCAGGGGTG
>Ga0155950_1026_pt4 | contig 12735 bp, 11 predicted proteins | sample RifCSPlowO2_02_FD_107604 | JGI IMG/M metagenome (GOLD analysis project Ga0155950, IMG submission 107604) | Acidobacteria bacterium RIFCSPLOWO2_02_FULL_67_21
CGCGTACAGCCCGCCGGAGCACCAGCGCCCCCAACGTGAGCACCGCCGCAACGCCCACCCCGATCAGTACCGTCGCGGGAAAGAAGAACACCGCGAAGATCGCCGGGATCAGGAAGACGGCGTCGAGCGCCAGAATCCACCAGGCCCCGTCGGCGCTGATGTGGTCGTCCCAGAACCGGAAGATCCCGCCCACCATCTCGCGGACACTGAGCACGCCATGGCTCTCCATCTCCAGCCCTCCTGTCCGGAGTATAGCGCGCCGCCTGTCGGGCGTCAGTCCTGGTCGTCTGCGGCGGGCGCCCCCAGCGTGCCGTCCGCCTTGCGCATCAGATACGCCTTGATGAAGGGATCGATATCGCCGTCGAGCACGCGGTTGACGTCGCCGACCTCCAGCTTCGTGCGGTGGTCCTTGATCATCTGGTAGGGCTGCAGCACGTAGCTGCGGATCTGGCTGCCGAACCCGATCTCTTTCTTCGCGCCGGCAATCTGGTCGAGCTTCGCCTGCTGCTCCTTGAGCTTCAGGTCGAAGAGCCGCGCCTTCAGCACGCGCATCGCCTGCGAGCGGTTCTTGTGCTGCGACCGCTCGTTCTGGCAAGAGACGACGATGCCGGTGGGCAGATGCGTGATGCGCACGGCCGAGTCGGTGACGTTGACGTGCTGCCCGCCGGCGCCGCTCGACCGGTACGTATCGATTCGCAGATCCTTCTCGTCGATCTCGATGTCGACATCCTCCGGCAGCTCCGGCCAGACAAACACGGACGCGAAGGAGGTGTGGCGCCGCGCGGCCTGGTCGAACGGCGAGATGCGGACGAGCCGGTGTACGCCGGCCTCAGCCGCCATCAGGCCAAAGGCGTAGTCGCCCGTCAGCGTGAACGTCGCGCTCTTGATGCCGGCGTCCTCGGCGAGCTGATAGTCGATGACTTCGCGTCCGAAACCGCGGCGCTCCGCCCATTTGAGATACATGCGGAGGAGCATTTCGGCCCAGTCCTGCGACTCGGTGCCGCCCGCGCCGGGATGAATCGTGACGATCGCGTTCGCGCGGTCGTGCTCGCCGCCGAGCATCTTGCGGGTTTCGGCCGCCTCGACCTCCGCCTGAAGCTCGTCGAGGCCGCGCGCGAGATCCGCCCCGACATCCTCGCCGGCATTCCCCCACTCGACCAGAACGCCGAGATCGTCCGCCCGCCGCCTGAGCGAGAGCCGCAGCGCCTGGTCTTCCTCCAGGCGGCGCCGCCGCTGCATCACTTTCTGGGCTTCGGCCTGGTTGTTCCAGAAGCCCGGCTCACCGATCCGCTTTTCGATGTCGGCCAGCTGCGTGTCTACGCGAGCCCCCTCAAAGATGCCTCCGCAGTTCGTCGGCACGGCCGCTGAGATTCTCGTACCGCCGTACCAGGTCTTCCAGTTCAACTGCCAAATCGATCTCCTCTCATGTCGCCGGGTCCGCGACTCGATGAGTCGACACTCGTCGCGGCACCCGGCCCACGTACAGAAGGACGTGGGGCGGGTTCCACGGCGAGGCGCTAGTGCTTCGAGCCGTGGACCCGCCGTACTGCCACCAGCGCCAGCAGCGTCAGCGCAATGGAGGCGTAGGCCGCCACGTCGCCGATCTGCGCGTATATCGTACGTCGGGTCAGGACCCGCACCTCCTCGACCAGCCCGACCTGCTCGAAGATTGGCGACTGGCGCACCACGCGTCCGTACGGGTCGACCACGCCGCTGATGCCGGTATTGGCGGCCCGCGCCAGATACCGTCCCTGCTCGATGGCCCGCATCGACGCCAGCGCGAAGTGCTGATAGGGCGCCGACGAGTCGCCATACCACGCGTCGTTGGTGATGGTCGTCAGGAGCTGGCTGCCGCCGAGCACGGCGCTCCGAATCAGCGACGGGTACACGACCTCGTAGCAGATCGCCGTGTTCACGAGGTGCGGCCCGACGGGAAGCATCACCATGGACGTCCCGGGCGCAAACTCCGCGAGCCGTTCGACCAGCGGCGAGACGAAATACAGCCACCGCTTGAACGGGATGTACTCGCCGAATGGCACCAGGTGCATCTTGCGATACACGGCCCCGATCGCGCCGTCGGGCGTCAGCAGGAACGCCGAGTTGAAGAGCTGGACCACCGGCCCGCTCCGATCGACCTGATCGCTGCCGAACAGGATCGGGACGTTCACCTCCCCGGCGAGTGCCCGCAGCGCGGCTGCGCCGGCCTCGTCTTCCTCGAACATGAACGGCGTGGACGACTCGGGCCAGACGACGAACTCGGCGCCGCGGCGGACGACGTCGCGCGTCATGGCGATGTAGGTCGTGAAGATGCGGCGCGCCTCATTCGGGTTCCACTTGTCTTCCTGCGCGATGTTGCCCTGGACGAGCCCGATCCGGATCGGCGCCCCGTCGCGTGTCAGCGACCCGTCCGCGACGCGCCGGGCGCCCCAGCCGCCGACGCCGATGAGAACGATCGCGGCCGCCGATACGGCGGCGATACGCCGGCGGCCGGCCGCCACCGCCGCGAGGGCCAGGGCCGCATTGACAAAGGCCACCAGCGCCGACAGCCCGTACACGCCGAGCACGCTTGCCAGCTGCGCCACCGGCAGCACCGTGACCTGACTGTTGCCGAGCGGCACCCACGGAAAACCGCCGAAGAGATATCCGCGGGCGAACTCGGTGCCCACCCACACGGCAGGCGCCAGGAACACCGCGCGCGCACCCATTCGGCCGGTGAGATGGGAAATGATGAGCGCACAGAGTGCCGGAAAGAGCGCCAGATAGAACGCGAGCAGGAGCATCGCCAGTACGGCCAGCGGCGCGGCAAGCCCCCCGAAGGTCTGGAGCACCGCTCCCGTCCAGTAGATCGTTCCGACGAAATAGACCAGACCCGACACCAGCCCGAGCCCGAAGGCACGAGACGCCCGCGGGCGGCCGCGCAGCGCGACGAGCAGCGGGACGAGCGCAATCCAGGCGAACGCTGGATGGCCGTAGCGCGGAAAACTCAGCGCGAGCAGCGCACCCGAAAGGAGGGCCAGGACGTAGGGCAACCGGATCAGCGTACAACAGGTGTGCGCTTCGGACTCAGTCGCACACGCCGCGCACACGTGTCGTATTTGACCAGCTGCCTGAACCGCCGATACGCGTTATCGTTGAGGGCGAGCGATGTCTCCCGATCCGGCGGCTCCAGCCGCAACGCTCGTTGCGGTCACCGTGGAAGCGAAGCGCGCGCTCGGCGGCGCGTCGGCGGCGCGCATCACGCGCTTCCCCTTCAAGGTCGGACGAGAGAGCCGGCTGTCGGCGGCTGCCGAGGCCCGCGCGCGCGAATCGCGTCTCGGCCTGCTGCCCGAGCTGAACGACCTGTATCTCCTCGAGCCGCAATGGTCCGACCTGATGCGGATCTCACGCGAGCACTTCACCATTGAGTACGACGGCAGGCAGTTCTGGCTGGTCGATCGGCACAGCGCCTGCGGGACGATTGTCGGCAGCCAGCAGGTGGGCGGCAACCGGAGGGGAGGCCGCGTCCTCCTGCGTCCCGGCGACACCATTGCCGTGGGACCACCCTATTCCGAGTACGTCTTCCGGTTCGAAGTGGCCGCCGCCCGGTAGGCTTGTGCCGGCCACTCCTCATGCTTCATACTCCGGCCATCGTGGAGGAGGACCGACATCATGAGAAACAAGGTGCTGACCCTGGGGATGGCGGCGGTGGCACTCGGCGTCTTCTGGAGCGCCGCTCTGACCGGGGCCGGCCGTGCCCAGGTCGCGGCTGAAGCCGTCCGCGTCGACAACGACGATCTCGGGGGCGTGGTCACCGGGCCGAAAGGGCCCGAAGCGGGCGTCTGGGTCATCGCGGAAACGACAGACCTGCCGACCCGGTTCAGCAGGACGGTCGTCACCGACGATCAGGGCCGCTATCTCATCCCCGATCTTCCCAAGGCGAACTACAGCGTGTGGGTCCGCGGGTACGGACTGGTGGACTCGCCGAAGACCCAGACCGCGCCGGGCCGGAACCTGAACCTGACCGCGGTGATCGCGCCGACGCCGCGCGCCGCGGCCGAGTACTACCCTGCCGGGCACTGGTATTCCCTCGTGCAGGTGCCAGCCAAGAGCGAGTTCCCGGGCACCGGACCCGAGGGCAACGGCATTTCCCCCAACATGAAGAGCCAGGCGGACTGGATCCGGATGATGAAGAGCGGCAGTTGCACGATCTGTCATCAGGTCGGCACGAAGGGCACCCGCACCATACCCGCCTCGCTGGGCACGTTCGATTCGTCGGTGGCCGCCTGGGACCGCCGCATCCAGTCGGGACAGGCCGGCGGCCAGATGAACAACGCGATCAACCAGATGGGCCGCAAGCGGGTCCTGGCGATGTTTGCCGACTGGACCGATCGTATTGCCGCCGGTGAAGTCCCGCCCGCACCCGCGCGCCCGCAGGGCGTGGAGCGCAACGTCGTCATCACGCAGTGGGACTGGGCGGATCCGAAGGCGTACCTGCACGACATCGTTTCGACCGACCGGCGGAATCCGCGCGTGAATGCCAACGGCCTGACGTACGGCACGCTCGAGCTCAGCGCGGACTACCTCCCCGTGCTGGATCCGGTGCGCAACGTGATCAGCCGGGTGCCGCTCACCGTTCGCGACCCGAAGACGCCGCCGGCCTCGGCCCCGACGATGCTGCAGCCCTCGCCGTACTGGGGCGAGGAAGTGGTCTGGACGAGCAAGAACAACGTCCACAACCCGATGATGGACGAGCGCGGGCGCGTGTGGATCACGTCAGCGGTGCGCCCGCCCGAGAACCCGGCGTTCTGCAAGGAAGGCTCGAGTCATCCCTCGGCCAAGCTGTTCCCGATCGCCAGCGCGGGGCGTCACCTTGCCGTCTGGGATCCGAAGACGCAGGAGCTCACGCACATCAGCACCTGCTTCGGCACGCACCACCTGATGTTTGCCGAGGATGCCAACCACACGCTGTGGACGAGCGGCGGCGGCCAGGTGGTCGGCTGGCTGAACCGGAAGATGTTCGACGAGACGCGCGACGAGGTGAAGTCGCAAGGGTGGACCGCGCTCATCCTCGACACCAACGGCAACGGCAGGCGCGATGCGTACGTCGAACCGGATCAACCGGTCGATCCCACGAAGGACAAGCGGCTCGGCGGCGCGTTCTACGGCGTGTCACCGGCGCCTGACGGCTCGGTCTGGGGATCCCAGCTGGGTCTGCCTGGCGCCGTCGTCCGGCTGAATCCCGGCGCCAACCCGCCCGAAACGGCGATCGCGGAAGTGTACGAACTGCCGCTCGACAACCCGCGCGCGAAGGTGCAGGGCTTCACGCCGCGCGGGTTCGACATCGATCGCAACGGCGTCGCCTGGGTGGCGCTCGCCAGCGGTCACCTGGCGAGCTTCGATCGCCGCAAGTGTCAGGCACCGCTCAACGGGCCGAAAGCGACCGGGCAGCACTGCCCCGAGGGCTGGGCGTTTTATCCCGAGCCGGTGCCGCAGTTCAAGGGCGTGACCGACTCGGGCAGCGCCGAGGCGAGCTACTTCACCTGGGTCGACCAGTTCGACACACTCGGGCTCGGGCGGAACGTGCCGATCAACACGGGCAACGCCGCCGAAGGCCTGCTGGTGCTGAAGGACGGCAAGTGGGTCGTGCTGCGCGTCCCCTATCCGACGGGCTATTACACGAAGTGGCTCGACGGCCGGATCGACGATCCCAACGCCGGATGGAAGGGCCGCGGGCTCTGGACCACGGTGAGCACGCGGGCGCCGTTCCACATGGAGACGGGCCGCGGCACCACGAGCAAGGTGGTGAAGTTCCAGCTCCGGCCCGACCCGCTGGCCCGGTAGTTTGACTGCGTGGGAGGGCGAACGGCTGCCCGCCTGATCGCCAGCCTGATCGTCTTTGCAGTCTCTGCCGAGATCGTCGGGCTGGCCGCCTACTATATCGACACCGGCGCGCTGTTCTACACGCATCGCCGCGCGTACGAGGAGCCGCTGCCCGCACCGGAGGATCGACTGGTGCTCAGTGAAGCCGTACATCCGTACTTCGGCTTCACACATCGGCCGGGCGCGCCGTTTGACATCCCGGAATCGCTGCGCAGCGATCCGGCGGCCTCGTTGCGCCGGCGCACGAACAACTTCGGGTTCGTCTCCACACACGATTACCCGTTTGCGAGGACCGGCACCAACCAGCTGCTGCTCGGCATCTTTGGCGGCTCGGTCGGCGTGTGGTTCTGCGAAGTGGGGGCGCCGCGCCTGGTCGAGAGCCTCAAGCGCCACCCGTACTTCGCGGCCAGGGAGGTCGTGCCGCTCTGCTTCAGCCACGAGGGCTACAAGCAGCCGCAGCAGTCCATCGTGCTCGATTACTTCCTCGCGCGGGGACAATCGCTCGATCTGGCTGTGAACATCGACGGCTTCAACGACGTCGCGCTGGCCGTCCTGAACAACCGGCGTGCGATCGACTTCTCCATGCCGAGCGTGCAGCATCTCGACCCGCTGCTCGGCGTCGTGAACCAGTCGGCGCTGACGCCAGACAAGCTGCAGTCGCTCGCCGCCATCTGGCAGGATCGGCGGCTGATGCTCGATTTGATCGCGCGGATCCGCGCCACCCGATCCGCCTCGGTGGCCGTGGTCATCGATCGGTACTACCGCGCGGTTCGCAGCCGATATGTGCGTGAGCTCGGGCGCTTCAGCAATCTGCCGTCGAACCCGGTGGACAACGCGTTCGTCCAGGTGGCCCCACCGCTGCGACCCCTGGAGGGCAGCGCGCTCTTCGAGGACATCGCCGGCGTCTGGGTGCGATCCTCCGCCATCATGCACGAGCTGCTCACCGAACGCGGTGCGGGCTACTTCCACTTTCTGCAGCCGAATCAGTACTACACCGAGCGGACGTTTACGCCTGCGGAGGCGGAGGTGGCGCTCAACGATGCGTCTCCGTACAAGGCGAGCGTAGCCGAGGGCTATCCGATTCTCGTGCGGGCGGCCGGCACGCTCGGGCGGCAAGGCGTTCGGTTCTTCGACGCCACGCACGTCTTCGACCACGAGCGGAAGCCGGTCTACATGGACAACTGCTGTCACTACACGCTGGTGGGCAACCAGGTGCTCGCTGACTTCATCGCGGCGTCCATTCTCGGAACACCTGGCCCCTGGCGGAACTGACATGCCTCACTCGGTGGGGCAGGTTCCGCCGGAGACTCGGTCTCAACGACCGGCGGAACGTGGGGCGGGTTCCGCGGCGAGCCTAATTGCTTCGAGCCGCAGACCCGCCGGCGTGCCGCTGCTCCAGCCGAATCTGCGCGGCCCGCGCGCAGCTTTCCAGCACCTTGAAGTAGCGCTGCACTGATTCGGCGCCGATCTCATAGGGATGCGGACCGTTGCCCCACCCCGCCAGCACCCGGTTCTTCTTGACGGCGCTGTCGAACTCCGAATGGTTCGACAGCAGCACCGTGGCGCCGGCGGCGGCCGCGCGTGCGGCGAGCTTCCGCTGCGAGTCGATGTAGGTCTGGAAATTCCTGATGCCCGGGTCGGGCGCGTTGTTGACGAAATTGAACGCCGTACCGCCCGAGTACACGACCGTCACACGACGCCCGCGATCCTCCACGGGAAAGATGTACGAGATCGTCCCAGGCGTATGACCAGGCGTCGTCCAGACTGTCACCGTGGTGCCGCCAAGCGTGACGGGCATGCCGTCTGTGGCCACGAGGTCCCGTCCCGGCGCCATGGTCTTGAAGCGGTTCGGGAATCTCTCGACGCTCTCCCAGTCGGCTCCGCCCATCACCACTCGTGCACGGTATCGCTTCTGCAGCAGCTCGGCGCCGCCGATGTGGTCTCCATGTGCGTGTGAGATGAACACGTGCCTGATGCGCGCCGGATCGAGCCCGAGCTTCTGCAGGCCGCCCACAATCAGCGGCTCGGAGTTGTAGGGATAGACGGTATCGAAGAGCAGGATGCCTTCGCTTGTCGTCAGTGCCCAGGACGAGTGGATCTTTCCCCCGACGAAGTACAGATTGTCGAACACCCTGGCCGGCTCGGCATCCCAGCTCTCGCGCGCGGGCGCCTTCGACGGATCGGCTACGTAGGCCGGCACGTTGTCCGTGGTGTTTTCGCCGCCGCTCTGTGGCAGCAGACAGGTGCGCACGAGGGCGCCCAGGTGCTCGACGCCCGCCGCCTCCTTCGCGGCCTGTACCGCGGTGCGGTACTCGGCGTCGAAGTCGCGGCGCGCGGTGGGCGACGATTGCCCGAGGACTACCGGCCCGCACACAATCGCAAGCGCGACCAGGACCTGCCCGCTCCGGCTGCTCATCGATGCTCCTTGTCCCGGCTGACCGACGAGATCAGCGGCGCGCCGGATACTGGCGGGCCAGGTGCCCCAGGAGCGCCTCCGTATCCGACGTCGTCAGGACCGCGCCCCATCCGATCATCTTCTCCAGCTCGCGCCGCCAGCCTGCGGCATCGAGCCGCTGCTGCTCGACCAGATCCAGGCCGTGGCAGCCCGTGCACCGGGTCGTGAGGATCGCGGTCGCGGCGCCGTCGGCGGCAGCGCTGACATGCTGACGCGGGGTGATGCCGAATTCCACAGCGAGATAGGCGAGCAGGGGTTCACGGTCCGTCGTGTCAATCACCGCGCCCCATCCTGCCATCTTGTCCAGCTCACGGGACCAGCCGTCGCGAGACAGCCGCTGCTGACGGATCACGTCGGGGCCGTGACACCCGAGGCATCTGGAGCGGAGGGCGTCGGCCCCGCCGCCCGGTGGCAGATCCTGCGCGGCCACGGCGGCGCACGAAAGCGCCGCCACCAGAACGCCGGGCGCCAGCCTACGCGCCCACATCGATGCGCACCCGATCGATCGCATTCCACGCATACCCCGCCGGGTTCCACTCGCCGATGATGGGCTGGCTCTCGCCGCGGCGGTCAGTGGCGCGTGAGAGGACGAGGTAGGACCCAGAGCCGGCAGGACGCCAGACATGTTCGAACTGGCGCCATGCATACCGCGCCCGATCGCGCCCGAGACGAGCCGGCGACCACGTACGACCGCCGTCGGTCGACACGTCCACGCGGGCAACGTCCTCTTCGCCGGCCCAGGCGAAGCCGCTGATCCGGACAGTCGCGCCGTCCACTGATGCATTATTCGCGGGCGACGTGATCAGCGATTTCACAGGCAGCGCGCGAAGCGGCACCGTCTCCGATGCCGGAACGAGAGTACCGGGCGGAATGGGACGCCGGGGGTACCGGTAGCCTGCCTGCACGAATGGACCGTCGTGATCCTGCGCGCTGGCCTGGATGTGCGTGAGCCACTTCACGGAATAGGCGCCCTCCCACCCCGGGACCATGGCGCGGAGCGGAAATCCGTGCGCCATGGGGAGCACCTCGCCGTTCATCTCGTACGCCAGCACCGTGTCGGTCTGCATCGCCTTGTCGATCGGAAGGCTGCGGACAAAATCCGGAGCGCGGCCCATTCCGCGATCCGCCCCATCGAGCCAGAGATATCGCGCCGATGCTCGCACGCCCGCCCTGCGAAGGACGTCCGCCAGGCGAACCCCTGTCCATGCAGCTGTCCCCACCGCGCCGCGTTCCCACTGGACGCCCGCCACCGGCGGGTCGAACAATGCCCGGCCGTTGCCGGCGCACTCCAGCGTGACAACCCGCGTGGTCGAGGGGAGGCGGCGAATGTCGCCGAGGGTCAGCTCGATGGGATGATCCACGTCGCCGTCGATCCGCAGCGTCCATGCGCCAGGCTCGATCGAGGGGGTATAGAAATGCGAGCGGACGTAGAAGAGATCGTTCGGGGTGATCCACGAGGTCAGCAGGTGCACCGGCGTCTCGAGGTCCTCCGGCCGGGCGGACCGGGCGATGAGACGCGCTTTGGACAGGGCCTGCCCGGCGTCCGCGATCGACGGCAGCAGGATCGCCGCCGAGGCACCAGGAACCGCGCGGCCGACTGCTGCGAGGAATGTACGTCTGAGCACTTTCCGCGTCTGTCAGGTGGAGTATCTCACACTCGAAGAAATGGTATCGTTCGCGCGCTGAGCGCCGAATGAGCACCATCGTCGACCTTCGCTCGGATACGGTCACCCGTCCGCCCGCCGGCATGCGCCGCGTGATGGCGGAGGCAGAGGTCGGTGACGACGTGTTCGGCGACGACCCGACCGTCAACCGGCTGCAGTCACAGGCGGCGGACCTGTTCGGGCTCGAGGCCGGACTCTTCTTTCCGTCGGGCACGCAGTCGAACCTCGCCGCGCTGATGGCGCACTGCGGGCGCGGCGACGAAGTCCTGCTTGGCCAGGAAGCGCACACGTACGTCCACGAGGCCGGCGGGGCCGCGGTGCTCGGCTCGATCCATATGCACACGCTGGCCAACCGTGCGGATGGCACGCTCGATCTGGACGAGGTGGCCGCCGCGATCAAGCCCGACGACCCGCATCTCGCGCGTACGCGGCTGCTGACGCTCGAAAACACGATCGGGGGCCGCGTCCTGAGCAGGACGTATCTGGAGCAGGCGGTCGGGCTGGCCCGGCAGCACGGACTGGCCGCACACCTCGATGGGGCGCGCATCTTCAACGCGGCCGCGGCGCTCCGGACGGACGTGAAGACGCTCTGTGCCGGGTTCGACTCGGTATCCGTCTGCCTGTCGAAGGGGCTCGGCGCGCCGGTGGGCACGCTGCTGCTGGGCAGCGCGGGGTTCATCGCGTCGGCGGTCCGCATCCGGAAGATGCTCGGCGGCGGCATGCGGCAGGTCGGCGTGCTCGCCGCCGCGGGTCTCTATGCCCTGGAGCACAACGTGGGGCGGCTGCACCTCGATCACGCGAGCGCTGCGCGGCTGGCCGAGGGGCTGTCGGCACTGGGCCTGCCGGCCGAGTGCCATACGAACATGGTGTTCGTCCGCCTCACCGGCGATCCGCAGGCGCTCGCCGCGCACCTCGGGCGGCACGGCATCCTCGTGCTGCCGGAGCGGCGCATGCGTCTCGTCACGCACCTCGACGTCGATGCCGCCGGCGTCGAGCGTGCGGTCGCCGCATTCGGAACCTACAGATAACCTCGAAGACACCCGTGCACGTGAGCCGGTTCCGTCTGGTCCCGCGCGCAGGCATCGCTGTTGCCTGTTCCGACGATGTCAAGCTGGCCGGCGCACGGCGTCAGATGTCCGCACGCCGCACGAGCCGGCCCGAAATCGACTCGGAGGACAGCCGGTAGATGTTCTGGAGATGGAATCGCTTCTCAAGAACGTCGATCGAAGGCTGCAGCGGGTTGAACAGATTCTGCCAACCCTGGCGACCAAGGACGATCTTCAAGGGTTTGCGACCAAGGACGACCTTCAGCGGTTTGCGACCAAGGACGATCTTGTGCAGTCCGCCGAGCACACCCGACGGTACTTCGATATCGTGGCCGAGCGGCTTCGAGACGACATCCGACTCATCGCCGAGGGGCAGGCCCACCTCGCGCGGCGCGTTGAGGAGTTTCGCACTGAGCTCACGACGGACATCGCGGGCCTGGACCGCCGCGTCATGCGGCTCGAGGCGGCCGTCACTCTCCGGTCGGCGAAAGGGCGCAAGCCGACACCGTAAGCGCGGCGAGGCTGCCGCCGGCGTCCTGCGTGACTTCCCACCTGATTTCGTTCATCCCGCTGTGGAAGTTACTGAGAGCCGCGGTGTCCAGGACAAACGGCGGTGACAGCGCCCGTAAACCCGATTGTCCGTGCCACCATTGGATCTCCTTGTCGTTAAGGCCGATGTCGTGTCGCGGCCCCAACCTCTACCAACGCAACCCGGTTCAGGCCGCTGCAGACCAGCACGAGATTCCCTCGGGCGTCGCCATCATGCGCAGGGCGCGGCCAGCCGTGATGTCGCCGCTCGCGATCGCGTCCCCATGATTGATGGCCACCAGTGCTCGCCACCAAGGGAAGAGAAATGCGCCTTGGGCCTGGGGCCGATGTCACCAGCCAGTTGACGGCACCCCTGACGATCCGGGTTCGCGTCAGCTGAGTATCCGCGAGCCGCAGGCCACCCTCTGCGGCTCGCGCTCTCCGGGCCCGTTGGTGCCCCTGTGCGATGATGTCATTGGTCAATGCCTCCGAAGCCAGCCCTCTCACCGTCCACCCTGCCGCTCTTCGACCTCCGCGAATTTCTCGACTCCGCGGGCATCCGGCGAAAAGTCAGCAAATACGCCCGATCCGCCGTCATCTTCTCGCAAGGGAGCCCGGCCGAGCACGTGTTCTACATCCAGCAGGGGAGCGTCAAGATCTCGGTGCTGTCGCGAACCGGCAAGGAAGCCGTCGTCGCGATCCTCGGGGCCAGGGACTTCTTCGGCGAGGGGTGCCTGGCGGGCCAGCCCCGCCGCATGGCGACGGCCTCCGCGATGAGCGCCACCACGGTCCTCGTGGTCGACAAGCCGAAGATGCAGGAGCTGCTGCACCAGGAGCCCACGCTGGCGGATCGATTCCTCACGCACATGCTCGCGCGCAACATCAAGATCGAGGAAGACCTCGTGGACCAGCTCTTCAACTCGAGCGAAAAGCGGCTGGCGCGGACCCTGCTTCTGCTGGCGCGCTACGGCAAGGACGACCAGCCGCTCCGGCTGCCGAAGATGTCTCAGGAAACGCTGGCCGAAATGGTCGGCACGACTCGCTCGCGTGTGAACTTCTTCATGAACAAATTCCGGGATCTCGGATTCATCGAGTACAACGGCGAGATCAAGGTCAACCGGTCGCTCCTGACCGTCGTCCTGCACCAATAGGGGGAGTCGCCGGGGCCGGGCTGAAGCCCGGC
>Ga0155950_1038_pt4 | contig 12161 bp, 15 predicted proteins | sample RifCSPlowO2_02_FD_107604 | JGI IMG/M metagenome (GOLD analysis project Ga0155950, IMG submission 107604) | Acidobacteria bacterium RIFCSPLOWO2_02_FULL_67_21
GAGCGATCCGGCTGCGCAGAGGATCGACACGTACGCCGCGGGCCGTCCGAGCCGGCGGAGCGGCGCCGCCACCGCCAGCACGAGGAAGGCGAGCGCGTGCAGGAGCACCGCCGCCAGCGCGAAGATCCCGTCGCCAGTCATCATCCCTTGAGCAGGTCCAGATGGTCGGCCGTCACGGTGCGGCGGACGCGGAAGAGCAGGATGACGATGGCAAGGCCGAGCGCGGCCTCCGTGACGGTGATGCAGATGGTGAACACCGTGAACACCATGCCCGTCACGTCGCCGCTGTAGCGGGCGAACGCCACCAGATTGATGTTGACCGAATTGAGCATCAGCTCGATGCCGAGCAGGATGCCGATCGTGTTGCGCCGCGTGATCACGCCGAACAGCCCGATGCAGAACACGACGGCGGCGAGGATGAGGTACGCCTGCAATCCCATTCGTTCAAAAGGCCACAGAGGTCCAGAGCCAGAGATGTCGTGCGTAGTGCCGGGCTTTAGCCCGGCTGAAGCCGGGCACTACGACTGTGGAGCCGGGTCTCATCATCTAATCATCCGGGCGCGCGAAGTAGATGGCGCCCATCAGCCCCGCGAGCATCAGCACCGCGAGCAGCTCGAACGGCAACACGAAGCGCGTCATCACGGTCTCGCCGATGATCTGGGTGAGGTCGCTCTCCATCGGCGGCCGCTCGAGCGCCAGCGGCCGCTCCATGACCGCGCTCACCACCGCCGCCAGGATCCCGGCGGCCACGATGGCGCCCGCCGCAATCCGCCGGCTCGTCTGCGAGATGCGCTCGCCGACGAGCCGCTCGGTCACCACGATCGCGAAGACCACGATGGTGACGATGCCTCCGGCGTAGAGCAGCAGCTGGACGGCCGCGAGGAACTCGGCGTCGAGCAGCAGGAAGACGCCCGCGGTGCCCGTCAGCGCCAGCGCGAGCCAGAGCACGGCGTGAAAGAGGTTCTTGGTCAGGACGACGGCCAGCGCCGACCCGACCAGGATGACCGCGAGGCCCCAGAAGGCGAGCGCTTCGCCGGTCATGCGCCGGCCGTCCCTTCGCTCACCTTGCCCGCCGAAGCTTCAGCGGAGGCGGGGGCGTGTTCGACCGCCCGGGCCTGCTTCGGCGGGCCCTGCATGTCGCGCAGCTTGTTGCCGGTGGCCCACGACTGCGGGAACTGCTGGCCGATGGCGTGCAGCCGGTCCTTGTCGAGCAGGAGCTCGCGGCGATCGGTGGTGGCCATGTCGAACGACTTCATCATGACGATGGCGTCGGTGGGGCACACCTGGACGCACAGCTCGCAGAACTCGCAGGCGTAGAGCTCGAGCGTGAACGACTTGGCGTAGTTCCGCTTTTCGCTCTTCAGCATCTCGACCTTGATGACGGCGGGCGGGCAGACGAACTCGCAGAGACGGCACCCGATGCAGGCCTCTTCGCCCGTGTCCTGCTCGTACACGAGCGCCAGCAGCCCGCGGTAGCGGTCCGGATAGGCCCGTTCCTTGTCGGGATAGTGGACGGTCACCGGCTTGCGGAACAGGTTCCGCAACGTGATGCGCATCGCTGCCAGCACGGCACGGACGATGACCGGCACGTTCGTCGCGCTCGTCGTGCCGCCGGCATAGGTCCGCAGCTCAGACGCCGGCATGTCCCCTCCAGACCACGACGACGGCCGTGGCGATGAGCAGCACCAGCGTGGCCGGCATCAGCGCCTTCCACGAGAGCGCCAGAATCTGGTCCACGCGGATGCGGACGAAGCTCCAGCGCACCCAGGTAATCAGCAGGAAGACGAGCATCGCCTTGATCAGGAACCAGATCGGCCCGGCCCACTCGGGCCCGGGGCCCGCCCACGCGCCCAGAAAGAGCAGCGCGCCGAGGAACGACGCGCCGATGACGTGCGCGTACTCGCCCAGCTGGATGATGGCGAACTTCATGCCCGAGTACTCGACGCGGAAGCCCGCGACGAGCTCCGACTCGGCTTCGAGGATGTCGAAGGGCGCGCGGTTCTCGGAGGCGACCGTCGCCACGATGAACGCGATGAACGCGAGCTGGCCGATCACCGGGTAGAAGATGAACCAGAGGCCCTGCTGCGCCGCGGCGATGTCCGACATGCGGAGCGAGCCGGCCAGCAGCACGGGCGTCAGCGCCGCAAAGATGAAGGGCAGGTCGTACGAGATCACCTGGTTGACCGCGCGCATCGCGGAGAGGAGCGCGTACTTGTTGTTCGAGCCCCAGCCGGCCATGAAGAGGCCGACGATTTCCATCGCCGACACGGCCAGGAAGAAGAGGACGCCGATGTTCAGGTCCGCCACCCCGAGCCCGGGCGCGAAGGGGATGGTGGCGAAGATCAGCATGCAGGGGATCAGGAAGACGACCGGCGCCAGGTTGTAGACCGGCCGGTCGGCGGCCGTCGGCACCACGTCCTCCTTCATCATCAGCTTGATGGCGTCGGCAATTGGCTGCAGCAGGCCGTGCGGGCCGACGCGGTAGGGCCCGATACGGGACTGCATCCGCGCGGCGAACTTCCGCTCGAGCAGCGTGACGTAGGTCACGAGGCCGATCACCGCGTTCAGCAGGATGAACGGTGCGACGAGCGGCGTGACCCACTCAGGCATGACACCCCCTCAACTCCCAACGCCCAACTCCACAACTCCCAATTTGGGAGTTGTGGAGTTGGGCGTTGGGAGTTCTCATCGATCAACCTCTCCAAAGACCGGATCGACCGAGCCCATGATCGCGACCACGTCGGCCACCTTGTGCCCCGGGATGATGTGCGGCAGGACGGCCAGGTTCGAGAAGGACGCGCCGCGCCACTTCATCCGGTACGGCTTGGCGCTGCCGTCCGAGATGAGATAGCACCCGACCTCGCCGCGCGCGCCTTCGATGCGCGCGTACGCCTCGCCCTTCGGGATCCGGACCTGCGCGACCGACTTGAGGCCGGGGCGCGAAGAGATCGGCCCGTCGGGGAGCCGGTCGAGCGCCTGCCGGACGATCCGCAGCGCCTGCCGGAACTCGACCATCCGCACGCGGTACCGCGCGAAGCAGTCGCCCGAGGTCTCGACCGGGACGGCGAACTCGAAATCGCGGTAGGAGGAGTACCCGTCGGCGCGCCGGAGGTCGTGGTGGACGCCCGAGCCGCGCAGCAGCGGCCCGCCGATGCCGAGTTCCTGCGCCAGCTCGCGGGAGATCACGCCCACGCCCTGCGTGCGCACCATGAAGAACGGGTTGTCCTCGAGCATCCGCTCGTACTCGCCGATCCGCTGTTCGATGAGGTCGACGGTCGTCCGGCACTGATCGGCCCAGCCGGCCGGCAGGTCGTAGCGCACGCCGCCCACCTGATAGAAGCCGTAGAGCAGGCGCGCCCCGACCAGCGACTCGAACAGGTCGAGGATGAGCTCGCGCTCGCGGATGCAGTAGAGGAAGATCGTCGCGCCGCCGCCGAGCGCGCCGCCCATGTCGAGGCACCAGGTGCCGAGCCAGAGCAGGTGCGACGCGACCCGCTGGAGCTCCGCGGCGATGACGCGCAGGTACTCCGCGCGCTTCGGCACCTCGATCGTGCCGATCGTCTCGGCCGCGCGCACGTAGGCGAACTCGCTCGTCATGGCGGCGACGTAGTCGGTCTTCGACGCGATGGACGGGTACTGCGCGTAGGTCAGCGTCTCGGCGAGCTTCTCGTGGCAGCGGTGCAGGTAGCCGATCACCGCGTCGATGCCGACGACCGTTTCGCCCTCGAGGGTCAGGATCGCGCGGAACACCCCGTGGGCCGAGGGGTGCTGCGGCCCCATGTTCATCGTGAGGCGCTCGCTCCCCGCGTAGTCGAGCTCGACCCGGCCGGCGTTGGCGGTGGTCATCGATACGGCGGGTGCGGCGTGTCGACCGCGTAGGATTTCAGCAGGGGGTGCCCCACCCAGTCGTCGCCGAGGAGGATGCGGCGCAGATCGGGATGGCCGTCGAACCGGATCCCGAACATGTCGTAGCACTCGCGCTCCATCCAGTCGGCGCCGCGATAGAGCATGGTGAGCGAGGGGCACGCCGACACGCCCGGGCCGAGGCGCGTCTTCATCAGGAGTGAGAGCCCGGTGTCGACGTTGTCGACCTTGACCACGACCTCGAGCCCCTCGTCCTTCCAGTCCACGGCACTCAGAAACGAAAAGAACCGGCAGCCAAGCGTCGTCTTTGCGAAGTGCGCGAACTCCACCCAGCTGTCCACCGGGACGGTGACCGTGACCGGACCGCCTTCGCCAAGGCTTCGGCGCTCAAGCGCGCTCGCGTCCACAGTGGCGGCGGGGTAGCGTTCGGCAATGGCGGCGCGGGCCTGTTCGCCGGTCATCCGATCAGCGTCCACGGGCCACAGAGACACCGAGACACAGAGAAATCCATAATCTTCTGGACTCTGTGACTCTGTGGCTCTGTGGCTCGGAAGGGAAAGACATCTCAGTCAACTTTTGGATTGGGAGTGGCGCGCCGTCCGGTGCGCCGGAAGTGCGAGATCTGGTCCTGGAGCAGCAGCAGCCCGTTGAGCAGCGATTCGGGCGGCGGCGGGCAGCCCGGCACGTAGACGTCCACCGGGATCACGCGATCGACGCCCTTGACCACGTGGTAGCCGTGGCGGAACGGGCCACCCGAGTTGGCGCAGGACCCCATCGAGACGGCCCACTTCGGATCCGGCATCTGGTCGTAGATGCGCGTGAGCATCGGCGCCATCTTGATGGTCACCGTGCCCGACACGATCATCAGATCGGAGTGGCGGGGCGACGCCCAGGGCACCATGCCGAGCCGCTCGACGTCGAACCGCGACGCGAAGGTCGCCATCATTTCGATGGCGCAGCAGGCCAGGCCGAAGGTCACCGGCCAGACCGACGACTTGCGGGCCCAGTTGAAGAAGGCATCGGCCGCCGTGGTGAGCAGGAAGCCGCCCGGGAAGCCGTGGATGCCTTCGGTGACGCGCTCGAAGAGCGCCGAGTGCTTGTCGCCCTCAGGGCGCGTCTGGTGCAGCGTCTCCCATTCCTGAAGATCCTTGAAGTTCCGCCAGACGGGGACGGGAATCTGGGGGACCGGGCCCTTTATTGCCATTCGAGAATGCGCTCCCGGTATGCGTAGAACCACCCCAGACCCAGAATCGATAGAAAGACCACCATGGTGGCTACGCCCGGCATACCGAGGCCGCGAAGCGCCAGCACCCAGGGGAAGAGAAAGACCGCGAGCGCGTCGAAGACGATGAAGAGCAGCGCGACCAGGTAGAAGCCGACCGGGAACTGCACCCAGGCGTCGCCGAACGGGATGGAGCCGCACTCGTAGCTTTCCAGCTTGGACGCGTACGGGCGGCTCGGGCTGAGCACGCGCGCGACGGCCAGCGACACCACCGCAAACGCGATGATCATCCCGAGGAAGACGGCGACGGAATAATAGCCGGTCACAAACTACCCGAAGCTCTGCATCAGCTCGTCGAGCACGGCCTTGCCGGGGCGCGTCTGCGCCTCGGTCAGCATCGAGAGTGGCTCGTCCACGATCCCGAGCATGTCCACGAAGTCCTGCTTGTCGGGCTCGATGTAGATCACGCCGGTGGCGTACTCGCCGCGGCTCGTGGTCTCGTGCAGCAGCCGGAGCGCGCTCATCTTGTCCGTCGGCTGATAATCCTCGGCCAGCTTGCTCAGCATGATCCTCGAGCCGTTGTGCAGCCTGACTTCCTGCGTCGAGCCCGGATCGTATTCCACCGCGATGTCTTCGAAATAGGGGACGAAGCTGACGTCGGCCAGCGGCTCGTCGTGGTCCTTCACGTACGAGTAGCTCTTGGTCGAGCCCTCGTGGTCGTTGAAGGTGACGCAGGGGGAGATTACATCAATCATCGACGTGCCACGATGGCTGATGGCCGCCTTGAGGATCGCCTTGAGCTGCTTGGGGTCGCCCGAGAACGACCGGGCGACGAAGGAGGCGCCCAGCTCGATGGCGAGCGCGCAGGTGTCGATCGGCGGTAAGTCGTTGACCACGCCTGACTTGAGCGTTGACCCGAGGTCGGCGGTCGGCGAGAACTGCCCCTTGGTGAGCCCGTAGCAGCCGTTGTCCTCGATGATGTAGACGATCGGCAGATTGCGGCGCATCAGGTGCACGAACTGCCCGATCCCGATGGCGCCGGTGTCCCCGTCGCCGCTCACGCCGACCGCAATCAGCGTGCGGTTGCTCACCACGGCGCCCGTGGCCACCGACGGCATGCGGCCGTGCACGGAGTTGAACCCGTGCGCCGCGTTCAGGAAGTAGGCCGGCGCCTTGCTCGAGCAGCCGATCCCCGACAGCTTGACGACCTGCGTCGGCTCGATCCCGAGCTCGTAGAACGATTCGATCAGGCGCTCGGTGATGGCGTTGTGGCCGCACCCGGCGCAGAGCGTGGTCTTGCCGCCCCGGTAGGCGGCCGGCTCGAGGCCGATGCGGTTGACCTTCTTCCCCGGGGCCGGCGGCTGGACTGGCGTTTCGGTGGACATTCCCTTGTGCTCCTGGCCCGGCTGAAGCCGGGCACTGCGATCTTCGTCCGGCTGAAGCCGGGCACTGCGATCTTCGTCCGGCTGAAGCCGGGCACTGCGATCTTCGTCCGGCTGAAGCCGGGCACTACGATCTTCGTCCGGCTTTAGGCGGACCGCTCCTGTTTCAACAGTTCCGTCGTGACCGAGCGCCCGTCGAGCGGAAGCCCGATATAGTGCCGTATGCTGCGCAGCTTGGCAAATTGCGCCGGCGTGCACTCCATCTTGAGCAGCCCGAGCATCTGCGCGTCGCGGTTCTGCTCGACGAGATAGACGCGGTCGCAGCGGTCGATGAACTCTGCGACCTCGCGGGTGAAGGGATAGGCGCGCAGCCGCAGGTACGACACGTCGATCCCCTGCTCGCTCTTGATCTGGTCGCGCGATTCGACGATCGCCCAGTGGCTCGTCCCGTAGGCAATCAGCCCGATGCGGGCGCCCGGGACCATGTCGACCTCCGGCTTCGGCACCAGCGTCCGCGCCGTCTCGAACTTCCGGGCGAGCCGGTCGAGGTTGTTCGCGTAGTCGTCGGCGCGCTCGCTGTACTGCGCCTTTTCGTTGTGGCCGGAGCCTCGTACGAAATATGCGGGCAGGCCGTCGCCAGGCACGGTGCGGTACGGAATGCCGTCGCCGTCCACGTCACGGTAGCGCGCGAACTCGCCGATCTTCTGGAGCGTCGCCTCGTCGAGCCGCTTGCCGCGGTCGAGCGGCCGGGTCGGGTACTCGAACGGGTACGACATCCAGGTGTTCATCCCGAGATCCAGGTCCGACATGACGAACACCGGCGTCTGCAGCCGCTCGGCGAGGTCGAACGCCTCCATCGCCATCGTGTAGCACTCGGTGACCGACGAGGGGATGAGCATCGGGTGCTTCGTGTCGCCGTGCGAGAGGACGGCGGCCGAGAGCATGTCCTGCTGCGCCGTCCGCGTCGGCAGACCGGTCGACGGCCCCACGCGTTGGATGTCAAAAATCACCGCCGGGACCTCGGTGTAGTAGCCGAGACCCGTGAACTCCGCCATCAGCGAGATGCCGGGCCCGGCGGTCGATGTCATCGCCCGCGCGCCCACCCAGCTGGCGCCGATCACCATGCCGAGCGCCGCGATTTCGTCTTCCGCCTGAATGACCGCGTAGGTCGCCTTGCCCGTCTCGGGGTCGCGGCGGTACTTCTTGAGATACCCGATGAGCGACTCGCAGAGCGAGGACGAGGGGGTGATCGGGTACCACCCCACGAACGTGACGCCGGCCATCAGGCATCCGATGGCGGCCGCGTCGTTGCCCTCGATGAGGATCATCCCCTGCGTCTTGTTCATCGGCTCGATGACGAACGGATCGAGCTTCGGCAGGTTCGCTTCGGCGTAGTCGTAGCCCGCCTTGAGCGCGCTCATGTTGAGCACGATCGCCTTCTCCTTCTTCCCGAGCTGCTTGCGAAGCGCCTTTTCCATCTGCGCCATGTCGATCGAGAGCAGCCGCGAGAGCACCCCGTCGTAGATCATGTTGCGCACGAGGCGCCGGAGCTTGGCGTCGTGGGTGATCGCGGTAATCAGCTTGTCGAAGGGAACGGGGTAGAAGACGACGTCGGTGCGGAGGTCCTTGAGCTTGAGCGGTTCGTCGTACACCGCCGCCGAGCCGGGCGGGAGCGTCAGCACGTCCTCCCGCGCCGTTTCCGGGTTCATCGCGACCAGGAAGTCGACCTCCTTCTTCCGGCCGATGTAGCCCTTGGCGCTGGTCCGGATCGTGTACCAGGTGGGCAGCCCCGCGATGTTCGACGGGAACATGTTCTTGCCCGACACCGGGACGCCCATCTGAAAGATGGACCTCAGCAGCACCAGGTTCGCGGTCTGGCTGCCGGATCCATTGACGGTGGCGACTTGAATGGCGAAGTTGTTGACGATGCGCTCGGTGCGCGACTGCGAGGGGGTCTCCTGAACGGCGACGTCGGTCACTGACATTTTTCTACCCTGCTCCGGAGGGTTCTGCCGGCTGGTCGTACGCGACCCGGCACCCCGGAGGAGATGCGGTTGGATTACAGGTCGGGTTTCTTACAGGTGAAACCTGCCAATTATATCGTGCCCAAGCGGCGCGTCTCAATGACGTGGTCCTCCACCACGCGCCCGCCAATCAGGTGCTCCTGGATGATCCGCTCCAGCACCGGCGGGTCGCACGCGCCGTACCAGGCGCCTTCGGGGTAGACGACCGCAATCGGCCCGCCCTCGCAGATCCGCAGGCAATTGGCCTTCGTGCGGAGAATTCCGCCCTGCTCGGACAGCCCGAGCTCCTTCAGCCGGCGCTTGAGGAACGCCCACGCTGCCAGCCCCCGCGCCTTCTCGCAGCATTTCGGGGTCGTCTGGTCGCAGCAGAGCAAGATGTGCCGGCGCGCCACCGGCACGCCGATCGACGCCGCCACCTGCTTCTGGGAATCAGTCATTTCACGCTTTCAACGGGCCACAGAGACACAGAGACACAGAGCCAATCCGTACGTAGTACCCGGTACGTAGTACGTAGTGCCAGGCTTTAGCCGGGCCTAGAACAGCTTCACGTCCACGATCGTCCCCGCCTCCACGACATCGGTCTCCGCGGCGATCTCGATGTAGCCATCCGCCTCCGACATGCTCGTGATGTCGCCTGAGGCCTTGAACGCCGGCATGGCGGCGCCCCCCTCGACCTTCACCGTATAGATCTGGTGCCGCCCGGACGCCGACGCGACCCGCCGCCCGAGCGGCAGCCTCATCGTGCGCGCCGTGTGCGGCGGCAGGCGGGCCATCCTCCGAAGCGCCGGGACGAGCAGGATGTAGGCGTTCGACAGGCACGAGGTCGGGTAACCCGGCATCCCGAAAAAGAGCCGTCCGCCCACGCGCCCGAAGGCGGTCGGCTTTCCGGGCTTGAGGGCGATGCCGTGGAAGACGAGCTCCCCGCGCGTGGTGAGGACGTCGAGGATCAGGTCGCGCTCGCCGACCGAGCTGCCGCCCGAAAACACGAGCACATCGTCGTGGAGGCAGTCGTCCACCGCGCGCGCCAGATCGTCGAGCGTGTCGGCCGCCGTCCGGTAGGGCACCGGGACGCCGCCGTGGTCGGCCACGACGGCAGCCAGCGTGAAGCGGTTGATGTCGTAGATCTGGCCTGGGCCGAGCGACGCGCCCGGATCCACGAGCTCGTTGCCGGTGGAGAGAATCGCCACGCGCGGCCGGCTGTAGACCATGGCGTGCGCCCGGCCGATCGCGGCCATCGCGCCGACACGGCTCGGCGTCAGGAGGGTGCCGGCACGAAGCACGTCCTGCCCCTGCCGGATGTCGGCGCCCTGGCGGCCGATGTTCTGGCCGGGCGCCACCGCCCCAAACACCTTCACGGGCCCGGCTGCGCCGCCGTCGGTCTCCTCGACGATCACCACGGCGTCGGCGCCAGGCGGCATCGGGGCGCCGGTCGCGATCTCGATGCATTCGCCCGGCCCGACCGGCCGGCGGGGTGCCTCGCCCGTGAAGACGGTGCCCGTGTGCGTCAGCGCCCGCGGTGACGCGGGACTGGCACCCGCCGTATCCGCGGCACGCACCGCGTAGCCGTCCATGGCGGCCCGGTCGAAGGGCGGCACGTCCGCGGCGGCCGCCAGATCCTCCGCGAGCACGCGTCCGTTCGCCTCGGCGAGGGGCACGCGCTCGGTGCGATCGATCGGCCGCACGGCCGCGTCGATCCGTGCCCGGGCCTCGTCGAGACCGATCAGGCTCCGGATGGGCCGCATCTTCGTCGTCATCGGCTCAACTGCTGGACGACGTGTCCGAGCTCGGGGAGGATCAGCCGGGTCATGGCGAGCCGGACGGCGGCCGGCGAGCCGGGCAGCACGAAGATTGCTTTCCGGCCGACGGTGCCAGCGGTCGCCCGGCTCATGATCGCGGCGGCGCCGATCTCCTGGAAGCTGAGCATCCGGAACAGCTCGCCGAAGCCCTCCAGCCGCTTTTCCAGCAGGCTGTCGATCGCCTCGAACGTCGAGTCCCTCGACGTGATCCCGGTGCCGCCGGTCGTGATGATCACCTCGGTGTCGAGCGCCAGGATCTGTCCCTGCACATGGAGCGTCACGGCATGGGGGTCGTCTTTAACGATGGCGTGGCCGGTGACGGTGTGGCCGGCGGCGGCGAGCAGTTCGCGGATGATCCGTCCGCCGGCGTCGGTGTCAGGTGTGCGCGAATCGCTGACGGTGAGCACGTAGCAGGCGACGGAGGGCGGGGCCTGCGCACGGTGCTCGACGTGGCTCATGCCAGGATTATATGTAGGGCGGGTCCCCGGCGAGACGCCAGCGATCGAGCCGCGGACCCGCCGGTGCTATAGTTAAATTTCGTACCTCGGGCGGCGCCTGCCGCCCGAGCCGATCCGCCTCGTGCGCCCTTAGCTCAGTTGGATAGAGCGTCTGGCTACGAACCAGGAGGTCGCAGGTTCGAGTCCTGCAGGGCGCGCCAAAATTCTCGAAGAAATCTCGCGATTTCGATCGCGCCCGTCAACGGCTGCTGAGGCCGACTGACAAATGACTGACAATCCGTAGCGGCTCACGGTCGTTTCCTGTTGCCTCTACTCGCCGACGGCTGGCGCCGTGGCGTCTTCCTCGCGCGTCTCTGTCTTCGGTGGGACGCTGTTCAACAACTGCCGACGTTCCCACACGCCGGTCGGTGTCTTCCGCAGCTCCTCATCGGTGATGTTGAGGTACTCACGCCTCACGCGCGATGACATTCAGGCTACGATTCGCTACGCGAATCGGCGCGAATAGCCTCGCTTCCGCCGTGGGGTGTATCCTGCTAAGAGGTTTCGAGGAATGTCGACAATCGAAAAGCCCGTCGTGCACAGCGACCCGGACATCATGAGCGGGACGACAGTGTTTGTCGGCACGCGGGTGCCCTTCCAGACGCTCATCGACTATCTCGAAGCCGGGCAGCCTCTGTCCGAGTTCCTCGAAGATTTCCCAACCGTGTCGAAGGAACAGGCGGTTGCCGCTCTGGAGCAGGCCAAGGAAGCACTCCTCGCACGTGCGCGTCCTGCTTGACGAGTGCCTGCCACGCAGGTTGAAGCGTGAGCTAACCGGCCACGACGCTCGCACCACGCCGGAAATGGGTTGGGCCAGCAAACGAAACGGCGACCTGCTCCGTCTTGCCGAACGCGAATTCGATGTGTTCCTGACCGTCGATCGAAAGCTCCAGCACCAACAGAAGTTGTCGACTTTCAGCATCGCGGTCTTGGTGCTGATTGCCGACAGCAACACGCTGGCAGACTTGCAACCACTCATACCGAAGGTGCTCGAGCTGCTTCCGACGGCTGCCCGTGGACGTCACGTCTAAGACGCGGGTTGCCTTCCGTGACAGGATCATCTCGGGAAGGAATCGCCGATGAGTGGGTCAAAGGGGAAGCGTGGACCATCGAAGCCGGAGGAATTCAGCGCGCTGTACGACCGGATGCACGACCTGCTCGGGGACATGCGCAGCGGCGTCGAGCGGCGCCGAACGGGCGCTCTTCTCAGACGTGTTCGCGACAGGATCGTCTCGAGAAAGGGATCGCCGACGTCAGAGGGGACGCGTGGTCCATCGAAGTCGGAGACATCCAGCGCGCTGTATGCCCAGATGGACGAGCTGTTGAGGGACATGCGCAGCTGCGTCGAGCGCGACTGGGAGCGGGCGCAGGACGCC
>Ga0155950_1026_pt2 | contig 11883 bp, 12 predicted proteins | sample RifCSPlowO2_02_FD_107604 | JGI IMG/M metagenome (GOLD analysis project Ga0155950, IMG submission 107604) | Acidobacteria bacterium RIFCSPLOWO2_02_FULL_67_21
GCTCAGCTTGAGATCGGGGAAGCCGGTGAATTCCATGTAGCCGCCGGCGCCGTAGATTTCACGGGCCTTGATGAGTCCATCGCGGATCTTCTTCTCGTTGTACCACTCGCCGGTCTGGACCTCGAAGAGCGGCCGCAGCGCCTCGCTCCGCACCACCTTGTTGCCGTCGACGGCGAATTCGCCGACGCGATACCGCGCCCCTTCCGTCACCGGAATGCGGAGCTGAATCCATCGCGTCTTTCCGTCCCTCGCGTCCTCGAGCGTCCGGATCTCGGGCTGCCCCACCTGCGCGCGCACGTAGCCTTCGTTGCGGTAGTAGCTGACGATGAGATCGGCGTCGGTCTCGAACTTGTCCGCCTTGTACGTGCCACCGCGCGTGATCCAGCCCCAGAAAGGATTCGGCGTCTTGTTGTCCTTCATCCGGCGCCGGAGCGTGCGATCGCTCTTGGCGGAGTTGCCGACGAATTCGATCTGCCGGATCTTCAGCTTCGGGCCTTCGCCGACATGGAAGGTCACGTTCACGAGCTTGGGCCCGCCCGCCACCGCCGTGACCGTGTGCGACACCTCGGCGTTGGTGAAGCCCTTCTCGGCCATCATCTCCCGCAGCACGCCTTCGATCCGCCGGACCGCGCCGCGATCCAGGAACGAATCGAGCCTGAGCTCGATCCCGCGCGCGCGCAGCTGCTCGTCGACCTTGGCGCGGTCGATCTCCTTGCTGCCGTCGTAGTTCACGATCTTGACGCGCTCGCGCTCTTCGATGTTGTAGGTCACCAGCTTGCCGACGACCCCGTTGGAGAAGATGTAGTCGTCCACCTGAATCGACAGGTCGAACAGGAAGTTCGTCGCCCAGAGGCGCCTGTGGTCCGCGATCGCGATCTGCTCCAACTCTTCGGTCCACGGCGTCCAGATGTTCTGCGAGGGCTGGCTGACCTTCTTCGTCAGCTCCATGTAATAGAGGTAGGTTTGCGGCTCGATGGTCGAAACGTTCCCCTGAGCCGGAAAGCAGGGGCCGATCAGCCACAGAACCGGTTCCGAACCCGCTGGAGGCAGGTTGGCGGGCGGCGGCACGGATGCGCCGCAAAAAATCGGCGGCGCAGGCGTCCCCTGGGCCGCCGACCTGTCCGCCGGAGCTTGAGCGGAGGCGGAAGCCAGAGGCGTAGGCGCCTGCGCGGCCGCCGACGCGGCGACGCCAAGGAGCAGCGCGGCCGCAAGTACGCCGGAGCTAGCCATCCACTTCATGTGAATCCTCAAAACGTCTTAGTGTACAGAATTTTAGACGGAAGGGACCAGCAAACGGCTTGCCGGCCGGCGGGTCCGCCGGTCGATGCGATCGGGTCTCCGGCGGACCCGCCCCACGTACCAAAAGGGGTGTGTGGGGCGGGTTTCGCGGCGAGGGACACCCCCTCGAGCCGCGGACCCGCCGGCCCTACGAAAGCTTCCGCCCGGCCGTCAGCTCTCCGGCCGACCGGTAGGCCAGCTGGCCCTGCTCGAGGTACACCTCGACGTCGCCGTCGCGCAGGTTGCCGCGAATCAACTCTTCGGAGAGCGGGTCCTCGACGTACCGCTGGATCGCACGGCGCAGCGGGCGCGCCCCGTACGACCGGTCCTTGCAGGTGATGTCGATGATCCAGTCGATCACCTCGGGCGACAGCGCGATCTTGATCCGGCGGTCGTTGAGATTCGCGTTCAGCTGATCGACCAGCAGCGCCATGATCCGCCGCAGGTCGTCGTCGGTCAGCGCCTCGAAGACGATGATCTCGTCGATGCGGTTGATGAACTCGGGGTTGAACGTCCGCTTGACCTCGCCGAGCACCATCTCCGTGACGTTCTTGTCGATCGTGCCCGCGTCGCTCGACTGGAAGCCGAGCGACGCCTTCTTCTGGATGAAGCGAGCGCCGATGTTCGACGTCATGATGATGATCGAGTTCTTGAAGTTCACCCGATTGCCGAGTCCGTCGGTGAGATGGCCGTCCTCGAACACCTGCAGCAGGATGTTGAAGATGTCGGGGTGCGCCTTCTCGATCTCGTCCAGCAGGACGACGGAGTACGGGTTGCGCTTCACTTTCTCGGTGAGCTGCCCGCCCTCCTCGTGGCCCACGTAGCCGGGCGGCGAGCCGATGAGCTTCGAGACCGAGTGCTTCTCCATGTACTCGGACATATCGAAGCGGATGAGCGCGTTGTCGCTGCCGAAGAGGAAGTTGGCCAGCGCCCGCGCCAGCTCCGTCTTGCCGACGCCGGTCGGTCCCAGGAAGATGAAGCTGCCGACGGGCCGGTTCGGGTTCTTCAGCCCCGCCCGCGAGCGCCGGATGGCGCGCGCGATCGCCGAGATCGCCTTCTCCTGGCTGATCACCCGCCGGTGCAGATCGGCCTCCATCCGCAGCAGCTTGTCGCTCTCGTCCTGGTTGATCGACGCGATCGGCACGCCGGTCCACTTCGACACCACCTCGTCGATGTCGGTCTTGTTGACGACGATGCGGCGCGCGCTCGACTTCACCTCGAACTTCTCGCGCACGAACTGCAGGTTCTCGCGCGCCGAGACCTCCTGCTCGCGGTAGAACTGCGCGCGCTCGAAGTCCTTCTGCGAGACGGCATTCTCCATCTGCTCCACTGCCACGCGGATGCTCTTGTTGATCTCGCCGAACTCCTCGCTGTACCCGGCTTCTTTCAGCTTGGCCCTGGCGCCCGCCTCATCGACGAGATCAATCGCCTTGTCAGGCAGGAAGCGATCGGTGATGTACCGGCTGGACTGATAGACCGCCGCCTCGATTGCCTCGGGCGTGTACTCGACGTGATGGAACTCCTCGTAGCGATCCTTCACGCCCATCAGGATCTCGATCGTCTCCTTCTCGGCGGGCGGGTCGACCTTGATCGCCTGGAAGCGGCGCTCGAGCGAGCGATCCTTCTCGATGTACTTCCGGTACTCGGCGGGCGTCGTCGCGCCGATGCAGCGGATCTCGCCGCGCGAGAGCGCCGGCTTGAGAATGTTGGCGGCGTCGAGCGAACCTTCCGCCGACCCGGCGCCGACCAGCGTGTGGAGCTCGTCGATGAACACGATGATGTTCGGGTTCTCGGTGAGCTCCTTCATGATCGCCTTGAGGCGCTCCTCGAACTGCCCGCGATACTTGGTGCCCGCCACGATGAGCGAGATGTCGAGCGCCAGAATCCGCTTGTCGGCGAGGAAGTGCGGGACGTCGCCGTAGACGATCTTCTGGGCGAGCCCCTCGACGATGGCGGTCTTGCCGACGCCGGGCTCCCCGATGAGCACCGCGTTGTTCTTGGTCCGGCGGCAGAGTACCTGCTGCACGCGCTCGAGCTCGTACTCGCGCCCGACGAGCGGGTCGAGCTGGTTCTTCATCGCCGCTTCGCTCAGGTCGCGGCTGAACTCGGCGAGCAGCGGCGTCTCCTTCACCCGCGTCAGCGTGGTCTTCTCGTTGAGGAGCTGGACGATGTCCTCGCGGACGGTGTGGAGGCGCATCCCCTTTTCCATCAGGATGGACGCGGCCACCGATCGCTCCTCGCGGAGGATGCCCAGCAGCAGATGCTCCGTGCCGATGTAGTTGTGCAGGAGGCGATCGGCCTCTTCGGCGGCGAACTGCAGCACGCGCTTCGTTTCCGCACTGAAGGGGATCTCGACCGACGTCGACACCTTCTCGCGGAACACGGTGCGGCCTTCGATCTCCTTCCGGATGTTTTCGAGCGACAGATGCGAGCGCGCGAAGATGCGGCTGGTCAGCCCCTTCCCTTCCCGGATCAGGCCGAGCAGGAGATGCTCGGTCTCAATGGAGATGCTCCCGAGCTGGCTGGCTTCGTAGCGGGCGAAGAAGAGAACTCGTCGTGCTCGTTCCGTGTAGCGTTCGAACATCCGGCCCGCCTAAGGGTTAAAGGAATGGTGAGAACACCTGAGACGTCTCGCTGGTCATTATAAGGCAAAGCGCTGGCGTCACCAACGGCTGATGCTCGCTAAGTGACTCTCGGAATTAGGTTTCGAGCGACGCCTCGGGCACATGCCCCGCCTTCCGCCGCTCCCTCCTATACTTTGGACGCATGAGAGATACCGTTGGATTCATTGGTCTGGGCGTCATGGGACGGCCCATGGCGCTCCATCTGCTCAAGGCGGGTTGGCCGCTCGTCGTGCACAGCCGCAGCCGCGCGCCGGTCGATGCGCTCGTCGAGGCCGGCGCCGCGCGGGCATCCTCCCCGGCGGAGGTGGCCCGCCGGTCCACGCGCATCATCACGATGCTGCCGGACTCGCCTGACGTCGAGCAGGTCCTTGAAGGCCCCGATGGGGTCTTCAGCGCACTGACGCCTGCCACGATTCTGATCGACATGAGCACGATCGCCCCGCTCACCGCGCGCCGTCTGGCGCAGCGCGCGGCGGCACTCGGGGCCGCGATGCTGGATGCGCCGGTCAGCGGCGGGGAGATCGGGGCGGTCAACGCGACGCTTTCGATCATGGTGGGCGGCAACGAGGCGGCGTTCATGACCGTCACGCCGATCCTCGAGGCCATGGGCAACCCCGAGCGCATCGTCCTCATCGGCGAGTCGGGGGCGGGACAGATTTGCAAGGTCTGCAATCAGATGGCGATCGGCGGCGCACTGGCGGTCGTGGCCGAGCTTTTCGCGCTGGCGCGCAAGGCCGGCGTGGACCCAGCCAAAGTGCGCCAGGCGCTGCTGGGCGGCTTTGCGGCCAGCCGGGTGCTCGAAGTTCATGGGGAGCGGATGCTCACCGGCAACTACAAACCCGGCTTCCGAACCGCGCTCTACGCGAAAGACTTCCGCATCGTGGCCTCCACACTGGCCGCGTATCACAGCCCGGCCCCGGTGAGCGCCGTCGTGCAGCAACTCGTCGAGGCCACGATGGCGGCCGGACACGCCAACGACGACTACGCGGCGCTTGGCGCGGTGCTCTTCGAGATGGCGGGGCTCAACCGGGAGCCCGCGGCGCTGTAGATCCGAGGTCGCCGGGTCCACGGCTCAATGGCCACATGCTCGCCGTGGCACCCGGCCCACGTACGTGGTCGTGGGGCGGGTCCCGCCGGAGGCTCGATCGCATCGACTGGCGGACCCGCCGGGCACGAGCATTGCGACCATCGTCCTCCTCATGGCTCGCCCGCCGCGCGTCTCAGGCTTCGACTATCGGGGTCAATATCGCTATTTCCTGACGTTCGGTACATTCGAGCGACGGAAGTACTTCCAGAATCCGGATGTGACGGCGATGGTCCTATGGCATCTTCGTCGTACTGCTCGCCGGGAAAGGTTTGCAATTCTTGCGTACTGCCTGATGCCCGACCATGTGCATCTGCTGGTCGAAGGCACAACGCTGGAGTCCGATGTACGGCGGTTCGTCAAGCGCACGAAACAACGCAGCGGGCAGGTGTACTCGCGCACAAACGAACACCGGCTCTGGGATGAGGGATATTACGACCGGGTCCTGCGAAGCGACACTGACGTCAGAGAAGTGGCGCGCTACATCGTCTGGAATCCGGTCCGGGCGGGACTGTCATCCACCCCTGGAGAGTACCCGTACCTGGGATCAGACCTGCTGTCAGCTGAAGATTTGATTCGGATCTGAACTGGCCGGAAGTGTCAGGTCCGCGGCTCGATGCGAATGACACTCGCCGCGGCACCCGCCCCACGCATGAAACGTGGGGCGGGTGCAACCGGAGACTCACCCCCACACCTATGTCGTGGGGCGGGTGCCGCCGGAGACTCAATCGCATCGACCGGCGGACCCGCCGGTTACGCCGGGTGCAACCTGCCCTGCTCCAGCCGCAGCACGCGATCGCAGGCGCCCGCGAGCCGCGGGTTGTGCGTGGCCATGACCGACGTGAGGCCGTGCTCGGCGTGCATCTCGCGTAGCAGGTGATGCAGGGCGTCGGCCGTGTTCTCGTCCAGGTCGCCGGTCGGCTCGTCGGCCAGCAGCAATGATGGCTTCATCACGAGGGCGCGTGCGACCGCGACGCGCTGCTGTTCTCCCCCCGAGAGCATCCCCGGCCGGTGCTTCAGCCGCTCGCCCAGGCCGACGCGCTCCAGCAGCTCGACGGCACGCGCGCGTGCCGCATCGCGCGGCAGCCGGGCGATGCGCATCGGCATCGCGACGTTCTCGGCCGCGTCGAACTCCGGCAGCAGGTGATGGAACTGGAACACGAACCCGACGTGCCGGTTGCGGAACTCGACCAGCTGCTGATCGGGCAGCGTCGCCAGATCGGCATCCGCAATCCGCACCGCGCCGGAATCGGACCGATCGAGCCCCCCGAGCAAGTGCAGCAGCGTGCTCTTGCCGACCCCGGACGCGCCGACAATCGCCACCATCTCCCCTGCCGCCACGTCGAGATCGAGATCGCGCAGCACGTGAATGCGCTGCGCGCCGACCTTGTAGGACTTGTTCAGCGCGCGGGCAGTGACGAGCGGCATGTCAATTCGGGTCGATCACTCGAATCGAAGCGCCTGCACGGGATCCAGGCGCGACGCCTGGCGGGAGGGATAGATCGTGGCCAGGAAGCAGATGACGATCGCCGAGATGACGACGACGGCGAAGTCGAGCGGCTGCACGACGAACGGGACGTAGGCGATCTGATAGACGTCCATCGGGATCTGAATCAACCGGTATCGATCGAGCACCCAGCAGAGCGCGAGGCCGGCGGAGGCCCCGGCCGTCGTGCCGACCACGCCGATGACGAGGCCCTGCAGCATGAAGATCGTCATGACGCGTCTCGGCGAGGTGCCCATGGTCTTCAGGATGGCAATGTCGCGGCTCTTCTCCATGACGAGCAGGACCAGGGAGGCAATGATGTTGAGCGCAGCCACCATCACGATGAGGCCGATCGTGATGGAGATCGCCATCTTCTCGAGCCAGAGCGCCGAAAAGAGCGCCTCGTTCATGTCGGCCCAGTCCTGGCTCACGTAGTCGCCGCCGAGCTCGCGCGGCACCCGGCTCGAGATCGACGGGGCGTCTTCGATGTCGGCCACGCGCAGCTCGATCAGATCGGGTGCGGCTTTGCCGAGCAGCCGCTGGGCGAACTCGAGCGAGACGAACCCGTACGCCGCGTCGAATTCATACAGCCCGAGCGTATAGATCCCCGCTACGCGTACCCGCCGGCTGCGTGGAATCATGCCCATCGGCGACAGCGTCCCCTGCGGGGTCAGCAGGGTCACCGTGTCACCGACGGCGACACCGAGCTGCTCGGCGAGATTGCGGCCCAGCAGAATGCCGGGCAGGTCGTCGTCGGTTGCCGGCGCCAGCGCCCCGAGACTGCCGCGCTGCATCGCGCGCTCGATGTCGGTGACATTCGGCTCGAGCGCCGGGTCGATCCCTTTGAGGCTGATGAAGGCGTCGCCCCGATCGGTCGAGATCAGCGCCTTGCCGAGAATCGCGGGGCCGGCGCCGATGACGCCGTCGATCCGGGAGAGGCGCGCCACCTCCGCCCGGTAGTCCTCGATGCCGCCCGACTTCCAGACATAGACGTGCGCCGTCGATCCGAGGATGCGATCGCGCAGCTCGCCCTGAAGACCCGTCATGAGCGCCAGCGCGATGACGAGCGCCATGACTCCGACCGCGACGCCGATCGTCGAGATCAGCGAGATCAGCGAGATGAACGCCTGCTTGCGGCGCGCAAGGAGGTAGCGGAGGGCGATGAAGAGCTCGAAAGACATGTGGTCAGCCAGTAGCCGGTAGCCGGTAGCCACGTACGGCTACCAGCTACCACCTACCACCTATTTTGGCCTCATCAGCGGGAACAGGATCACGTCCCGGATCGAGTGGCTGTTGGTCAGCAGCATGATCAGGCGGTCGATGCCGATGCCCTCACCGGCGGCCGGCGGCATGCCGTACTCGAGCGCGCGCACGTAATCCTCGTCCATCGCGTGCGCTTCGTCGTCGCCGCCCGCGCGCTGCCGCAGCTGCTCCTCGAACCGTCGCTGCTGCTCTGCCGGATCGTTGAGCTCGCTGAAGGCGTTGGCGAGCTCGAACCCGGCCACATACAGCTCGAACCGCTCGACCGTCTCGGGGTCGTCGGCCTTCTGCTTCGAGAGCGGCGACACCTCGGTCGGAAAGTCGTAGACGAAGGTCGGCTGCACGAGGTCGCCCTCGCACAGATGCTCGAACAGCTTCATCGTCACGGCGCCGGCCCCCATCGCCGGCGTGACGGCCACATCCAGCTCCGAGGCAAGCCCCGCCGCGCGGTCCCGTGAGCGCAGCTCGCCAGGATCGACCACCCGGTTCAACCGTGCCGACGCGGCCGCCCGAACCGCCTCGCGGAGCGACACACGGCGGAACGGGGGCGTCAATGACACCGTGTGGTCGCCGTACGGCACCACCTCGGCGCCGGCGGCCTGACGGGCGACATCGCCCAGCAGCTCTTCGGTCAACCCCATTAGGTCCAAATAGTCGGCGTACGCCCAGTAGAACTCGAGCATCGTGAACTCGGGATTGTGCTGCGCCGACATCCCCTCATTGCGGAAATTCCGGTTGATCTCGAACACACGCTCGATCCCGCCGACGGTCAGCCGCTTGAGGTACAGCTCGGGGGCCACGCGCATGTACAAGGGGATGTCGAGCGCGTTGTGATGCGTCACGAACGGGCGCGCGAGCGCGCCGCCGGGAATCGACTGCATCATCGGCGTCTCGACCTCGAGAAACCCCCGCCGGGTGAGGAACTCGCGCACGGCCGCAACGACGCGGCTGCGGATCTCGAAGACACGGCGGACGTCGGGATTGACGATGAGGTCGAGGTAGCGCTGCCGGTAGCGCGTTTCGATATCGGTGAGGCCGTGCCACTTCTCGGGAAGCGGCAGCAGGCACTTGGCCAGAAACTCGATCTGCGAGGCCCAGATGGTCAACTCGTTGGTCTTGGTCCGGAACAGCCGGCCTTCGACGCCGATCCAGTCGCCGAAGTCGAGCAGTTTGTAGATCCGGAAGTCCCGGGGCGACAGCGAATCCTCCCGGATGTAGACCTGGATGCGCGACCGGCCGTCGGAGAGCACGAGAAAGTTGGCCTTGCCGAACCCGCGAATCGCCAGCACGCGGCCGGCCGTGCGCGTCGTGATCTGCGCCGCCTCCAGCACGTCGGCGCCCTTGTCGCCATGCGCCTGGACGAGGTCGGCGGCGGCGGCCTGCGGATCGAACCGGTGCGGGTACACGGGCACCCCGAGCTTGCGGAGCTCCTCGAGATTGGCCCGCCGCTGCAGAATCTGATCGGATTCCTGAGTCGTGGTCATTCGCGTTGAAGGCGGCGGCGGACGGCATCCAGCACGCCGTTGATGAAGCGCACGGCATCGTCGCCGCTGAAGGTGCGGGCCAGCTCGAGCGCCTCGTTGATGACCACGCGCGACGGGGTGTCCGCCTGGTGGACGAACTCGTAGACCGCCAGCCGCAGGATGAGGCGATCCAGCACGTTCATGCGTTCGAGACGCCAGTGCTCGGCGGCCTCGGCAATGATCGGGTCGAGGTCTCCGACGGCCGCGGCGGCGCCATCGGCAAGCTGTTCCGCAAAGGCGCGCAGCTCCTCGGAGAGGGCGCCCGCCCCCTCGGGGTCGTGCAGCCAGAACGTCCGCCGGACGTCCGGCATCGAGGCTCGCCCCACCTCCCACTGATAGAGCATCTGCAGCGCCACCTCACGGCCGCGATGCCGCGATTCCCGGGGCAGCCGCGGCGTCGTCCGGCGCTCCGTTCGCGTCGTCACTCGGCCCGTTCCTTCTGCATCCGGCGAAAGAGCGTGGCCATCTCGATGGCCGCGAGCGCCGCTTCACGGCCCTTGTTACCCGGACCGTCCGCAGCACGCTCCCGCGCCTGCTCCTCGGTCAGCGCCGTCAGCACGCCAAGCGCGATCGGCACGCCGGTCGACAGCGCTGCCTCCGCGATTCCGCTGCACGCCGCCGTGGCGATGTACTCGAAGTGCATCGTGTCGCCCTTGATGAGGCAGCCGATGCAGATGACCGCATCGAAATTCCGCGTTCGCGCCGCCTGCAGCGCCGCCACCGGAATCTCGAAGGCGCCGGGGACGTGCAGGACGGTGATGTCGCCGTCGGACACCTGTGCGTCCGAGAGCGCCTGCCGCGCCCCCCTGAGCAGCCCCTCCCCAATCTCCTCGTGGAAGTGCGACACGACAATCGCGAAGCGACACCCGGGCGCGGTTCGAGATCCCTGCAGCTCCATGCGGCGCCGGCCTACCGGCCCTTGAACTCCGGCTTGCGCTTCTCGAGAAACGCCGACGTCCCTTCCCGCATGTCCTCCGTCGACGCCACCAGCCCGAACAGCGTCGCCTCGAGGAACTGCGCCTTGTCGAATGACATCTCGAGCCCGCGGTTCACCGCTTCGATGATGTACTGCGCGGCGACGGGCGCCTTGGACGCCAGCTCGCCGGCAAGCCTGCGCGCGGCCGTCATCAGCTCCGCAGCGGGCACCACGGCGTTGACGAGGCCGAGCTGCAGCGCCTCGGAAGCCGTCACCTGGCGTCCCGAGAGCAGCAACTCCAGGGCGGCCCCCTTGCCGATGAGGCGCGACAGCCGCTGTGTCCCGCCGTAGCCGGGGATGATGCCGAGATTGATCTCGGGCTGCCCGATCCGCGCCGTGTCGGCCGCCAGGCGAAGCGTACACGCGAGCGCGAGTTCGCACCCGCCGCCGAGCGCAAAGCCGTTGATGGCCGCAATCACCGGCGTGCCCATGTTCTCGATCAGGTCGAACACATGCTGGCCGCGAAGCGCGTGCTCCTTGCCTTGCGCCGGGCTCTGGCGCGCGAGTTCGTTGATGTCGGCGCCGGCGACAAACGACTTCTCCCCTGCCCCCGTGATGACGACAGCGCGCACGCCGCGGTCGTGCTTCAGCTCGAGCACGGCTCGGCGAAGTTGATCGATGGTGGAGGTATCGAGGGCGTTGAGGACCTGCGGGCGGCTGATCGTCAGTACGGCAACCGCGCCGTCTCGCTCGAGAAGGAGATTGTCAAAGCTCATCGCGCGAGGCTGGCGAAATTATACCCCACGCCCAGCACGCCGCCGTGCCGGCAAACACGCCGACGGTGTCGGCCACCAGGTCGCGCACGTCGGCCGTGCGGCCCCGTACGAACGACTGATGGATTTCATCGCTGACGGCGTACGCGATCCCGATCAGGATCGACCAGGCCGCCGTCCTCGGCGCGATCCGGCGAGGCAGCCCCGCGGCCACGGCGCGCACGACGAGGACGGCGAGCCCCATGTACGCCATCAGGTGCCACGGCTTGTCCCCTCCGGGCGGCATCGGCGGCCGCGACAGGGAGGAGGCGTAGAAGATCCCCGCCATGTAGAGCACGACGGGCGCCCAGAGGCTCAGAAGGGCAGCGGGTACAGCAGCCATCCGGCCGCAATCCCTCCGCCGACGAGCCCGGCCAGCAGGCGAATGCCGAGCCGGAGCTGGTCCGCGGGCTCGTCGCGCATCAGCGTCGCAAACACGACCGACACGAACAGCGCGAATACGGCCATGATGCCGAGGTGCGACATCACTTGCGTCCTTGTGCGACGTCGAACGCGTCGAGCACCACGAGCATGTTCAGCAGTCCCGCCACGATCAGAAAGGCGTTGCCGTACTCGAAGCCCTGATCGGTGACGCGTCCGGCGCCGGCCCCGGCGGCCCTGGCGACGGCATACGGAGCGCCCACGCCGACGTCGGCGAACGCCGCGAGCGCCACGAGCGGCTGCGACGGCTCGAATGGAAAGAGGCGGCCTCCGAGCCAGAGCCCGATCGCAAACATCAGCGGCAGCGCGATCAGAAAGACGAGGCCCTTCTGCCGGCGTCCGAGCCACAGATGCCCGGCGCCGGGCAGCGCCCAGGCGGCCGCGCAGATCGCATAGGTCTCGCCCGATGAACGGGTGGAGTCAGCGGTCACGAATGCGTGGCTAGTGTACTAGAACGGC
>Ga0155950_1104_pt2 | contig 11746 bp, 8 predicted proteins | sample RifCSPlowO2_02_FD_107604 | JGI IMG/M metagenome (GOLD analysis project Ga0155950, IMG submission 107604) | Acidobacteria bacterium RIFCSPLOWO2_02_FULL_67_21
TTCGCGCTCGCGCATCATCCTCGGCTTCGCCACACGTTCATCTATTCGAACAAGACGTGGAACGACATCATCTTCCGCGACACGCTGGCCGAGCTCGAGGCCCGCGATCCGGAACGGCTGCGCGTCGTGCACACGCTGACCAGAGAGGAGAATCCGTCGGTGTTCGGCCCTTCGGTGCGGAAGGGACGGCTCGATACGGCGCTGCTGAAGGAAATGATCCTGGACCCGCCCGGGTGCTTCGTGTATCTGTGCGGGCCTGCCATCTCCAGATGGGATCGCCTGGCGGCGCGCGAGACCGGCACGACGCCGCAGCCGAAGTTCATCGAAACGGCGCTGGCCGGCCTGCGTCAGATCGGCGTGCCGGACGCGCAGATCAAGCGGGAGTCGTACGGATAGCCAGCCGGTAGCCTGTAGGTGGTAGCCGGTAGGCACGAAGGACCAACTGCCGGCTACCGGCTACCGCCTACCACCTAGTCAGACGTCGAGCTCCTGCGCCTCCTCGGCGCGCTCCATGATGAAGCGGAACCTCGCGGAGGCGTCCTTCCCCATGAGCTCGTTGATCACGCGGTCGGTGACGATCCGATCGGCGATCTCGACGCGCAGCAGCCGGCGCGTCCTCGGATTCAACGTCGTCTCCCAGAGCACCTTCGGCATCATCTCGCCGAGGCCCTTGAAGCGCGTGATCTCGGGAGTGCCGCGGCCGTTCCTGGGCTGCTTCAGCAGCGTGTCCCGGTGCGCATCGTCCAGGGCCCAGAAGGTCTCTTTCCCGATGTCGATGCGGTAGAGCGGCGGCTGCGCGAGGAAGACCTTCCCGCTGGTGATCAGCTGGGGAAGATGGCGGTAGAGAAACGTGAGCAGCAGCGTGGCGATGTGGTGGCCGTCGGAGTCGGCATCGGCAAGGATGACCACCTTGCCGTAGCGCAGCTTCGACAGCTCGAACGTCCGGCCCATTCCGCACCCGAGCGCGGTGACGAGATCGGACAGCTCCTTGTTCTCGAGGACTTTGGCCAGGGTGAGACCTTCGGTGTTCATCACCTTGCCGCGCAGCGGCAGAATCGCCTGCCGCACGCGGTCGCGCCCCTGCTTCGCGGATCCGCCGGCCGAGTCCCCCTCGACGACGAACAGCTCGCTGTCCTCGCGACCCGCCGCCGTGCAGTCGCTCAGCTTGCCGGGCAGATTCAGGCGCCCTGAGGTCGCCGTCTTGCGCACGACTTCGGCCTGCGCGGCCCGGCTCGCTTCGCGCGCACGCGCGGCCAGGATGATGCGGCCGACGATCGCCTCCGCGACGCTGCGGTTGTGATTGAGCCAATGCTCCAGGGCAGGCCTCACCGCGGCATCGATGGCCGACGTGAGCTCGGGATTATTGAGCCGGTCCTTGGTCTGTCCCTGAAACTGCGGTTCCTGAATGAAGACGCTGAGGACGCCGGTCAGCCCTTCGCGAATATCTTCGGCGGCGATCGTGACACCCTTCGGCGACAGGTTGTGCGTCTCGATGAAGTTGCGGATCGCCTTGCCCAGGCCGCTCCGGAGCCCGTTCTCGTGCGTGCCGCCGGATCCGGTCGGAATCCCGTTCGCGTAGCTCCGGATGTGCTCGTCGGTCGCTTCCGTCCACTGCAGCACGAGATCGATCCGGGGGTCGCTCTCGCGCTCGAGCGTGAACACGAGCTCGTGCGCCGGCCTCGCGCCGCGCTCGGTGACGATCCGCTTCAAGTAGTCGGAGAGGCCCTGCTCGTGCTGAAAGACGTCCTTCGTCCGCTCGACCTCGTTCTCGAAGGAGACGCGTACGCCCTTGTGGATGTAGCTGACCACCTCGAGCCGCTCGCGGATGGTCGCGGCCTCGAACTCGACCTTGGGAAAGATCGTCGGGTCCGGGTGGAAGTACACCGTCGTCCCCGTGCCGCGGGCGGATCCGGCCTTCTTCAGCGCGCCGGTCGGCCTGCCCCGCCGGAACGCCATCTCCCACAACACACCGTCGCGTCTGACGCTGGCGCGAAGCTCCGTGGAAAGCGCGTTCACCACGCTCGCGCCGACGCCGTGCAGCCCGCCCGCCGTCTTGTACGTGCCGTGCCCGAACTTGCCTCCCGCGTGGAGCATCGTGAAGATCACTTCGAGCGCGCTCTTCTTCGTCGTCGGATGCCGGTCGACCGGAATGCCGCGGCCGTCGTCCGAGATCGTGATCGAGCTGCCATCGGCATGGAGCGTCACGTTGATGTTCGAGGCGAACCCGTTCATCGCCTCGTCCACCGCGTTGTCGAGGATCTCCCAGACGAGATGGTGGAGACCGGCCGTCCCCACGCCTCCGATGTACATGCCGGGCCGCTTGCGGACCGGCTCGAGCCCCTCGAGAACCGTGATGTCCCGGGCGGTGTAGCTACTCACCGGCGTCGGCGGCTGTCTCCTTGGCGCGCACCGTCCGTCGCGCGCGCGGTTTGGCCGACCGCGCGGCCTTCGCCCGCGGCGCCTTGGGCTCCGCCGGCTTCGGCTCCCCCGCCTTCCTGCGCCTCGCCGGCCTCTTCGGCGGCTCGTCGGTGGATGGCAGCACGTCGATCGCTTCGGCCTCGACGATCGGCGCGTCCAGCACGGCCTCGGCCGCCACGTCGGCGACGGCCGGCTCCTCGACGGCCGACGGCCGCGCGAGCTTGGCGCCCGGGAACACTCTGATGGCGCCGTGGCGATCGCGCTCCACGCGCAGCACGCCTTCCTTGCCCGCGGCGCGCAACAGATCGACGACCGACGCGAAGCCGTAGTGGCGTTCGTCGAACCCGTCGACGGCCGAGCGCAGGAACTGCTTGGCCTGCCGGACGTACAGCGGCCACCGCGGCGGCACGGCCGCCTCGCCGAAGGCCTTCTGCACCGCACCGATGCCGTCCTGCATCGTCATGGGCGACGGGGGCAGCGACTCCTCGTCCGTGGACGCGTCGACGCCATCGGCCTCGCCGCCCACGGTCCTTGCCTCCGCGGGGCGCGCGCCCTCATCTTCGGAGTGCGCAGTCGCCCCTTCGGCATGTGCGCCATCCTCGCGCGATTCGACGAGGATGTTGCGGCCGGCGTGGCGAAGCGTGACGGCCCCGGACTCCTCGACCTTCTCCATGAAGTCGCGGAAGCTCCCCGCGCCGTACTCGCGCTCGGAGAACGTCGAGTCGAGCTGCAGCAGCGTGCTCTTCAGCAGACCGAGCTGCGGCGTCACCTCGCGGTCCGAGAGCACCTTCAGCGCCCGGCGGACCAGCGGAAGCGCGGCGCCGATCGACGAGGTGCCCGACGAGGGCCTGGCCCCGCGGCCGCCGCCGCTGCGGCCCGCACGCGCGCCGGTCAGATTCTCGTACGCCACGAACTCGTGGCAGTTCTTCTGCATCGTCGCGCTGGTGAACTGCCGCCCGCCAACGACAATCACCTTGCGGCCGTACTGCTTCAGCTTCTCGACCAGCGAGATGAAGTCGCTGTCGCCGCCGACGATGACGAAGGTGTTGATGTGATCGTGGGTGAAGGCCAGCTCGAGCGCGTCGAGCGCCATCGTGATGTCGGCGCCGTTCTTGTCGCCGCCCGGCGTCACGGTCCGCTGCACCATCCGGATGGCATGCTGCGCCAGCACGCGGCTGTAGTCGCCGGCGCGCTTCCAGTCGCTGTATGCGATCTTGGTGACGATTTCGCCACGCTCCTTGATGGCCTCGAGCACGAGGCCGATGTCGAACTGTCCGCCGATCGTGTTCTTCACGCCGATCTCGACGTTGTCGAAATCGATGAAGACCGCAATGCGGCTACTGGGATGGTCTGTCGTGATATTCATGAACTCCCGTCATGCGGCCCGGTCGGACGCGGCATGAAACGCCTGAAGATGTTCCGGAGATTCAGAGGAAGGCTCGTTGTGAGCGGTACTCAAGCAGCCCGGAAAGTCCACCGATGGAGCCTCCTGACAGTATACCGTCAACGCCCGAGGCGCGGCCCCGGCCTCACTGGGGCGCGAGCGGAGGCGGATTCTCGACCTCCGAGGGGATGATGCGCATGAACTGGCCGCGCTGCAGCAGCTCCCGGCCCTTGCCGCCGCGGCCGGTCACCTCGTACTTGGCCGTGCTGATCGTCTGTTCGCTGCCCCGGCTCGTTTCCACGCGAAGCAGATCGCGCTCGCCGGTGGACGCCACGAATCCCAGCACGCGGTCGTCCCGGCTCGTCAGCTTGATCAGGATGACCCCCTTCCCGGGGCCCGACAGATAGTTGACCTCGTCTGCCTGGCACAACATGGCGCGCGCGTCGTGCGTCGCGGCAATGACCACCTCGTTGCCGGTCACGCGCGCGATCCCCACCACCTCGGCGCCGTCCGACGGACGCGCGTAGCGCCGCCCGGCGCGCGTGCTCGGCTCCACGAACGGCTCGAAGCTGAAGCGCAGGCTGTAGCCGTCGCTCGTCACCGCCAGCGCGTGGATCGGCGGCGGCTCGCCCTCAGGCGGACCTGAACGTCCGCCTCTACGAGGAGAGGCGATGTCGCCGATCGCCCGCGGGTCGAGGCTGAACGCGGCGATGACGCGCTCCCCGTCACGCAGCTTGAACAGCTTCTGGACCGGCTCGCCGTATCCGCTTGAGGCGGGGACATCGATGATGCGGGGCGTGTAGGCGGTGCCGAAGTTCGTGAAGAGCACGATCGACGCCCGGGTGCTTCCGGGCAGCACGGCCAGCACCGCGTCGCCTTCGCGCAGCCGCGTCGCCGACAGATCCCGGACTTCCTTCTGACGCTTCAACCACCCGTCGCGCGACACGATGACGACGTTGTCTTCCTCGACGATGAAGTCGTCTGCGGTGAACTCGACGTCATCGGCCTCTTCAATCAGGGTCCGCCGGACATCCCCCTTGCCGGCGTACTTCTCCTGAATCTCCTTGATTTCCTTGCGGACGACATCCCAGCGCCCCTCTTCGTCCTCGAGCAGCGCGCCGATCTGCCGCGCCCGCTTGCGCCGATCGGCGAGCTCGTTCTGGATCACCAGGATCTCGAGACGGGCCAGCCGGTACAGCTTGAGCTCCAGAATCGCGTCGGTCTGCTCTGCGTCCAGGTCGAAGCGGCTCATGATCTTCGCCGCCGCATCGGCTTTCCCGTCCGACTTGCGAATCAGACGCAGAATCTCGTCGAGCGCGTCGAAGATCTTCTCGAAGCCCTCGAGGATGTGGATCCGCTTGTGCAGCGCGGCAAGCTCGTGCTCGAGGCGATCGGTCACGACCTCGAGGCGGAAGTGCAGGAAGTGCCAGAGGATCGCCTTGAGATCCAGGCGCTCGGGCCGGCCGACCTCGCGGTTCTCCGTCGGAATCAGGCATGTGAGGTTGACGATGAAGTTCGACTGGAGCGGGGTGTGCTTGAACAGGTACGCCATCACCATCCGCGGGTCGGCGTCCCGCTTCAGCTCGAGCTCGATGCGAACATCGTCGGTGGAGACGTCGCGGACGTCGACGAGCGGGGGAAGCTTCCGCGACAGCACCACTTCGGCGATCCGCTCGACGAGCGTGGCCTTGTTCGTGGCGTAGGGGACGCTCGTGATGTAGACGAGCTGACCCCCGCGCGAAGACGGCCCTTCCTCCCAGGTGGCGCGGAGCCGGACGGTCCCCGATCCGCTCTTGTAAATCTCCTTGAGCTCGTCCGGCGAGTTCAGCACGTGGCCGCCGGTCGGAAAGTCGGGCCCTTTGATGTACCGGCAGAGCTGGATGCTGCTCAAATCGGGGTTGCCAAGCAGTTTCAGCAGCGCGGTGCAGACCTCGCCGAGGTTGTGGGGGGGCACGCTCGTGGCCATGCCGACCGCGATGCCGGTCGTGCCGTTGATCAACAGGTTCGGAATGCGGCCGGGCAGCACCACGGGCTCGGTCCTGGTGCCGTCGTAGTTGGACTTGAACGGGACGGTGGACTGCTCGATCTCGGCCAGCATCTCGTCGGCAATCCGCGCCAGGCGGCACTCGGTGTACCGCATCGCGGCCGCAGCGTCGCCGTCGAGCGACCCGAAGTTGCCTGAGCCGTCGACGAGCGGGTACCGCAGCGAAAACGGCTGCGCCATGCGGACCAGCGTGTCGTAGAGCGCCGCGTCGCCATGCGGGTGGTAGCTGCCCATGACGTCGCCGACGACCTTGGCACACTTGCGATGCTTCGCATCGGCCGTGAGGTTCTGCTGCCACATCGTGTACAGGATGCGGCGCTGTACCGGCTTCAGCCCGTCGCGCACGTCGGGCAGGGCACGGGCCGTGATGACCGAGAGCGCGTAGTTCAGATAGCGGGTCTGCGCCGCTTCGTGTAGCGCGACGACGTCGAGCACCGCCCCGGGAGGGCCGCCAGCCGGCGGGCCCGCGGATTCCATGGCATCGAACAGGGAGGGAGCGGGTTTACGTCTCGCCATTCATCATGCGTGGATCGGTGATCTTGAACATCTTACCGGGGTTCATCAGGTTGTGAGGGTCGAGCGTCTGCTTGATCGCCTTCATGACGTCGAGCGCCGCGCCGTGTTCGGCGGGCAGGTACTCGATCTTGCCGAGGCCGACGCCATGCTCGCCCGTGCACGTGCCGCCCATGGCCTGCGCCCGGTGCACCAGCCGGGCATTCACGTCGGCCGCCGTCGCGAGCTCGCCAGCGTTCTCCGGATCGATGACGAACACCAGGTGGAAATTGCCGTCGCCCGCGTGGCCCATCAGCGGAGCGATGAGACCCGACGCCTGGACATCGCGCCGCGTGTCGAGAATGCATTCCGCGAGCCGTGAGATCGGCACGCAGACGTCGGTCGTCCACGGGCGGCCTCCAGGCCGCAGCGCCAGGGCCGCGTAAAACGCATTGTGCCGGGCCTGCCACAGCCGGGTGCGATCCTCCGGAGTGGCGGCCCACTCAAACCCGCTCCCGCCATGTTCCGCCGAGATCTCCTGCGCGGCCCGAGCATGCTCGGCCACTGCCGCCGCACTCGTGCCATGGAACTCGAAAAACAGGGTGGGCCTGGACGCGTATGTGAGACGGGAGTACCGGTTCACGGCCTCGATCTGCGCCTCGTCCAGCAGCTCGATGCGGGCCACCGGGATGCCGAGCTGAATGGTCGTGATGACGGTTCGAACCGCTCCGTCCATCGAGTCGAACTGACAGACGGCGGCGGAGGCAGCCTCCGGAAGCCCGAACAGGCGGAGGGTGACCTGGGTGATGACCCCCAGCGTCCCTTCCGACCCTACGAAGAGCCGGGTGAGGTCGTACCCCGCTGACGATTTCCGCGCGCGGCCGCCGGTCCGAATGATGCGGCCGTCGGCCAGGACCACCGTGAGCCCCAGCACGAGCTCGCGCATCGTGCCGTACCGCACCGCGGTCGTGCCTGACGCCCGCGTGGCCGCCATCCCGCCAATCGTCGCGTCGGCGCCCGGGTCCACAGTGAAGTGCACGCCCGTGTTGGCGAGTGCCTTGTTCAGCTGCCGGTGCGTCACGCCCGCTTCCACCTCGCAGTCGAGATCGTCGACGTCGACACGCAGCACGCGGTTCATCCGGGACAGATCGATGGAGATGCCGCCATGGATCGCGTTCACGTGGCCCTCGAGCGACGAGCCGGCGCCGAACGGGATCACAGGGGCGTGGTGGCGGGCCGCGGCCTGGACCACGGCGCGAACCTCATCGGTGGAGGTGGGGAAGACGACGACGTCGGGGGCAGCAGCGGGATGCCAGGATTCTCCGCGGCTGTGATGCTCGAGGTGCGCGGCGCTGGTGCTGCACCGGTCTCCCAGCAGCTCGCGTAACTCGGCGATCAGTACGTGTCGAACGCTCTCCGGCAGAACCGATGTCATCAGCGATGTAATTATCGCTTGGCTAAAGCCAAGCACTACGTACTCGTCGCAGGTCCCTCGTCGCAGGTCCCTCGTCGCCGGTCCCTCGTCGCAGGTCCCTCGTCGCCAGTAGTGCCCGGCTTCAGCCGGGCGGCCCGCTCACGCCAGCGCCGCCGTTCGCCGGTCGAGCGATTCGGCCACATCGGCGGCAAGCCGCGCAGCGTCATCGGGAACGAGGGTTGAGGTCGTGATCCGGATGGCGGGCGGCGCCTGAATACGAAACGGTGCGCCCGGCGCGACCGCCCAGCCTCGATCCGCCAGCGCGCGCACGAGGTGAGCTTCGTCCCTGGTCGGGAGCCACAGATTGAACCCGCTCCGGCCGGCCACGTGAATTCCGCGTACGGAAAGCGCGTCGGCGAGCGCGGCGCGGCGCGACGCGTACACGTCGGCGGCTCGTGCCAGCCGCCGGCCGCCGGCCGGGTCGGACCAGAGCGTGACCGCGAGCCGCTGCAGGATGTGGCTGACCCACCGTGCGCCAAGCGCCTGGCGACCCTGCACCCGGGCGACGGTCACGGGGTCGCCGGCCATCACCGCCACGCGGAGGTCGGGGCCGAGGAACTTCGATGTCGAGCGGATCACCACCCAGGCCTTCTGCGCGCTGGAATAGAGCGTCGTGGCGGGGACCCCGGCCACCGCGGAGAGGTAATCGTTTTCGATCAGCACCGCGTCCGGATGCCGCCGGAGCATCAGGCGGAGCGCGTCGCCGCGGCTCGCGCCGATGGCCGCGCCCGTCGGGTTCTGCGCGCGCGGTGTGACGATGACCGCGCGGCAGTTCTGCGCGAGGGCCCGCTTGAACCCCTCGGGCAGCGGCCCTTCGGCATCCATCGCCATCGGCACGGGGACGAGACCGGACGCCGATATCAGCTCGAGCAGGCCGGGAAAAGAGGGATCTTCGACGCCGACGCGATCTCCGGCGCGCGCGTGCTCGCGCAGCACACGCTCGATGGCGTCGAGCGCCCCGCCAAGGACGGCGATGGCCCGTGACGGAATGCCGTCAGCCTCGAACTCGCCGGCGGCGAACGCCACCAGCGCGCGGTCGGGCGCCGCGGCATAGAGCTCCTGTGGAGCGGTCAACCCGCGAAGCGCCGCCTCGATGGACGGCAGCAGCGACGGATCCGGATTGCCGGTGGCGAGATCAATTCCGGCCGCCGGCGGAGAGGCCGCGGGCTGGGCCGGCCCGCCGGGCGCCGACACCACGCGGGTCCCGCGGCGCCCGCGGCCGACGACCAGCCCCCGCGCGCGCAGCAGCTGGTAGGCGGCGGCCACCGTGGCCGGGCTGACCCGCAGCGTGGCGGCCAGGGCGCGCACGGTCGGGAGCGGATCGTCTGCGCCCGCGAGGCCCGAATGGAGCTGTTTCTCCAGGGACGCGGCAATGGCGGCGGCGGTCGTGCCCGAGATGCGCATTTTGTTCTAGTACGTAATTACATTTGAACTATAACATACTCCAGAACGACGCCGGGACCGGCGGACCGGCGGGGGCAGGGAAACCGGAGGACAATGGCCCAGTGATCCCCCCGGCGGACGAATATCGTGAGCGCCTGCGGCGCCTGCACGAGGCCGCGGCCGCCCTGGCGCGGACCGACACGCGTCTCAGCGCCGCGCGGCTCGTCGTCTTCCTCGTCGCCGCGCTGGTGGCCATCGCAGTCTGGCGCGGGGCGCTCCCGACCTGGTGGTGGATGGCCCTGCCCGCGGGGGTGTTCGGCCTGCTCGTGCACCGGCACGACCGGGTGATCCGTGCCCGCAGGGCCGCAGCCCGGGCGGCGGCGTTCTACGAGCGCGGCCTGGCGCGCATCGAGGACCGCTGGCGCGGCACGGGCGAGCCCGGACACCGCTTTCGAGACGAGCGGCATCCCTACTCCAACGATCTCGATCTCTTCGGAAGCGCCTCGCTCTTCGAGCTCCTGTCGGTCGCGCGGACGCGAGCGGGTGAGGACACGCTCGCAGCCTGGCTGATTCGTCCCGCCGCGCCGGCCGAGATTCGAGAGCGGCAGCGTGCCGTGGCCGAACTGGCCCCCGCCCTCGACCTCCGCGAACGGCTGTCGCTGGCGGGCACGGACGTGGCGGCTGCCGTCGACGGCGACGCGCTGACCGCGTGGGCCGAAGGTGCCGCGGTGCTCCGCGGACGATGGCTGCGCGCCATCGCGGTTGGGCTCACCGCGGCCACCGCGGCTGGAGCAGGTTTCTGGGCAGCGACCGGCGACTACACCCCTGTGCTGAGCGTGCTGGTGATCATCGCGCTGTTCTCGATCCCGCAGCGCAGGCGCATTCAGAAGGCGCTGCACGCGGCTGAAGGCCCGGCGCGCGACCTCGACGTGCTCGCGCACGTCCTCGAAGCGCTCGAGCACGGGCACTTCACGGCCGCTCGCCTCGTCGCCCTCCGTACCGACTTGAACACCTCGGGTATCCGCGCGTCGGCGGCGATCCGGCGTCTCCATCGGCTCGTCGAGCTGCACGACTGGCAGCACAACCAGTTTTTTGCGCCGCTGGCGGCCCCCCTCCTCTGGGGCACGCACCTCGCGTGGGCCATCGAGCGCTGGCGCAGCCGCCACGGCGCGCACGTACGGACGTGGCTGCGCACGGTCGGCGAGTTCGAAGCGCTCGGCTCGCTCGCCGCATACCGGTACGAGCATCCCGACGCCGTCTGGCCCGAGCTGGTCGACGGCCCGGCCAGATTCGAGGCGGCAGGGGTCGTGCACCCGCTCCTGCCGGCGGCGCATGCCGTGCCGAACGACGTCTCGCTCGGCGACACCCCGCGGCTTCTCATCGTGAGCGGATCCAACATGTCGGGCAAGAGCACGCTGCTGCGCACCGTCGGCATCAGCGCCGTGCTGGCGTTTGCCGGCGCGCCGGTCAGGGCCGCCCGCCTGCGCCTGACGCCGCTGGCTGTCGGCGCGACGCTGCGCATCCAGGACTCGCTGCAGGAGGGCCGATCGCGCTTCTATGCCGAGATCACCCGGATCCGCGAGCTCGCCGACCTCGCGCGGGGCCCGCACCCGCTGCTCTTTCTGCTCGACGAGCTGTTCCACGGCACCAATTCTCACGATCGCCTCGAGGGCGCCTCCGGCGTGCTTCGCAGCCTCATCGATCTCGGCGCCATCGGTCTGGTGACGACGCACGATCTCGCGCTGACCGCCATCGCCGGGGAGGCGGCCGCCATCGCCAACGTCCATTTCGAGGATCGATTTGAGGGCGGCGAGATCAGATTCGACTACCGGCTGCGGCCGGGGCCGGTCACCCGGAGCAATGCGCTCGCCCTCATGCGGGCGGTCGGCCTCGCCATCGATCGGACGGAGCCATGAACGACGCACACCCGAATGCCGCTGTGAACCCGCTCGCCCGGCACTACTCGCGGTTCCGGGTGACCGAACGCATCCTGCTCACCGGGCATTCGCACCAGGCGTGGCCGGACGTTGCGTTCGAGGCGCAGCAGCAGGCGTGGCTCGACGCGGCGGAGCTCGTCGACGACAAATGGGCGCAGGCCGAGGCGCGCGCGGCCGACGTCCGCCGCGGATTTGCCCGGCTGCTCGGAGACGATTCCGGCACCATCGCCCTGGGCCAGAACACCCATGAGCTGCACGCGCGCCGGCGCCGCCTTCCTGGTGGATGCGTACCACCATCTGAACGTCGTGCCGTTCGACCTGCGAGCCCTCGGGCTCCTCGACGCGTTCGTGACGGGCGGGGGCTACAAGTACTGCCAGCTCGGTGAAGGAAACGCATTTCTTCGCGTGCCTCCGGACCGGCGGATGCGCCCTGTCCTCACGGGATGGTTCGCCGAGTTCCACGCCCTCGAGGAAGGCCGGAGCGGCGGTGTGGACGGCCCTGGGCCGCGAATCCGGCTCCGGTCGCCGGACCGCGCTGCGAGGCCGGTGCGGGCCGCTGGCCGGCCAGCTCCGTGAGCGGGCCGGATCCCCGGAGTCTTCTCGCGCGGTCAGGC
>Ga0155950_1008_pt2 | contig 11503 bp, 10 predicted proteins | sample RifCSPlowO2_02_FD_107604 | JGI IMG/M metagenome (GOLD analysis project Ga0155950, IMG submission 107604) | Acidobacteria bacterium RIFCSPLOWO2_02_FULL_67_21
GTGCCCCCGCGTGCTCCCGCCGCGGCGCCGGGCGAGCCGGTCCAGTTCCGTCGCATCGTCTGTCCCGTTGACTTCTCCGAGAGCTCGCTGGACGCGCTGACGTACGCGATCATGCTTGCCGAGGAGGCCGATGCGCGGCTGACCCTGCTGCACGTAGTGGAGATGCCGCGGGCCTTGACCGAGGAGCCGATGCTGCTCGCCCGGGACGTCGCGCGGATTCGCGAGACGGAGGCCGCGGAGGCCCGCCGGCGCCTGCACGCGCTGGTTCCAGAACAGGCCCGCACGTACTGCACAGTGGAGACTGCGGTCGTAGAGGGCAGAGCCCACGACGAGATCATCAGGCAGGCCACCGAGGGGCACGCAGATCTGATCGTCATGGGCGTCCACGGCCGCGGCGTGGTCGACCGGCTGCTCTTTGGATCCACGGCGCACCACGTCATTCGTGCGGCGGCCTGCCCGGTCCTGGTGGTGCGGAGCGCGTGACGCGGCTGGAGGGCACGGAGGGCACGACGAAATGTGTTTCCTCAGAGAGAGATCAGGCCAGAGCTGGCACGGCTTCGACAGCCGGGCGCCGGTCGGCGTGAGCTCGTTGCGGCGGTCGACGACGGGAAATCGGAGAGATGTTCATCCACTCGGCCGGCATCTCGGGCGTGTCGGCCGGCCAGACGGCACGCGTGGCCGTGCACAACACCAGCGTCCCCAGCCCAATCATCGTCCCGTTCGAGTACGCCACCGCTCCTCAGTGTATGCCCTGAGGATGTCGCGTTCTGCCGCTTGACGCGCGCACCGGACTCGGACCACATTCTTACGCGTCATGGCCAACCATCCCGGGCGCGTCGATCGGCGCAAGAGACCCGAGCGCAGGTCGGGCGAGGATCGGCGCAAGGTCGATGCCGGACCTCCGCCGCCTAACCCCGAGCGCCGCAAGAGCGAGCGGCGGAGCGGCCGCGACCGGCGGCTCGATCGACAATCTGAGGTACGCTAACGCGCGTGCATGGCGTAAGACGGCGTGCGGGCCGCTTCATCTGCGCGCTCGCCGCGGCGGCGTGGCTGCCGGGCTGCGCCGGCACCGACGCCTCGCGCGGCGGCACGGCCGTCCCGGCGGAGTTCTACCGCGGCAAGACGATCAGCATCATCGTCGGATCCGGTGCCGGCGGAGGGTTCGACACGACGGCGCGTCTGGTGGCCCGCCACATCCAGCGGCACATCCCCGGCAGCCCCACGATCATCGTCGTCAACATGCCCGGCGGCGGCGGGCTGGTGGCCGCCAACCACGTCTTCAGCGCGGCCCCGAAGGACGGCACCACCATCGGCCTGTTTCACGAGGCGCAGATGATGAACCAGCTGACCGGCGGTGAAGGGGTGAACTTCGATCTCCGGGAGTTCAACTGGCTGGGCAGCTCCTACGACGACCCGAACGTCTGCATCATCCGCAGGGATGCGCCGGTGACCAGCTTCAAGGCGATGATCGGCAGCTCCAATCCGGTTGCCGTTGGCGGCACCGGACCGGGCTCCAATACCTACGACGCGCCGCGCGTGCTGGCGGCGGCCACCGGCGCCACTCTGAGGGCGGTGGCGGGCTATCCGACCACGAACGACGTGCGGCTCGGCGTCGAGCGCGGCGAGATCCAGGGGATGTGCCTCGGGTGGGAGTCGGTGAAGTCGGCATCGAGTCAGTGGCTGCAGGACGGCTATGCGAAGGTGTTCGTCCAGAATGGGACCAGCCGGCACAAGGACCTGCCCGACATCCCGCTGGCACTGGAGTTCGCCAGGGACGAGCAGAGCCGCGTGCTTCTGCGGCTGGTGGATGCGCCCGGCTCGATGGCGAAGCCGTTCACGCTGCCGCCCGGCGTCGACCTCCGTCTTGTCGAGGTGATGCGCGGCGCCCTCGCCGCGACCTACCGCGATCCGGCCTTTCTCGAGGACGCCCGGAAGATGCAGCTCGAGTTTCAGCCGAAGGATGCCGGGCAGATCCAGGAGATCCTGAGCGACGTGCTGTCGACCCCCCCGGACATCGCGGCCCGGTACCGCGAGATCATCCAGCCGTAATGACCCGACGACCGACCGACCTGCGCGAGTGGATCGCGCGCGTGAAACAGCTCGGCGAGCTGCAGCACGTCTCAGGCGCGCACTGGGACCTCGAGATCGGCACGATTTCCGAGATCAACTACCGGCGCAAGCCGCCGGCCGCGCTGCTCTTCGACGACATTGCCGGCTACCCGCGCGGGCACCGCGTCCTGACCGGATCGATGAGCAATGCGAGGCGGATGGCCGTGACCCTTGGCCTCGATCCGGACCTCGACACGACGCGGCTGGTGCAGGCGCTGCGCGGCAAGCCGCTGCAGTGGGAGGCGGCCGCGCCGCAGTTCGAGCCCGAGGTCGTCACCTCCGGGCCGATCCTCGAGAACATTGTCAGCGGCGGTGATGTCGACCTGTCGCGCTTTCCGGCGCCGCGCTGGCACGAGCACGACGGCGGCCGCTACATCGGCACCGGCGTCGCGGTGGTCACGAGCGATCCCGACACCGGGCGGATCAACCTCGGCGCCTACCGGATGATGCTCCAGGAGGACGGCCGCACCGCCAGCATCAACGCCGAAGCGGGCAAGCAGGGGCGCGCCCAGTACGACCGCTGGTTTGCGCTGCACGGCAGAGCACCGGTGCTCGCCTCGTTCGGCCACGATCCGCTGCTGCTGATGGTGGCCGGCACAGAGGTGCCGAACACGATCGGCGAGTATGCCTACGCGGGGGCGATGGCGGGGGAGAAGGTGAAGGTCATCCGCGGACAGGTCACCGGCCTGCCGATGCCTGCCGCGGCCGAAATTGTCGTCGAGGGATGGATCCGCCCTGACCGGGTGCTGCGTGAAGGCCCCTTCGGCGAGTGGACGGGGTACTACTCGGGCTCGCTGCGCCCGGTGCCCGCGATGGATATCGAGCGGCTGTACTTCCGGAACGACCCGATCATTCTCGGCGCGCCGCCCGGGAAGCCGCCAAACGACTACTCCTACATGCGTGCGCTGCTCAAGTCGGCCATGATCCAGGACGAGCTGGTCAAGGTGGGCGTGCGCGACGTTCGCGGCGTCTGGGCGCACGAGACCGGAGGCGGGCGCCTGCTCATTGTCGTCTCGATCACGCAGCGTTTCTGCGGCCACTCGCGGCAGGCCGGCTTCATTGCGGCACAGTGCCAGGCGGCGGCCTACATGAACCGGTTCGTGATCGTGGTGGATGACGATGTCGACCCGATGAACCTGGAAGAGGTGATGTGGGCCGTGTCGACGCGCTGTGAGCCGTCGGAAGACATCGAGATCATGCGCAAGTCGTGGGGCAGCAAGGTGGATCCGATGCTGGCCGACCCCTCGGTGCCGTACAACACCCGGGCGCTCATCGACGCCTGCCGCCCGTTCGAAAAGCTCGAGACCTTCCCCCGCGTGGCGCAGGCGAGCCCGGCCCGCGTGCGCGAGACCGTGGCCAGGTGGAAGGAGCTCTTCGCCGACCCGCGCTTTCCGCTGCCCGAGACGGCCGTGCCGTCCCCGGCCGTCGACGAGCGGCCGCACGGCACCGGGCTGACCGCACCGGACAGGAAGGACTAGCGCTGGACGGCTTCTTCCCGGCCCTGCTGCAGGTGCTGGCGCCGCACACCTTCGGCATCATGCTCGTGGGCGTGGCGATCGGTCTGCTCGTCGGCATTCTCCCCGGTCTCGGCGGCGCCGCCACGCTCGCCATGATGCTGCCGTTCGTCTACCCGATGGATGCAATCGGCGCCTTTGCATTTCTGCTGGGGATGCACGCGGTCACGGCCACGACGGGCGACATCACGTCGGTCCTGTTCGGCATACCCGGAGAAGCGACGTCGGCGGCCACGGTGCTCGACGGCTATCCGATGACGCGGCGCGGTGAGGGCGGCCGCGCGCTCGGCGCCGTGCTGAGCAGCTCGCTGATTGGCGCCGTGGTCGGGGCGGTGGTGCTGGCGATATCGGTGCCGGTGATCCGGCCGCTCGTGCTCAGGCTCGGCCCGCCCGAGTTTCTCATGCTGACGGTGCTCGGCCTGAGCTTCATCGTGTCGCTGGCCGGAGCCCGCCTGATCAAGGGCTTCATCATGGCCGGACTCGGCTTTCTGCTCGCGATGGTGGGGCTCGATCCGCAGAGCAGCATTCAGCGATTCACCTTCGGCCAGCTCTATCTCTGGGAGGGGATCAACGTCGTCCCGGTGGTTGTCGGGCTCTTCGGGGGCGCCGAGGTGCTGCAGTTGATGCTGACGCGGCAGAGCATCGCCCACCGGCGCGCCGACGAGCGCCTGGCGGGGGTGATGCGCGGCGTGCGCGACACCTTCGAGCACTGGTGGCTGACGCTGCGGGCGAGCGCGATCGGCTTCGGCATCGGCGTCATTCCGGGGATGGGCGGCGCCGTGTCGCAGTTCGTCGCGTACGCGCATGCCCAGCACACCTCGCGTCACCCGGAGGCGTTCGGCCGCGGGAGCATCGAAGGCGTCATCGCGGCCGGGGCGGTGAACAACTCGCGTGAAGGCGGCAACCTGATTCCCACCGTGGCGTTCGGCATCCCGGGCAGCATCTCCATGGCGATCCTGCTGAGCGTCTTCCTGATCAAGGGGCTGGTTCCCGGGCCGGCGATGCTGACCAAGCACCTGGACGTCACCTACGCGATGGTCTGGATCATCGTGCTCTCGAACGTCATTGCCGTCGGGGTCTCGTTTCTGTTTCTCAATCAGCTCGTGCGCCTGACGTTCGTGAAGGCGCGGATTCTCGTCCCGTTCCTCATGGTGCTCACCGCGTTCGGCGCCTACACCGCGCACAACAGCTTTGCCGACATCGTCGTGATGCTGGCGGCGACGGTTGCCGGCGTGGCGGCCATGACCTGGGACTGGCCGCGCGCGCCGCTCCTGCTGGCGCTCGTGCTCGGCGATATCACCGAGCGCTACCTGTTTCTCTCGTACTCCCTGTATGACTGGCGCTGGGTCGGCCGGCCGCTCGTGCTCGTGCTCGCGGTCGTCACCGCCGCCGGCCTGTTGTGGCCGAGGCTGCGCAGCCGGCGCGACACGCCTGCGCCGGCACATCATCGCGCCGATGCGATCATCGCGGCCGGGGTGCTTGGCATCGCGGTGTGGGCGATCTCGCGCGCGGCGGCCTGGCCGTTCCGGACGGCGGTGTTCCCGATGGCCGCCGGGGTGCTGCTGCTCGTCCTGAGCGCCGCGAAGCTCCTCCTGTGCGTGGGGCGGGTTCCGCGCGCGGACACCCAGCCGTACGTGGGGCGGGTCCCGCGAGCGGACAGCCAACAGTACGTGGGGCGGGTCCCGCGAGCGGAGGGCGAAGGCATCGCGAGCGGACCCGCCGATCAGATCGACGACCTCCCCGACACCTTCGCCACCGCCTCGCGGCGCGAATGGACTTCCGCCATCGGATGGATGGCCGCCTTCTTCCTGTTGTTGTGGCTGGTGGGCGCGCTCGTGGCGGTGCCGATCTTCGCGCTCGTATACCTGACGAGGGCGGCCGGGCAGCGGCCGCTCTGGGCCGTCGTGTACGCGGCGGCGTCCTGGTTCTTTCTGTACGGTCTGTTCGACCGCGCGCTGCGTGTCCCGTTGCCTGCGGGGGTGCTGTTCCGATGACGCACACGATGCAGCTGACGGTCAACGGGGAGTCATGCCGGGCCGTCGTCGAGCCGCGCACGCTGCTGGTCCACCTGCTGCGCGATCAGCTTGGATTGACCGGCACGCATGTCGGGTGCGTGGTCGGCGAGTGCGGCGCCTGTTCCGTGCTCGTCGATGGGGCGCTCGTGAAGTCGTGCCTCATGCTCGCGGTCCAGGCGGACGGGTGTACGGTGACGACGATCGAAGGCCTGAGCACTTCCGCCAGCACTCCAGGCCTCCCAGGCACCCCAGGCACTCCAGGCACCTTAGGCACTCCAGCCATCCTGCATCCCGTGCAGGAAGCCTTCATCCGGCGCTTTGCGCTGCAGTGCGGGTTCTGTACCCCTGGCTTCGTGATGGCGGCCGCTGCGCTTCTGGCCCGCAATCCGAACCCGACCGAAGTCGAGATCCGGCAGCAGCTCGCCAGCAACCTGTGCATGTGCACCGGCTACGTTCAGATTGTCGAGGCCGTGCAGGAAGCGGCGACCCGGTTGCGAGAATGGCAGCAGAGCAGCAGATAGGGCGCAGCGCTCCCGGCAAGGAGGCCCCGCGCCACGTGACGGGCCGCGGCCGGTTCGTTGACGACCTGACGCTGCCGCGCATGCTGTACGCCGGCGTCCTGCGGAGCCCGTACGGACACGCGCGGATCGGCCGGGTCGACGCCGCGAAGGCCCGAGCGCTCTCCGGCGTCCGGGCGGTCGTGACGCCCGAGGAGATCCAGCGGCGGCTCCGGCCGTTCAAACCAGGACGCTACGCGGCAGGGTTGAAAGTGGCCGTTCCCGAGTACGCCGGGGCGGTCGGCAAGGTCCGCTACGTTGGCGAGCCGGTTGCCGCCGTGGCGGCTGAGACGCGGGCGATGGCCGAGGACGCGCTCGAGCTGATCGAGGTGGATTACGACGCGCTTCGGGCGGTCGTCACCATCGAGGCCGCAGCGGATCCAGGCGCCCCGGTGCTCTACGACGAGCTTGGCGGCAATATCGCCTGGCGGGGGCACGTGGCGTACGGCGACGTGGAGGCCGCGTTCACGTCGGCCGATCGGATCGTCCGGGACACCCTCAAGATCCACCGGTACAGCTCCACGCCGCTCGAGCCGTTTGCATGCCTGGCCGAGTGGACGCTCGGGAAGCTGACGGTCTGGTGCAATGCGCAGTCGCCCGACGTCATCTGCGACGCCCTCTCTGAAGCGCTCGGGCTCGATCAGGTCCGCGTCATCGTCCCGGATGTCGGCGGCGGCTTCGGTCAGAAGATTCACCTGATCCGCAAGTACGTCGTGCTGACCGCGCTGCTGGCGGTCGACACCGGCCGGCCCGTCAAATGGATCGAGGACCGGAGCGAGCACATGATGGCCGGCGGCCACTCCTGCGAGCAGGAGTTCGACGTCGAAGCCGCTGTCCGGGCCGACGGCGAGGTGCTCGGTCTCACGATCCGCGACACCGACGATGTGGGTGGATCGGTGAGCACGCTGACGATCCACTTCACCAACAAGCTGAACAACCTGTTCAACGTGTACAAGGTCCAGCACCTGCGGCTGGAGGGGCGGTCGGTCGTGACGAACAAGTGCCCGGTGGTGCCGAACCGCGGCATCGGCAAGCCCGGCATGTGCTTCGTCTGGGAACGGATGATGGACCGCGTCGCCCAGGAGCTCGGGCTCGATCCGATCCAGGTGCGTCGCCGCAATCTGATTGAGGCCGGCGCGTTCCCCTACACGGCGCCGAACGGCAATATCTACGGGAGCGGCGAGTACGAAGCGCTGCTCGACAAGGCGCTCGCGAAGGTCGAGTACGACACGGTGCGCAGGCAGCAGCAGGCGGAGCGATCGTCAGTGGCGCGAACCCTGTCGGGTTCGCGTGGCGAGCCTGACAAGGCTCGCCCCACGGGGACTCTCTTGACCGGCATCGGCGTCGTCATCGGTCTCGAGCCGGGCGGGCGGAATGCCGCGCGCGACATGGCCATCTTTCCGGAGTCGAAGCAGATGCCGGGGGCCGGCGGCGTGGAGGGGGCGACCGTGAAGATCGAGCGGAACGGCTCTGTGGTCTTCACGCTCGGGTCCGTGAGCTGCGGCCAGTCGCACGAGACGACCGCCGCGCAGATCATCGCCGACGTGCTGGGAGTCGGGATCGATCGCGTCTCGATGACGGGCGGCTTCGACAGCGCGCTGTCGCCCTGGGGCGTCTCTTCGTCCAACAGCGGCAACAACTTTCACCTCTACGACGTCGGCGCCGTGCACGGCGCGGCCTCGCGGCTGCGCGACAAGCTGCTGACGCTCGCCGCGCACGTCCTGCAGGCGGACCGGAACACGCTCGCAGTCGACGATGGCGTCGTGTACGACTCCACCAACTCCATCACCTTCGCCGAGCTGGGCCGGATCGCGTACAGCAACCAGGCGCTGCTGCCGCCCGGCTTCGAGCCGGGGCTCCAGGCGACCTGGTATCACAGCCATCCGCATGCCGACCCGTTGATGCTGCCCGACAGGCAGGGCCGGGTCCGCGCGCAGTACACGTTCTCGTCGGCCGTGCATGCCGCAGTCGTCGAGGTGGACGTCGATACGGGTCGCGTCCGGGTCCTCCGGTACGTCATCGTCAGCGACAACGGAACGCTGATCAATCCGTCGGTCGTGGCCGGGCAGATTTACGGCTCGGCGGCGCACGGAATCTCGGTCGCCCTTGGAGAAGGCTTCGTGTATGGCGACGACGGTCAGCTGCTGACGCTGACGCTGCTCGACTACGGCAAGTCAACCACGCTGGAGACGCCGCGGATCGAAATTGAGCACCATCCCGTGCCCGACCCGTTCACCACGCTCGGTCAGAAGGCGGCGGGTGAAGGCGCGGCGATCCCGTCGCCCGCCGCGATTGCGGCGGCGGTGGAGGACGCGCTGTCACCGCTTGGCGTGAAGGTGCGGGAGCTGCCGCTCTCGCCGGAGCGTGTGTGGCGGCTGATAAATGGACTTACAGTCTGAACACGCGGCGCGCGTTGTGTTCGAAGATCGCGGCCTTGTCGGCGGGGACGAGGTCGATCTGGTCCATCGCCTGCAGCGCCAGCTGGATGTACGTGCGGCCGCCGTGCAGGTCGAACGGCATGTCCGTGGCGAACATCACGCGATCGACCCCGAAGAAATCGAGCCCGCAGCTGAGTGCGGGGACCGACCCGAGCGTGATCGTGTCGGCGTAAAACATCCGGAAGTACTGATAGGGATCCCGCGCGAGCGGGATCGGCTCGTTCCGCGTCTGCGCCGCCCTGAGGAGCTTCTCGTAACCCTCGTTCAGCCGCTCGGCCGCAAACGGGACAAAGCCGCCGAGATGGTGCGTGACGACCCTGATGCCGGGGTGTCGATCGAAGAGACCGGAGAAGACGAGCCGCATCATCGCCGAGACGGTGTCGTACAGCCAGCCGATGATCCGCCACGTGTCGAACCGGCTGCCCGGCTCGGAGGGGTAGTCAGCCCGCTCGGGGCCGCGCACCGGATGGAGCAGCACCGCCACGTCGAGCGCGGCCGCGTGATCGAAGATCGGCGCGTACTGCGGGTCGTCCAGAGGCCGCCCGTGTACGTCGGTATAGATCTGCACACCGCAGAATCCGAGCGTGCGCACCGCGCGGTCGAGCTCGGCGACGGCGGCATCGATGTCGTTCATCGGGACGCACGCCGCCGCGCCGATGAACCGGCCGGGGTGGCGCGCCACCAGCTCGGCCATCTCGTCGTTTGCAATGCGCGAGAGCTCCACGGCGTCCGCAGGTCCGGCGAGCCGCTCGACAGGCGGGTTCGCCGTGTTGACGATCTGCACGTACCCGGCCCCGGCGGTGTCCATCGCGCGAAACCGCGCGTCGAGATCGACGAGCGCCGGCATCGCCCGCTCCTGCTCCTGCAGCCGCGCCTCGGGCGGAGCCATCCGCAGGCGGGCGTCCCGGTATCGGGGCGTCACGATGTGGTTGAAGGCGTCGATCTTCATAGGGGGCGAGGGAGCCAGGGGACGGGGATCACGAGAGCGAGGGACAGTGTATCCCAGTGAATTCGAGTATTTCGCGCCGCGCACGGTGGCCGAGGCGGTGCGGCTCCTGGATCAATACGGCGACGCGGCAAAGATTCTGGCCGGCGGCCAGAGTCTGATCCCGATGATGAAGCTGAGGATTGCCACGCCGCAGTGTCTGATCGACGTGAACCGGATCGAAGGGCTCGGCGGCCTGCGGCGCGAGGGCGACCGGCTTGTCATCGGCGCGCTCTGCCGGCATGTGGAGATGGCCTCGTCGCCGCTCGTGGCGGAGCTGCCGATCCTGGCTGATGCGGCAGCGCTCACAGCCGACGTCCAGGTCCGGAATCGGGGCACCGTCGCCGGCAGCGTGGCGCACGCCGATCCCGCCGGAGACTGGCCCGCCGCGCTGATGGCGCTCGAGACCGCCGTCACGATTGCCGGCCCGGCCGGCAGCCGGGTTGTCCCGCTGAATGACTTCATCGTCGACGCGTACACGACAGGACTGGCGGGTAATGAGATGCTGACGGAGCTGTCGGTGCGCATCCCGGCTGCTCCCCGCGGGGGGGCCTACGCGAAGTTCGAGCGGCGGGCGGGCGACTTCGCGTCGGCCAGCGTAGGCGTACAGATTGAGGTCGACGGCGATCGGTGCCGCACGGCGGCCATCAGCCTCGGCGCGCTCGGCTCCACCCCAATCCGCGCCCGCGCCGCGGAGCAGCGCGTGCTGGACGCCGCATCGGCGGTCGATGCACTCGGTGATGCCGAGCGGCTCGTGCGCGAGGCCGCAGAGCCCTTTGCCGACACCCGAGGCAGCGTCGAGTACAAACGGCATCTCGCCGGCGTCCTGTTCCGTCGCGCCTTCATGGCGGCGCTCGAGCGCGCGCGCGGCCGACGCGTCGCAACGCTGCACCCATAACGGCGTCCCATGCATCTGGAAGGCGAGTTCATCGTCAATGCGGATCAGCGGGAGGTCTATGCCTTTCTGACCGATCCCGCCCGGATCGGTCCACACTTGCCCGACGTCAAAGACGTGGTCATCGAGGATGCCGACCGCTTCACCGTGACCGCGAGGGTCGGCGTATCGCACATCAAGGGCACGATGACGATGAAACTCGAGATTCGGGATCGGCAGCCGCCGGTCGGGACGACCGTGATCGGGAAAGGCGCAGGCCTTGGCAGCGTGGTGGACATGGTGACCGGCTTCACCCTGGAGCCGCTGCCGGCTGGTTTCGACGCGGCGCCGGCCGGCCGCTCGCGCGTGAGGTGGCGGGCCGACCTGACGATTGCCGGAAGGCTGGCCGCCTTCGGGCCCCAGGGGCTGCTCGATCGGATCGCTCGCAAGAACATCGATGCGTTCATCGCGGGGATTCAGGCAGGGCTCTCCGCCGGAGCGCGGTAGAGGCTCGTTACCGAGGCGGGACGACTCTCAGGCGCGAGATGTCGCACCCGGCGGGGAGCCATTCGGGCGCCGGGCGCCGGTCGCCGGCATAGCACCCCGGAATCACATAGAACGTCTTTGCCGGTCCCGGGGCCGGCGGCGGCTGGGAGACGATGGGAGGTGCGGCCGGCTGGGCCGGCCGTGCCGCGGGCTTCGGGCTGCGCGGTTCTGGTGGCCGATAGATGGCCGCCGGCGGCAGGTACCAATAGGGGGCCGGCCACGCATACGGCAGGATTACCAGCGGCGGATCCCGCCTGGGGTCGGGCGGGCGGCGGTAGAAATCGGGCCCGACGGCAAAGAGGTCGGTCCCCGGCCTGACGACCGAGGGCGCCCGCTCGGGCAGGGCCGCACTGCGCAGGCCGTCCTGCGCGGAGGCGGCGGTTCCGCCACCCGCCACCGCCAGCACCGTCGTCAGAACCAGGAAACGGCTGCGCATCGGCGTCGTATTCGTACTATATTCGACTC
>Ga0155950_1015_pt4 | contig 10953 bp, 11 predicted proteins | sample RifCSPlowO2_02_FD_107604 | JGI IMG/M metagenome (GOLD analysis project Ga0155950, IMG submission 107604) | Acidobacteria bacterium RIFCSPLOWO2_02_FULL_67_21
GCACGCGGCCGCCCTGGAGCTGCGCGGCCATGAGCGACAGACCCCCGATGTTCGCGCCGACGTCGAAGAAGACGTCGCCCGGGCCGAACGAGGCGAGCCACGTCACGAGCGGCTCGTGCTGCGCGCGGGATTTCTTCGCCCGCTTGTACTCGGAGACCGACTCGAGGCTGAAGCGAAGGCCGTTCTCGTTCTGGTAGTGCGCTCCCGACTTCAGCTCCTCCACCAGACCGAGGCGCAGCCGCATGGGCAGCGTCGCCGCCTCCCCGACCAGCCGCAGGAACTTCCGCTCGCTCGCCTTCATGTCGGCGCGGCCCGGCTTGCTCATGCGTCCGCGGCCTCAGTGCGGGCGCTGCGGTGCCTCCCGGCGGCCCTGACTGCGTGCCGCCGCCGATCTCGCGCAAACGCCTGCGCCTCCGCCAGCACCGCTTCCGCACGCTCGATACGATTCCGCGCTTCGAAGGCGACGGCCCGAAGCTCGCGCACGGCGCGGGCGTAGCGCTCGAGTTGTGTCTGGATGTCGAGAGGCTCCGTCACAGTCGATCGATCGTGGACGACTCGCTGAAGGTGAAGAACCAGATGCCGGCGGCCATCGCCACCATGGCCACGACGATGGACGTGGCCAGCGGCACGAGCGGCAGCTCGCCGACGCCGATGACGCCCCATCGGAACGTACTGACCACCGACGCCATCGGATTGACATACAGGAGCCAGCGGTGCTCGGGCGGGATGATCGAGATCGGATAGAACACCGGCGTGAGGAACATCCAGAACCGCATGAAATACCGCAACCCGAACCGGGTCTCCGGGTGGCGCGCCTGGAACACGCAGGTCCAGAGGATGACGCTCAGAGCGGCAAACACGGCGAGCACGCTCATCAGCAACGCCACGAGCAGCGGAGGTCCGATCCGCAGGTACCACACGCCGTCCTTCCACAGATAGAACAGCGCCAGGCCCACCAGCAGGACCATGTAGATCACGAAATCGGCGGCGGCGGGCGAGATGGATGAAATGGGCGAGATCAGTCTCGGGAAGTACAGCCTCTTCATGAGGCTCCGGTGCTGCGTGAGGCACTTGGTGCCCCACAGGATCGACCGCTCGAACAGCGTCCAGGGGACGATGCCGGTCATGTAGAAGAGCATGAACGGCACCCCATCCGACGGGACGCCGAGAAGCCCTCCGAAGACGAAGCCGCCGATGAGGATAGGGAAGAGCGGACGGGCGAAGAGCCAGAAGATCCCGAGCGTCATCCCTTCGTACCGATCCTTGACCGTGCGAACCGCGAGAAACCAGAGCATCCGCCGGTACCGCCACAACTCGAACGCTCGCGCGGACACCCCCTCGCGTCGCGGCTCGATCACCCATGCATCGGCCGCGTCGGCCATCACAGCATCCTCACGCACGGGCTGCATCTCCCTCGGCGGCGTCCGCCGGCTGCTCGTCCAGGCGCTCGAACTTCCACCGGAACTGCGGCGTCAGATATCCCGACCGCACGCCCTTGTCCTTACCGGGCGTCGTCGCATCGGGCGCATAGACAATGAACGACAGCGGCTCCCCCATCAGCACGTACTGGCGGCGATCCTCTCCTTCGCGCGCAACCGTCAGACTGGGGATCACGTTGTAGGTCATTTCATTGAAGAATCGCGCCGGAAGGCGCATCAACGCTTCCCACATCCCACCGTTCCTGAACAGGCGCATGCCTGCGGGATCCGCCGTGCGGAAAATCAGCTGGCCCCGCGCGCGCACGTCGTACGCCGCACACGCACAGAGGTGGTTCTCGAGCAGCTCGAAGCGCATACGCAGAAACGCCATCTCGTTCGTGCGTACGCCCCGGACTTCCCGTCCGTCCTCCGTGACGACACTGACGTCACGCAGGATGGCGTGCCGGTTGGCGTGGCGGCCGCGCTCCGATCCCGTAAACCCGCCGGCAAAGACCGAATTCTGGTAGTCCGCGACAACCCCGTCCGACTCCCCGAAGCCTGCGATGCCCCCCTGGTTCAGCCACAACGTGTGGTTGCAGATCCGGACAATCGCCTCCATGTCGTGCGAGACGAAAAGCACCGTGAGACCGCGTTCCGCCTCCTGCTTCACACGCTCGAGGCACCGCTCCTGAAAGCTCTGGTCCCCGACCGCCAGAATCTCGTCGGCCAGCAGGATGGACGGCTCCATGTTGATCGCCACCGAGAACGCCAGCCGCAGGTACATCCCGCTCGAGTAGTGTTTCAGCGGCAGGTCGACGAACTTGTCGACTTCGGCGAACTCGAGGATCTGATCGAATCGGCGCGACACGTCCGAGCGCGCGATTCCGAGCATGGCCGCGTTCAGGTAGATGTTGTCCCGCGCGGAGAGCTCCGGATCGAATCCGGAGCCGAGCTCGAGCAGCGACACCACGCGGCCGCTTCCTGCGACGTGGCCTTCGGTCGGCGCGATCACGCGCGCCAGGATCTTCAGGAGCGTCGTCTTGCCCGCGCCGTTGGTGCCGATGACGCCGAGCACCGTGCCCGGCTCGACCGTGAACGACACGTCTTTCAGGGCCCAGAACTCGCGAGGGCGCTCCGGCTCATCCCCGTTCGTGCCCCGTTTCAACACGCGCGCGCCCATTCTGCGCATCCACTGCAGGGGTCCGGTCTCGTCCGGGCTCCGGCCGAGGTCGTACCGCTTGCCGAGCCCGTCGACAACCAGCTTAGGCATCGGCGCTCGTGGATGACGACCCGTCCTCGCGTCGCGCCGGGAGGACGACGCCGGAGAGATCGACGAGAGGCGGCACGGCATCCCAGGAAAACTGCAGGTACGTCCGCCGCGGGCCACGGGGCTCCTCCGGCGCATCCGAGAGCCCCCATTGCGGCCTGTTCCGATACACAACGGAGTTGAAGTTCCAGCGCTCGTGCCCGTGCTGCGCGTCACTTTCCCCGGCGACGTACTTTGCCTTCAGGGTTTGAAAACTCCCCTCATGGTCGATGTGATACACGGGCCCGCCGATGTCGACGATCGTCAGCCCGGACGACAAGGCCAGAACGAGCAGATTGGCGTCGACCCCCACTCGCGCGAGCCTGTAGATCTCGTTGAACGCTCGAAGACGATGGAAGCTCATCTGGTCGAGCGCGATGAAGTCGCCGGTCGATCCCCGGAAGTACGGCGGACGGAGCTGCTTTCCCGGACGCGCCAGATTGGCCTGATCCTCCAACGCCTCCCAGTGGAGGTGTTCGATGTCGAGCGCTGCCACGAGATCCCGGCGGGGGGCTCGGTACACCACCTGCGGCTCGAGGCTCCGCCGCTCCAGCTGCGCCAGAATATGGCGGCCCAGGATCACGTCGCAGTTGCTGACGAGGATGTACTCTCCGCGCGCCCGCCTGACGCCGACGTTCTTGGCGAGATACTCGTGAAACCTCAGGAGGGGGTTCAGCGTCATCGCCTCGTGGTACGCCGCATCGACGACGACCGTTCGAAGCGCGGCCGAGACCGGCGGCGGGCAGCGCGCCTCGACCAGATCGGCCAGCAGCGGCGCGCCGGCCACCGGCGCCCATTCCACCAGCACGAACTCATGCGAAACGCCGCGCCCGCTCAGTTCGCGATGGTTGAACTGCAGGCTCGCCAGAAACCGCTTGACGAAGTCGCCCCCATAACCGTCGTTGCGTCCGGTCAGGACGATGCTCAGGTACGGGCGGGGCGCGCTATCCTGGCCCATCGTCAGACCGTGAGGGCCGCAGGCCGCGCGTCCGGACATCCAGCACGTTGGCTGCGCCCTCGAGAATGTCGAGCTTGACTTCGATCGCGCTGAGCGACTCACGCGCCGTCTCGAGATCCTGCTTCGCCGAGGCGACCTGCTGCTCCAGCTCGGTTTCCTGCCGAAGCGACGCCTCGAGCTGCCGGTCACGCTGGCGGAGCTCCTCGGTGAGCTGGGCGATCTGCCGCGACGCCCTGGCCGCGGCGTCCTGGTGGCGATCGGCGTGCCGCTGCCGATCGGATTCGAGCTCTGTCACCCGGGCCTTGAAGCGGCGCGCGTCTTCGCGACGGGTCTCCTGAGCCCGCTGGGCCGCGGCGCTGGCCTCCGCCAGACGGGCCGTCGCCTTCTCGAGACGTGCCCGCCCGTCGCGAAGCTTCGCCTCCGCTGCATGCACCTCACCCCGGGTCGCCAGGCCAACGCCTCTCAACAGGCGCCGGATCATTGCCGGGTACCCCTCAGGAAGCCTCCTCCGCGACGACCGGCTTCTCTGCCATGGGCGCCGACGACCAGTCGGGACGCAGCATCAGAACCTTGTGGCCCGGCACGCCCGCGTGCGCGAGCAGCTTGGCCGTCCCCGCCGGCCGCTCCAGCACCGCAACCACCAGCACGTCATAGGCGACCTCCGTGTGGGCCGCGATGGCCCGGACGGGAAATCCGAGGAACTGGCCGTTCGATTCGGGCCCGAACACGCCGACGAGCTCGAGGCCCATTTCCCGGATGAGGAGGAAGACGAGCTCGGCCGCGTCGCCCGTGCCGTAGATGGCGACCTGCTTCTGCGCGCGCACGGCCTCCCCGAGGTTGCGGCGCAGATGCTGGCGGGCATCCCGGTAGAAATCGAGCGAGTACTTCATGAACTCGTAGGTGAGCCGGGCCTTCCGCGCCAGCCCCTTCGGCGTGAGCGAGTACATCAGGCGATGGGGCGACACGGTGACGCTCTTCACGTACCCTTTGCGAATCAGGCGCTTCAGATAGAGGTTGGTCAGTCCGAGCGCGATCCCGAGACGCGTGGCGAGCGTCCGCTGCGTAATATGGGACTCCTGCTCCAGCGCTTCGAGCAGCTGCAGATCGCGTCTGGATTCGACGTCCATGGCCGTAGAATGTGGGAAGGATTCGATGAGGGCCGAAGAGACCTCCGGCCCGTCACTTACACTGGCGCAGACTGCGCGAGGGGTTGTTCAACAAGTGAACGGTTGTTCACAAACTGAACACGTGGATTATTGGAGATTCACGCGATCCTGTCAACCCACATCCCCGCCAATCGGCACAAAACAGACATGATCCGCCGTTTCGGCCTGCGGGTCGCCGCCGCGGGCCTTGTGGGCCTGGGCCTGCTGGGCGCGGCCTACGCACTCACCTGCGAGCCCGCGCCGCGCGTCCGCGTCCAGTGGGGGGCCGGCGTGGCCCCGGAACAGCGGGCACGGCTCGAGCGCATGTATCTGCTCCTCAACCCCCGCGACCCGATCCCGGACGGCTCGATCGCCTACGACCTGCTGGACACGAGCGTCTCCAACATCCGCGCGCTCGTCGGCCATCCGGCGGTCATCAATACGGGCGACATCGATGAAAACGTCTTCATCGTGCCCTTTCAGACCGAGTACGGGGAGTCGTGGATGTGGATCGCGCACCGCACGCCGCTGCTCCGCGACGCGCGGCTTCGCACGTCACTCGTCGCGCTGCTCGCCGCGATGGCGATCGGCGGCCTCCTGGCGATGAGGCGTAGCGTCACCGAAGACACGGCCAGTCGAGATCGGTGAAGCGCCCGGTTGGCCGCTCGTCCTTGCCGAGCAGCAGTGTGATCTCGAATCGATCGTCGAAGGTGTGGGTTCCGGCGACCGTGAAGCGATTCTGCAGATAGGCGCCTACCAGGGGAAACGACGTCGTGAAACCTTCCAGCGATTCTCCAAGCAGCGCCACCGGAACGTACTGCCGCTGCAACCGGCTGATGGTCAGCGCCTGCTTCTCTTCGCTGTCAAAGAAACCGGTGCGCAGGTCGGCATGGCCCCCTGCAAACGGCCGGCGGGCAAGCGCCAGCACCTGAGGAATGTAAGGCTGAACGAACACGCGGGCGTCGGGCCGTGTACAGGCCTGCACGTACATCGCCAGCGTGATCAGATCCGGTCGATCCGGCCGGCCGGCCCAGTGTGCGAGATCCCAGTCCCGGCGGACGTTCCCGGCAGTCGCGGCTGCGCCCCGAAGCGCGCGGCCCACCCCCTCCGTCAGACCCGCGCCGTCGAACCGGTCCAGCACATCGCGGCTCATCGTCGCCACAATCACGAACGCCAGCACAACGGAGGCGAGGCCGAGCGGGACCGCCAGCGCCATCCGCCAGCGCCTGAGCGCCGGACGCCACGATGGCGGTCGCCAGAACATCGCCGGAACGGCGGCGATCAGCCAGGCGATTAGGATCGTATGCGGAACGGCAGGGTCCGCGAGGCGCGCGCCGAGGGGGCTGCGCAGGAAGCCGGCGTTCAGCACGACCGCGAGCACCGCGACAATGGCAAGCTTCACACGGGCGTGCGGCCAGCCCGGCCGGAAGGCGTCAGCCGAGAGCGCGATCGTGACCAGCGAGAGGAACGGCAGCGCCAGCTCGAGGTAGTACCACCACGCGGTCGCGTTGTCACGAACGACCCAGACCGGCCCCAACGGCAGCGGCGCCGTCGTCGCTTCGTCCGAGACCCCATCCGGATAGTCGAACAAGCCGGGCCAGATGATTTCGGTCCGCTCGCGTTCGCGGGCCGACCACTCCAGCGCATCCGAAAAATGCCGGACGACCCCGCCGTTCAGCTCGGTGAACACCAGGTACGGCGCCAGCAGCGCCAGCGTCAGCAGTCCGTACACCGCGCCGCTGCGGATCCGTTCCCTCCACGACACTCCGCTCTGGAGCGCCAGCATCGTTGTGACAGCGCAGGCGACGAACACCCCATGGTCGTGGCGCAGCAGAAACGCCGCCGCCGTGGTCAGCGCGAGCCAGAACCGCGGCCAGCGTCCCGGACGATCGACGTACCGCCACAGAAGCGGGATGGCCGCCGCATAGACGACGATCTTCGGGTAGTTGTAGAAGCGCGGCGACAGCCAGATCAGTATCAGGGCGGCGCACAACCCGAGAAGCATCGATCCGGACGCCCGTGCCGCCAGCCAGTACGTCACGGCGGTGCCCGCGGCAATCATCGTCGCGCCGAATGCCAGCTCCGACAGCGTGCCGCGCCCAAACAGGAGCTGCACCGCAGCCGCCACGTAGTAGTGAAGGGGTGCGCCGTTATCGACGAAGTCGCGCACGGGAAGGTCGCCGTACAGGATCTGCCAGCCACGCACCACATAGAAGAAGTGGTCGTCGGTGAGACCGGCAAACGACCCGTTTGGATCGTTGAAGCGAAACAGCCAGGTGATGGCGAAGACAGCCGCCGCGGCGAACGCAGCGACGAAGGTCCTCAAGCGGCTAGCCCCAATGCCTTTCGGATATTCGCAGGTCTCCGCCGAACGCGGCGGTGTGGACGGCCCTGGGCCGCGAATCCGGCTCCGGTCGCCGGACCGCGCTGCGAGGCCGGGGCGGGCCGCTGGCCGGCCAGCTCCGTGAGCTGGCCTGATCCCTGGAGTCTTCTCGCGCGGTCAGGCGATCGGGATCGGCGACCTGCGAACGGCTTCGCGGCCCAGGACCGCCCACCCCGGTTCGCGCGAGCCGGCACCACCTGGCCGTCGGGCCCGTCGGGCGTCCCGCGGGCAGGGGCAGGGGCCGTGGGGGTGAGCCCTTGAGGCGGCGCGAGGAGGCAACGCCGGTAAACACGCGCTGGAGGCGCACCAGGGGGCGAGATCCTGCCGACCTGGCCAGGAAGATAAACGTGGGCCGCCGTCCACCGGCCGGACGCGCGTGTTTTCCGCGCCGCCGAACGGGATCGCCCCCACGGCCCCTGCCCCTGCCCGCCAGCGCCGAATATCCGAAAGGCATTGCGGCTAGCCCCGGCTGGACCAAATCGCGGCATCGTCCCGGTTCATCTTCGCGGTCAGCGCCCGCCTGGCGTCTCTGGCCGGTCCAATCCCGAATTCGTACGTGTACCGCTCGGTCTCGGGGGGTGCGGAGGAAGGAACCGCCAGATAGCGGTGCGCCCGCGCAGGCCCAAGAAACACGACGAGCGTATTGCTGCCGTACTCCTCCGAATCCTCTGCCCGCCCCAGGGGCACCATCCCCGTGAGAAAGTCCCAGGGCCGATCCGGCGAAGGTGGACAGGCTCCCGACGGCCGGCGTCGAACGATCCGGCCCTGCGACAGCGTGATGTCCACCTTCCATTCCTCAAATGGCGGAAGCGAGGGAAACGTTGCACGGGCGAACGCAGCCAGCGGATCTTTGAAACGCGCCACCAGCGCCGGACTGAGCGCTCGCAGCACGACGTCAGTGACAAACGTCCATGTGACGATCTCCGGCAGCCGTCCGGCCCGCTGCGGCACCCGGAGCTCCTGCGCCTCATTGTCCCCGCCCTCGAAGAAGACCGCCGGCGGGATGGCGTCCACCAGCGAGTCGTACACCGCCGCGGGGAGCACATTCCCCACTGAGAGGTGCGGGACCGGAACCGGCTGGAGCGGCGCCCGCGCGATCGCGTCCCGCAGGTGAGCAGCCACGCCCTCGGCATCGAGCACCGACTCGAGCTGCGCGAGGCGCCGCGCCGCATCCGGCGCTGATTGCCTGAGGGCCAGCACCTGGTCGGTGCGCTGCTGCACCCGCTGCATCTGGACACGCAGCCTCGAGACCTCCTCGCCCAGCCTCCCAAGGTCCCTGTGCAGCCGCTCGATCGGTTCGTGCCGAGGCGTCACCCGCGATCCACTTCTGCCAGGACTTCGTCCAGGAAGTTCGTCAGCGGCTGCACAGGCATTCGATCGCCGGCCACGAACATGTGGCAACGCTGCTCCAGTGCAGCAGCCAGGTACGCCTGGTACCGTGGCGAATCGCCCAGCGCCGCAAGCTGGCCGCCCGCGACGCGGCGGCCGCCGGCCCACGACGATCGGGCGCCAGCCTCATCGGCGTACCACCTGACGAGCGAATCGCTGATGAGTACGACGGCATGAATGCCGGGCGCCGCAAAGACCAGATCGGCGAATGACGCACCGCTCACGCCGGCCACCACGCGTGCTTCGCGGAAGATGCGTACCTGTTCTTCCAGCGGGCACCCGGACATCACCAGGACGTCGAAGCCGCGGCTGCGAAACAGCGCTTCAACCTCGTCCTCGTTCGTCACCCAGCGGCGCTTGGGGCCCGCATCACGGCGCGACACATAGACCCGCCGGCGGCGTTCGACCGAAGGCCATCCGGATGGCGGAGCCATGAGCTTCCGGACCTCCATCAGCGGGGACAGCGGGCGGCCGCCGCCAGTCCGGCCGTCGCTTTCAAACGCGAGCACACGAGCTCCCCGGAGCGGCGCCCCATCCCACGGCATCAGCCGGTCTGCGCTGATGCCAACCAGCGTGAGCGTCGACTGGTGGAATCCTTTGGCCGCCTGCGGGAGCAGGAAAAGCGCCTCAGGGGCGACCTGCCAGAGCGCCACAATCTGCGGCACGCAGTCGAGCAGCCAGTGGCCGAAGTTCCTGAGCTTCTGCGGCGCGCAGTCGTACGCGCACCGTGGCACGGCCACGACCGGCCCGGCAGCATCCCCGGTCCCGAGCGAGACCCGGAGGAACCGTCCGTCGACCATCGAGACGGTGGCGCCCGGCACATCGAGAATCGTCGCTGGATGGCCGCGCAGCACGTCCTCGCCGCACTGCGCCTCGAACGCCAGTAGCCGCTCCCAGAGCTCGCGCACATCGGTAGCCTCGGTTTCGCAGCGGGTGACGCCGAGGTACCGGCTGAACGGCCGTTCGATGAGCTCGCCGACCCGGAGACGCGTGACGTTCAGGCGCTGTGAGGCGCTGCCGTCCAGCAGGATCGACGTGGACAGCAGCCTCGCGCGCGGAATGGCCGCGATCGACGCCTGCTCGACCGTGCGCTCGCGTTCGAGCTCCAGCAGGCGATCCGTGCGCTCGCGGACCCCCGCCACATCGGCATTCAGCCGGCCGACCTCGTCACGAAGGTCCTTCAGCCCGCTGCGCAGATCGCCGAGGTCCGCTCCGTCATTCATCGCGTTGACAGTGCTTCCTGCCGGCCAGGAACAGCAGTATCGGCGGCACGCTCGTCCCGGCTGAACACGATCTGCACGGAATGGCGGCGGGGCCGGCGCGCAGCGACACGCAGCCCGAACGCGCTGAGGCGGTCCACCACGATGCCTTCTTCATCGGGATGGCTCTGCAGCCAGATCGTCCGGAGCGACGGCAATGCCAGCGTACGTTCGGCTCCCTGGAGCACGTCGATCGCCGAAGCCGATGGGGACAGGCGTACGTGCGTGGGGGGCGGCAGCCCATACTGCTGCACGGCGGTATCCAGCCGGGTGGCGCACGTCGAGTGGACGTTCGGCTGGACCCCGTCGGCGGATCTCACGCGCCACCGCATCACCTGCACGGAATGACGCTCGGAGCCGGGATGCTGGCGTCCGTACTTGAGGTTCGCCAGCGCGTCTCGCGCCGCAAGCGCCAGAGGCACCGGGATGACGGACCCCTGGCACGCGTTGAGCAGCACGTTGTCGCACAACGCGGCGTAGGCCTTGTAGCCCGGCTCGAATGCCACGACAACCGCCCCGCGCTGGCGGGCGGCAATCAGCACGTAGGGACCGAAGCCGGCGTTGATGTCGTAGACGACGTCGCCGATCTTCACCCATCGATGAAGCCATTTCACGATGGTGCGATCCAGCCGGATGCTTCCGTCCATCACGTGGCGCACGGCCTCCGGCGTTGCGTACACCTTGATCCGGCCGCGGCGGTACGACAACGGCACGACCGCCTGCGACTCCGAAACGAGCGTTCGCGGATCGAACGAGGCCTCCGGAGCTGAGCTCTGTGTCGCCTGTGGCAGTCCGCCGGCCCGCTGCAGAAGCGCCTCCGCCAGCAGCGGCGACACGGGCCGGTCGATCCCGTGCGGCCGCAGGAACGACTCGATGAACGATCGGATGGGCGTCGGGTCAACCCCATCTGCAACGGCCGATTCGAGCTGTGCAAGGTGCTCCGGCATCGTGGAGGCGACCGACACGAATCCGCCCTGCTCGCGTGTGAGGTAGTGGAAGTGCAGCGTCGCGCGCTGCCCCTCAGTGTCGTCCGGCTGGATGCTGAAGACCGGCCGGCCCACGATGCCGGCTTCGAGCTCGGCGGTCGTGTTCAGG
>Ga0155950_1061_pt1 | contig 10760 bp, 10 predicted proteins | sample RifCSPlowO2_02_FD_107604 | JGI IMG/M metagenome (GOLD analysis project Ga0155950, IMG submission 107604) | Acidobacteria bacterium RIFCSPLOWO2_02_FULL_67_21
GAGCTCGACATCGAGCTCGGACGGCTGCGTCAGAACCTGTCCGCGTTAGTGGCGCCGGTGCCGTCATCGGAGATCCCGTGACGATATCTCCTCCTGACCACCCCGTCCGGCTGCTGCTCGTCGACGACGACGTGCGATTCGGCGAGTACGTGCGGGTGCTGCTGCGGCGCGCCCAGGCCGCCTACGAGCTCGACGTCGTCCATGATGTCCGCGGCGCGATGCGTGAGCTGGCGCGGAACTTTTATGACGTGTGCCTGCTCGACTATCGCCTTGGCGACGAGGACGGCCTCGACGTCGTGCGCCAGGCACAGGCGCGCGACATCCACACGCCGGTCATCCTGCTGACGGGCGAGCAGGACGAATCGCTGGAGCTGACGGCGATCGGTCAGGGCGCCGCGGATTATCTCAACAAGTCCGAGCTCGACCCGCACCGGCTCGAACGGGCGCTGCTGCGCGCCATCGCGCGGCACCAGCTCGAGACCGCCCTGCACGATCGGGAGCAGCGTCTGGTGGAAGCCGAGGCCTTTGCGCACGTCATGGTCGCGCACATCACGCTGGAAGGCACGTGGCTGAAGATGCCGCGCCGGCTCTGTGAGCTGCTCGGCTACAGCGAGGAGGAGCTCCGGGCGCTCCGGCTGGCCGACGTGACGCACCCCGGCGATCGGCTGCAACACGCGAAGCTGCGGCAGCAGCTGCGCGATGGAGTCGTCCGGTCGATTGAGTTCGAAAAGCGTTACATCCGGAAAGACGGACAGCTCGTCTGGGTCTACCAGAATGTGTCGCTCGTCACGGGCAAGGATCAGAAGCCTCTCTATTTTCTCGCGTACCTGCGCGACATCAGCGATCAGAAGCGTGCGGAAGAGGAGCAGCGCCAGCTCGAAGAACAGCTCCGCCAGGCACACAAGATGGAAGCGGTCGGCCAGCTCGCCGGAGGCGTCGCGCACGATTTCAACAACCTGCTGACCGCCATCCTCGGCTACACGGGGCTCCTGCAGGACGAGTTGGCCGGCATGCCCGACGCGGCGCGCGACCTCGAGGAGGTGCACAAGGCGGCGAAGAGCGCGTCCGCGCTCACGGCGCAACTGCTCGCGTTCAGCCGAAAGCAGATGCTCAAAGCGGAAGTGTTGTCTCTTAACGAGGTCATCGAAGGGATGCACAACCTGCTGTCGCGGGTCCTGGGGGAGGACATCACGCTGGTGACCCGGCTCGGCGGCGACGTCCCAAGGGTCGAAGCGGACCCCGTCCAGCTGCAGCAAGTGCTCCTCAACCTCGCCGCCAACGCGAGGGACGCCATGCCGCGAGGCGGAAGATTGGTCGTCGAAACATCCGGTCACCTCGCAGAGGCCGCAGGGGCTGGCGGACCGTCGGTGCCGCCGGGTGGGTCCGCCGTGATCAGCGTCTCGGACAACGGCTCCGGCATGGATCGGGAAACACAGATGCGGGTCTTCGAGCCGTTCTTCACCACGAAAGGGCAGGGCAAGGGAACCGGGCTTGGGCTCGCGACGGTCTACGGGATCGTGAAGCAGACAGGCGGCGACATCATGTGTGAAACGGCGCCTGGGGAGGGAACGACGTTCACGATCGTGCTTCCGGCGACGGGCAAGGTCCTAGCGGCGGCAGGGGCTCCTGCGTGCCACGCGAGCAGAGGAACCGGAACGATTCTCGTCGTGGAGGACCGCCCCGACGTGCGGCAGGTGACCCGCCGCATTCTCGAATCGCGGGGGTACCACGTGCTCGATACCGCGGATCCGGACATCGCGCTGCGGACCGCCGAAGACAAGCAGATCGATCTGCTGCTGACCGATGTGGTCATGCCCGAGATGACCGGTCCGGAGCTGGCGCGGCGCATCCGATCGCGGATGCCCGGGTTGCCGATCCTCTTCATGTCGGGATTTACGGGCCATTCCGCGCTGAAGGAGATGGACGGCGCCCCGTTCATCCGCAAGCCGTTCTCCCCGGACACGCTCGCGCAGAAGATCCAGGAAGTGATGGAGCGATCCTGCACCCCGCCCCCCGAGATTGGCGTGGCGTGAGTGATTGATGGCAGCCATGCAGATCGCAGCCGCCGGCCCGGGTCGCCACGACCTGACACTGGTCGTCGTCGACGACGATCCGGCGGTGCTCGACGTCGTCGGCCGATTTGCGGCGCGTGCCGGCTTTCAGCCGGTCGCGTGCGCAGGAGGGATGGAAGGGCTGTCGTATTTTGCGCGGCGTCGCGCCGACGTCGCCGTTGTCGACCTGCGGATGCCCGACGTAGACGGCATCGAAGTGGCGCGGGCCATTCGAGCGGCCGACGAGGCGTGTCCGATCATCCTGATCAGCGGCGCGGCGACCATCGACAGTGCGATCGAGGCGGGCAAGCTCGGCGTCCGCGATTACCTGACCAAGCCGCTCGACTTTGCGCGCTTCGAGGCGCTGCTGGCGTCGATCCGAGGACAGGCGGCCGGACGCCACGATGAATCGCTGGCGTCCATGGAGCGCCGCCGCATCGAGGAGGTCCTGCATCGAACGGACGGCAACAAGGCGGCGGCGGCCAAGATCCTTGGGCTCAGCCGGCGCGCGCTCTACCGCCGCTTGGAGCGATACGGCATCAAAGCGAATTGAGCCTAACTTAGCGCGTCCACCGCGTCTGCACGAATATCGCCCGTTCGAATTGGCTGCGATGTGGCGCCGGGTTGAATTCGGGGTGGCCCCGGTCGAACAGATTCTGCCCCACGACCGAAAGCTCCAACGACGGGTGCAGGCGCCACCCGTATGTCGAGCCCCGAGACCTTCGGCAGCTTCGGGTCGAGCAAGACGAGGCGTGGCGGTTTCTGGAATGTGCGCCCGGCGTGCAGCCCGCGGCAGAAGATAAAGTCGAGCGCTTCCTCGCCGTCACGGGCCACCGCGATCTCCTTGGCCAGCTTCTCGCGGCGCAACGCGAGCACCGCCAGCTCCACGTCGTCAACGTTGTCTTCCACGAGCAGAATCTCGACGTGCTCATCCGGCATGGACGGTCCTTTCTCGAGAGGGTGTGATGGCTGGAGTGATTCCAAGCGTGAAGGAGAAGCAGGCGCCCCTTCTTCTCGGTCGATCCGACCTCGATCACAGCCTGGGGCCTGGGACGCGTGTCCTTGACGGCGTTCGACAGCAGGTTGGTGAACACTACTTCCATCAGGGCCGGATCGCACTCCACAAACGGCAACGGTTCAAGTCTCCAATTGATGTCCCGGTCCTCCGCGTCGCGGCGCTGCGCCGCGACCACTGGATGTCTCTGTCAGATAACCGGTCGCCGCGCAGCAGCCCCCACCGCCTTGCTCGTCTGTTCGTGGAGACCGTGCGGATTCCGCACAGCTGTCGCGATTAGCTGTCCGTCGAGTCGCAAAGAGTCGCGTGGAGTGCAGCGAACATCACGTCCGCACATGTGCGTACATGTGCGTCGACGACCGGTGCGTGGGTCGAATAGGCGAAGCGCTCAAGATTTGTACGCTTGCAGACGACATAGTTGGGTGTATGAGTGACTCAAAGGGCGGCTCGGCCGATGCGAGCTGCCTGCCTTACCGGCATCGATCTGTGGGGTGCCGCCGCTGACTCACGAACACGGCGGCACGGGGGGACCTCTCATGCGCAAACCACTTCGGCTCTTGCTCGTGGAAGATTCTGAAGACGACGCACAGTTGCTGCTGAGGCAACTGGATCGTCAGGGCATCGAGGTCGAGTCAGTACGCGTCGACACCGCTGACGCGATGGAGGACGCGCTCCGCCAGCGCGGGTGGGACGTGGTGATCTCGGACTATTCCATGCCCGCGTTCGGTGCGATTGCCGCGCGCGACGTCCTGCGACGGACCGGCATCGATATTCCGTTCATCCTCGTGTCCGAAACGATCGACGAGGAGATGGCCGTCAGCGCGTTGAAGGCCGGGGCCGACGACTTCGTGACCAAGGCGCAGCTGAGCCGGCTCATCCCGGCGATCGAGCGCGGGATGCGGGACGCCGACGAGCGGCGAAAGCTCCGCGCCACCGAGCAGGCCCTGGTGGAGACGCGGGAGCGGATGCGCTTTGCCCTGGAGGCCGCCGGCGTCGGTACCTGGGAGTGGGACGTCGTCGCGGACAAGGTGGTGTGGTCGGACGTGCTCGAAGGTCTGCACAGTATGAGCCCCGGGAGTTTCGGCGGCACATTCGACGCGTTCATCGCATCGATCCACCCCGACGATCGGCAGCGGATCGCGGGGACGCGCGAGCGGTTCTTTCGATCGCCGACCGATTCCCGCCTCCAGTATCGCGTGCTGTGCCCTGACGGCTCGATCCATTGGATTGCCAGCATCGGCCGGGCGTTTCTGGATTCGACAGGCAAGCCGGTCCGCGCCGCCGGGATCGGCATCGACGTCACCGAGCAGAAGAAGCTCGAAGCCCAATTCCAGCAGGCCCAGAAGATGGAATCGATAGGCAATCTCGCCGGCGGAATCGCCCATGACTTCAACAACCTGCTGACGGTGATTGCCGGCTGCGGTCAGCTCCTGGAGGAGCGCCCCGCGCTCGACCCCGAGGTCGTACGGGATCTCCAGGAGATTCGGCAAGCCGTCGATCGAGGCGCCGGCCTGACGCGGCAGCTCCTCGCCTTCAGCCGCAAGCAGCTTCTGACGCCTCAGGTCGTCAATCTGAGTGACGTCGTGGCCAATCTTGGAACGATGCTGCGCCGATTGATCGAGGAGAACGTGAACCTGGAGTTCCGCCTGTCGTCCGATCTCGAGCGCGTGAGTGTCGATCCAGGCCAGATCGAGCAGGTGCTGATGAACCTGGCCGTCAACGCCAGGGATGCGATGCTGGAGGGGGGTACCTTGGCGATCGAGACGACCAACGTGACCGTCGACGAGAGCTACATGGCGACCCACATCGGCATCCGGCCGGGGTCTTACGTGATGCTGTCGGTTGGCGATACGGGGATGGGGATGCCTCCTCACGTGCAGGCGAGGGTCTTCGAACCGTTCTTCACGACGAAATCCGAAGGGCAGGGCACCGGGCTTGGTCTGGCCACCGTGTACGGCATCGTGAACCAAAGCGGCGGCTATATCTTTCTGTACAGCGAACCCGGAATGGGCACCACGTTCAAGCTGTACTTCCCGGCTGTCTCGGGCGCGTCCGCCGTCGAACCGGTGAAGCCGAAAGCTGCCCCCGACGAACTGACTGGTGCCGAAACGATTCTCGTGGTCGAGGACGATGCCCGGCTGCGTGTGCTCGAGGAGCGGATCCTCAAGCGATACGGCTACCAGGTCCTGGTGGCGTCCTCGGCCGCCGACGCCATCCGCGTCTTCACCGAACGTCACGACCCAATCGACGTGGTGCTGACCGACGTCATCATGCCTGGCGGCAGCGGGCGCACCCTCGGCGACTGGGTCGCGGAGCACCGGCCGGACACGCACGTCGTGTACATGTCCGGGTATACCGACAATGCGATCGCCTCTCACGGAGTGCTCGAAGCCGGTACGCGCTTTCTCCAGAAGCCGTTTTCGCCGGAGGCGCTCGCCCGCACGATACGGGAGGCGCTGTCGTGAATGCCGCGGCCCGGAAGGGCTCGACACAGGACCTCACGCTGCTCGTCGTGGACGACGACCCGCAGGTCGTGCGGCTCATCCGGCGATTCGGCGAAAACGCCGGGTTCGGCGTGAGTTCGTACGACGGCGGCCAGAAGGCGCTCGATCGGCTTGCGCGCGACCGCGTCGACGTGGCCGTCGTCGATCTGCAGATGCCACAAGTGGGCGGGCTCGAGGTGCTCCGTGCGATTCGGCAGGCCGATCCCGACTGTCAGACGATTCTGATGAGCGGCGCCGCCACCATCGACAGCGCCATCGAGGCGGCGAAACTCGGCGCGATCGATTACCTGACCAAGCCGTTCGACTTCGACCGGTTGAAGGCGCTCCTCGCCACCGTCAAGGACGAAGCCGCCCGCCGCAGGCGGCTGCTCGTCGCCGAACGCGAAGTCGCCAAGGAGCTGGAATTTTGCGGGATGATCGGGCGAAGCTCCGTGATGCAGGAGCTGTTCGGCCTGATCCGGCGGCTGGCGCCGCACGTCCGCACCGTGCTCGTCCTGGGCGAGACGGGGGTCGGCAAGGAGCTCGTCGCGCGAGCGCTGTACGAGTCGGGTCCGCGGCGTCACAAGCGCTTCGTCCCGATCAACTGCTCGGCGATTGCCGAGTCGCTCGTTGAAAGCGAGCTGTTCGGGCACATGCGGGGCGCATTTACGGGCGCGACCGACACCAAGCCTGGGATGTTCGAGGTCGCCGACGGCGGCACGTTGTTTCTCGATGAAGTGGGCGAGCTCCCATTGGCCATGCAGGCCAAGTTGCTCCGGGCGCTCGAATCCGGCGAGGTGCAGCGCGTCGGGGCGGTCGAGCCGCGCCACGTGGACGTGCACGTCATTGCGGCCACGAACCAGAGCCTTCGCGCCAAGGTCGACGCAGGCCGTTTTCGCGCCGATCTGTACTACCGGCTCAACGTCGTCGAAATCGCGATTCCGCCGTTGCGGGAGCGTCGCGAGGACATTCCATACCTCACCGCCGCCTTCGTCCGGGAGGCGAGCCGGCGGCTCGGGAAACGCCTCATCGGGCCGACCCCGGCGGCGGAACGGTGGCTGGCCGACGCGCGCTGGGAGGGCAATATCCGGGAGCTGCGGAACGTGATCGAACGTGCCTGCATTCTGGCCGACGGCGAGTTCATCACCGAGCGGGAGCTGACCGGCTCGATTGCGCGGCCGGTGTCGCGGGATGCCCCGTCGCCGCATGCGCCGTCGGTACCGGGTGCGGACGATGCTTCGCTGTCCACGCTGGAGCGCGAGCGGATTCAAGAGGTCCTCGAGCAAACCGGCGGGAACAAGCTGAGCGCCGCCCGGATTCTGGGTCTGAGCCGCCGGGCGCTGTACCGGCGGCTGGAGCGCTACGGACTCGACGCAACGCCAAAACCCCGCTAGGCCGGCCAGAACCGGTTTCATAACCGACCGAGGGCACGAATTTCGTACGTAGCGCCGGGCTTCAGCCCGGCTAAAGCCGGGCACGACGTCGGTTATGAAACCGGCTCTCGTCTAGGCCACGTTGGCCGGCTTCCCGCACTGTGCGGTCCCCACCCGGCGCCCGTGCGCCTTCGCACACCGCACACGGCCCGCCTCCGGGTTTCGTTCCATGTTTTCGCGGGGGCAAGTGGCCCGAATCCTGCTCCGTCTCTTGGCAACGCACACGGTGCGCACAAGGGAGGAAGCCAGTGAGCAGTGTACTGATTGTCGAAGACCAGGCGCCGATCGCCCGGCTGCTGCAGACATGGGCCGAGGCCGAAGGGATGGCCGCGACTGTCGCGGCAAGCGCCGAGCAAGGGTTGCTCCTGGCTGCGGAGCGGGCGCCAGCCGTGGCGCTCTGTGACATCCGCCTCCCCGGGGGCCGGGACGGCTTCTGGCTGGTCGAGCAACTGCGTGTGCTCCGCCCTGAGACCGCCGTCGTGATGACGACCGGTCTCAACGACTTCGATACTGCGGTGACCGGTCTTCGCATGGGGGTGACCGACTATATCGTCAAGCCGTACACGCGGGAGCAAATCAAAGAGGGGTTGAAGCGCGCCCTGACCGAACACGAGCTGCGCAGGGCGGCGCTGCCGGCCCCGGATGCCCCGGAGGCGGGCGAGCTGGCCAGTCGTGTCAAGGCGGCGCTCGTGGCAGTGCTTCGTGCGCAAGAAGGTCCCGCCGTGTCCCACGCCCAGCGTGTCTCGGATCTGTCCGTGCGGCTGGCCACGGCGCTCGGCCTCAGTCCCGCCGACGTGTCGCGTGTTGAGCACACGGCGCTTCTGTGTGATGTAGAGCGGCTCGATATCCACACACTCGGACGGAAGGCGCTGCACCTCGGGGAGGCGAGCGCGATCGCCGTGGCCGTCCAGGAGCGCTTCAACGGCAGCGGGTTTCCGCTGGGCCTTCGGGGCGAGGCGATTCCGCTCGGCGCCCGCATCGTGGGCGTTGCGGATGCGTTCGAAGAGCTGGTGATGGGCGCCGGGCCGAGGTTCGACCCTGCCGACGCGGTCGTTGCGCTTTGCCAGGGGCGCGCCGACCAGTTCGATCCGGCTGTTCTCGAGGCGCTCAGGCAGGTCCAGCAGACGTTCCAGTCGACTGCTGCGTAGCGCTGGCGGCGGGTTCGCCGGTCGATGCGATCGAGTCTCCAGCGGCACCCGCCCCACGTACGGCTTCTGAATGAAATTCACACCCGAGTGCGGCGAGGTGCTGCTGAGCAGCGGGCGATCCATGAATACTCGAGATCCATCAGGCCGGACGATCGCACTCACGAGCGACCGGCCGCTCCCGGCCGCGACCATCCGGCCGAAGGCCTCGACAGCGACCTGCTCGTGACGATTTTCAAGGCGATCGCGAATTACTTCGGCGGTCGGTCCGCCTGAAGGCGGATGTGGTGCTCGGTTCTGCGTGGGCTCGCAGGCGCGTGAGGATGTGCGATCGCTCGGCCATGTCCAGCTCGTCTCCGTAGAGACGATCGAAGAGCAGCACGCGCAGGTCGGCCTCCGTCGCGCCTGGGTGGGTGGAACGAAGGTTCGAGAGCGCGAGGGCTTTGGCGAGGTCGAACATCTCGCTCATCATCCGGACGCGTTCGCTCCCAGAGCGCTGCCGCATCAGCTCGTCGAAGCGTGCCTGGACGTCCGGGGGGGTATCGGTCAACCGCGCACGTCTCGCAGAAGATTCGGTGACGGTGAGGCTCCAGCTTCGACAGGATTAAATCCTCCGGCGAGACCATCCACAGCAGGTGGCCGCCGATTTCGACGCGGCGGCGCCTGCCGAACTCCTCGATCCGGTACGGGTCGTCCTTCCGCACGATGAAGTCCACCTTCGCCACAGCCTCGACATGGATCAAGTTGAACAGGGACCGCCGGGCGATTGCGCCGCGGATCGCATCCACATCACAGGTGAACTCCGGAGCAAACGCCCCGGCTAGGCGTTCGGCATCAGCCGGCCGCACCTCGACGACGAGGTCGATGTCGCGGGTCATGCGTGGCCGGGCATAGTAGCCGGCGGCAATGGAGCCGGTGATCATGTAGGGGATGCCGGCCGCGTCGAGCCGCTCGGCCACGAGCTTCAGGATGGACAACTGGTCGGTCATGGCCTCCTGACTCCTGCACCGGCATTCCTTGTCTGCATCCGGCGCCTAACATTCGCCGACCAGTATGTTACGGCAGCACTCGCCGGGGAGGCACCTGGGTTTTGTGGTGATTGGGTGCGGTTTACAGTACGTCGTGTCCGGCTTCGCCGGACCAGAGGCGGGTCAGCGAAGCTGGCGAAGGGTGCGGGCGTTCTTGCTGGCGACCATGGCCGCGATGCCGTTGGACGCCACCATGACGGCGATCGCCGCCGCTTTGTGATTGTTCTTCCACAGGCGCTCGGCGGCGAGGATGGTGCCGGCGGTGGCGCCGGCCTTCAGGGCCCAGAACGCGCCCGGGTTGCCGACCACGCCCTGCATCAGCGGGTTCGCCTCGCGCGCACCGCCGGCCAGTGCCTGCCGCGTCGAGTAGACGTCGTAGACCTGCAGGGCGGCGTAGCTCACATACAGCGCCGGCAGGAGCGCCGGCCGGGAGAGGGCGCGCTCCACGCGCGCTGGGACGACGGCCGCCGGTGTCGCGGCACCGTCGGCGGAGGCGTCGGCGGCGCTGGCGGGGAGCGCAGGGATGCTCAGCGCGGCGAGAGCGACGGCGGCGACGGCGATCGTGCGAATGCTCATTGCGGCCTCTCGTAAGTGCCTCGGCGCGATATGCGCCGGATACCGCCTCTAAGAGCGAACCTGGTGCCAAGAGTGCCGTGTGCCGTAAGTGGTTGACGTGGAAGCTGTTAGCTGTTGACCTGTGCGCTGGGGGCGGTGTGCGATGGGCGGTCGTGGTGTGCGCGGACGGAAGCGCGCACAGGGTGATGGTCAGATGGGGAGCCGACGATATTCAGCGCGCGAGGGGAAGATGACAGACCGATCCAAAGTCCTGATTGTCGACGACGAGCCGCCGATACGGGCGATCCTGGCGCGCTGGCTCACGAAGTGGGGATACAGCGTGAAGGATGTCGGCAGTGCGGTGGGGGCGCTCGAGGCGATGGCGGCCGAGCCGATGGACATCGTGGTGTGCGACATCGGTATGCCCGAGCACGATGGTCTCTGGCTCGCCGAGCAGATCCACGCGCGGTGGCCCGAGGCGGCGATCATCATGGGGACCGGCCGCGACGATTCGCCGACCGTGCTGACAAGCCGCAAGCTTGGCGCGGCGGCGTACGTAACCAAACCGTTCGATCCCCATCTGTTGCGCCAGGCGGTGGACCACGCCTCGGGACGGTTGAAGTTTCGTCCCTCAGCGGAGCTGTAGCCCGGATCAATCGCCGGGATCGGCGTCCACCACGACGGCGACCGCGCGGTCGTCCCTCCGGCCGGCTTCGCGCACGAGCAGCGCGATCGACACGAGCAGCACCATCAGCGACGACAGTTCCAGCGACGCGCGCACGCCGATGAAGGCGCCGAGCACGCCGACACTCACCCCGGCGCCAGCGCGCAGCCCCAGCATCGCCGTATTGAACAGGCCGACCATCGCTCCACGCACGCGTGCGGGCGCGAGCACCTGAACCACCGTCTGCGCCACCGATGTGAAGGCGATGCTGAACGCGCCTCCGACAACCAGCAGCGCCACGGCCGCCGGATAGCTGTGCACCGCCGGAAACAGGCCCATGGAGACGGCCCAGAGCGCGGCGCAGACGAGCGCCGTGCGCGGCGTCG
>Ga0155950_1047_pt8 | contig 10740 bp, 8 predicted proteins | sample RifCSPlowO2_02_FD_107604 | JGI IMG/M metagenome (GOLD analysis project Ga0155950, IMG submission 107604) | Acidobacteria bacterium RIFCSPLOWO2_02_FULL_67_21
CGTCGCGCTACCAGGCGCGGCTGGTCACGCCGACGCGCACGGCGGAGTCGATCGTACTGGAAGTGCCGACCGGGGATCCCGCCGTCCAGGCGGTGCTCGAGGCATCCTTCGAGCGTGGGCGCATGCTCGACGATCGTGACTACGAGCTCCTGAATACCGCCGCCCAGCTTGGCGGGCTCGTGCTGGAGGCTGCGAGAACCCGGCGGCCGTCCACGCTGGACCTTCCCGGCGATTCTCTTCAGCTGGTCGGCGCGGGCGTTGCGATGGCGGCGCTGCGCGATCGCATCGCCCGTGTGGCCGCCACTGATTTCACGGTGCTGATCGAGGGGGAGAGCGGCACGGGCAAGGAGCTGGTCGCACGCCAGCTGCACGAGCTCGGGCGCAGGCGGCGGGGGCCATTTGTCGCGGTGAACTGTGCGGCCGTCGTCGATACGCTGCTGGAGGCCGAGCTGTTCGGCATCGAAGAGCGGACGGCGACGGGGGTTCGCGGCCGGCGCGGAAAGTTCGAGCATGCGAGCGGCGGGACGCTGTTCCTCGATGAAGTATCGGACCTGGCGCTGTCGGCCCAGGCCAAGCTGCTGCGTGCCATTCAGGATCTGTCGGTCGAGCGGGTGGGCGGAACGGGGGCGAAGCGCGTGAACACCCGGATTGTCGCGGCGACGAACCGGCCGCTGGCCGACCTGGTCGCCCGCAGCCTGTTCCGGCCTGACCTCTACTACCGTCTGAGCGGCGTCGATATTCACGTTCCGCCGCTCCGGCAGCGCCGGGAGGACATCGCGGCCCTCGTCCGGCACTTCCTGGGGCGGCATCAGGCAGCAGGGGATCTGACCGTGTCGGACGCCGCCCTCGACGCCCTCCGCCTGTATGAGTGGCCGGGCAACGTCCGCGAGCTCGAGCGGCTCATCGAACGGGCGGTCGCGCTCGCCCGGTCGAGCCGGATCGAGCTGGACGACCTGCCGCCCCGCGTTCGGGGCCAGTTCACGGAAGTCCTCGCGCCCTCACTGGCATCGAGCGACTCGATGCGCGCGTGGGGAAGCCGCTACGCGCGGCTCGTCTTCGAGCGGTGCGGACGCAACAAACGCCGGGCGAGCCGTTTCCTCGAGATCAGCTATCACACGCTCGATGCCTACCTTCGCTACGGAACTGATGCCGAGGTGACGAGCAAGCGGCTGCCCGGCTGGGCGAAGCCTGCGCCAGACCACTACCCTGCGCCCCGGCCGCTTGAATCCTGCTAGCCGGGCCACTATAGTCAAGAGCGTCCGCGTCCGCGTGCCGCCTCTCGGACTACCACCCGTCTCATGATCGATACGGCTGCTGCCGAACTCCGAAAGACCCCGCTCCACGCGCGTCATCGTGCCCTTCACGCCCGGATGGTTCCCTTTGCGGGCTGGGAGATGCCCGTCGAGTACACCGGGATCACCGTCGAACATATGGCGGTGCGTACGCGCGCCGGCGTGTTCGACGTCAGCCACATGGGCGAAATCGAGGTTGCCGGCAAGAATGCCCTCGCTGCCGTCCAGCGGATCGCATGCAGCGACCCGGCCGCGCTTCAGGTCGGCCAGGCGCAGTACGCCGGCCTGCTGACGCCCGAGGGGACGTTTCTGGACGACATGGTCGTCTACCGCATCGCCCCGACGCATTTCATGCTCGTCGTGAACGCCTCCAATGTCGCCAAGGACTACGCATGGATCGCCGCCGAGGTGCGGGCAGCCGGAGAGGCTGCGGCCGTCGATGCCAGCAGCCGGTACGCGCTGATTGCGCTTCAGGGCCCCGCATCCCCCGGTGTGCTGCAGCCGCTGACGGGCGTCGATCTGGCGCAGATTCGGTCGTACTGGTTCGCGCACGGTGAGGTGGCCGGCGCGAGGGCGATGATCTCCCGGACCGGCTACACCGGCGAGGACGGATTTGAGATCTTCGTGCCGCCGAACACCGCGGAGCGTGTCTGGGAGGCGATCCTCGAGTCGGGCCGTGCGGTCGATCTGCTGCCGACCGGCCTGGGGGCCCGCGACACGCTTCGGCTTGAAGCGTCGATGCGTCTCTACGGCAACGACATCGACGAGTCGACGACGGTGCTCGAGGCGGGGCTCGGGTGGATGATTGGGTGGACCAACGAGCGCTTTGTCGGCCGCGCGCGGCTGCTGCGCCAGCGCGACGAAGGGGTCTCGCGGAAGCTCGTCGGATTCGAGATGGTCGATCGTGGCATCGCCCGCCACGGCTATCCCGTCGTCCGGGAGGATCGGCCCGTCGGTGTCGTGACCAGCGGCACGCAGACTCCATATCTGAAGAAGGCCATCGGCATGGCGTACGTGCCCGCGGAGGCCACGCGCCCCGGGACGGACATCACGATCGACGTCCGGGGACGGGCCGTCCGCGCGCGCGTCGTGCCCATGCCGTTCTACAAGCGAGGACGAGATGTCGTACCCGGATGACCGTCAGTACACGAAGGACCACGAATGGATTCGCGTCGCCGGCGACACGGCCGAAGTCGGCATCACCGACTACGCGCAGCAGCAGCTGGGCGACGTGGTGTACGTCGAGCTGCCGGATGTCGGCGCCCATGTGAAGGCCGGGGAACCGTTCGGATCCATTGAGTCGGTGAAGGCGGTCTCGGAGCTGTTTGCGCCGATGGGCGGGGAGGTCGTCGCCGTGAACGATCGTCTGCGCCAGCATCCCGAGGTGGTCAACAGCGACCCGCACGCCACATGGATGATCAAGGTGCGCGTCGCCGACCCCTCGGAGGGCGCCGGGCTGCTCGACAGCCGCCGGTACCAGGAGCTCCTTGCCTAGTCCGACCGATCCCACAGACTGGTTCGCCCCCCGGCATATCGGACCGTCTCCGGCGGAGCGGGACGCGATGCTCCGCGAGATCGGCGCCGCTTCGCTCGAGGCGCTGGTCGAGCAGACGGTTCCGGCGTCGATCCGGCTGGCCCGCCCGCTGCGGCTGCCCCCGCCCGAGAGCGAGCATCAATACCTCCGCCGCCTCACGCATGTCGCGCGTCGGAACAAGACGTTCCGGTCGTACATCGGTCTCGGGTACCACGACACGATCACGCCGAGCGTGATTCAGCGCATGGTGCTGGAGAACCCGGGCTGGTACACGCCGTACACGCCGTACCAGGCGGAGGTGGCGCAGGGGAGGCTGGAATCGCTCCTCAATTTCCAGACGATGATTGCGGACCTGACGGGGATGGAGGTGGCCAACGCCTCGCTTCTGGACGAGGCGACGGCGGCCGCCGAGGCGATGACGCTCCTCCACCGGGTGGCTGCGCAGAAGGGCTCGTCTCCGGAGCGCCCCTTCCTGGTGAGCGAGCGCTGCTTCCCGCAGACCATCGACGTGCTCCTGGCGAGGGCGGAGCCGCTCGGGATCGAGGTCCAGGTGGGCCCGGTCGGCCCCGCCGCGTTCGAGCGCGGCCCGGGGCCGGCGCCGTTTGGCGTCCTGCTGCAGTCTCCCGACGATCGCGGGTTGGTGCAGGACCTGACCGGCGTCATCCGCCGTGCCCACGCGGCCGGCGCGCTCGTCGCGGTCGGAGCCGATCTACTGGCGCTCGCGCTGCTCACGCCGCCCGGGGAGATGGGCGCGGACGTGGTCTTCGGCAGCGCGCAGCGATTCGGGGTGCCGCTCGGCTATGGCGGGCCGCATGCTGCCTTTTTTGCCACTCGCACCGCCTACGTGCGTCAGATGCCCGGCCGCATCATCGGCGTGTCGGTCGACGTACACGGCCGCCGGGCCTACCGGATGGCGCTCGCCACGCGGGAGCAGCACATCCGGCGCGAGAAGGCGACGTCGAACATCTGCACCGCGCAGGCGCTGCTCGCGAATATCTCCGCGATGTACGGCCTGTATCACGGGCCGGGCGGGCTCCAGGCGGTCGCGGCCCGCGTGCACGCGCTGGCATGCGTGCTCGAGGCGGAGCTTCGCACGCTCGGCGTCGAGCAGCGCAGCGCGCACTACTTCGACACGCTCTGGGTAGAGGCGCCTGTCGATCCGGATGTCATTCGCCGGCACGCGCTCGACTCCGGCATCAACTTCCGCTATTCGGGCGAACGCTCCATAGGAATCGCGCTGAATGAGACCGTCCTGGCCGACGACGTTCGCGACATCATCGGCGTGTTTGCCGCGGCGCTGCGCCGGCCGGCGCCCGTCGTCGACATCGACGCGCGGGCGCGCGAGACCGGCGCAGCCGGTCCGCGCTATCCGGCGGCGATCAGGCGAGCCAGCCCGTTCATGACGCACCCGGTCTTCAATACCCACCGCTCGGAGACCGGGATGATGCGCTACATCCGGGGCCTCGAGCGCAAGGACGTCGGCCTGGACACGTCGATGATCCCGCTCGGGTCGTGCACGATGAAGCTGAACGCCGCATCCGAGATGCTGCCCATCACGTGGGAGCACTTCGCGCGGGTCCACCCCTTCGCCCCGGTCGATCAGGCGGGCGGATATGCCGACATCTTCCGGGATCTCGAGGCGGCGCTCTGCGAGATCACGGGATTCGCGGCGGTGTCACTCCAGCCCAACTCCGGCGCCCAGGGCGAGTTCGCGGGGCTGATGGTGATCCGGGCGTACCACCGGTCACGCGGAGCGCAGCACCGGGAGGTGGTGCTCATCCCGGCGTCGGCCCACGGCACGAACCCGGCCAGCGCGGCGATGGCCGGCATGCGCGTGGTCGTCGTGGCCACAGCGCCCAACGGCAACGTCGACATCGCAGACCTGCGCAAGAAGGCGGCCGAGCATCGGGATCGCCTCGCGTGCCTGATGATCACCTACCCGTCGACGCACGGCGTCTTCGAGGACGGGATCCGCACGATCTGCGACATCGTTCACGAGCACGGAGGGCAGGTCTACATGGACGGCGCCAACATGAACGCGCAGGTCGGGCTGACGAGCCCGGCGGCGATCGGCGCCGACGTGTGCCATTTGAACCTTCATAAGACGTTTGCCATCCCGCACGGCGGGGGAGGGCCGGGGATGGGGCCGATTGGCGTCGCGGCGCACCTGGCGCCGTTTCTGCCGGGCCACCCGCTGGTGCGCACCGGCGGCGAGCGTGGCATTCATGCCGTGGCAGCGGCGCCGTGGGGCAGCGCGAGCATCCTGCTGATCTCGTACGGATACATCCGCATGCTCGGCGCCGAAGGGGTCACCGATGCCACTCGGTACGCCATCCTGAACGCGAACTACCTCAAGGCGCGGCTGGAGCCGCACTATCCGGTCCTGTACGCCGGCGCCAACGGCCGGGTCGCCCACGAGCTGATCTTCGACCTGCGGCAGTTCAAGGCGTCGGGGATCGACGAGATGGACGTCGCCAAGCGGCTGATGGACTACGGCTTTCACGCCCCGACGGTCTCCTTCCCGGTGACGGGCACGCTGATGGTGGAGCCGACCGAGAGCGAGGACAAGGGGGAGCTCGACCGGTTCTGCGACGCCATGATCCAGATCCGGCGCGAGATAGACGACGTGGCGGCTGGGCGGGCGGATCGCGTGGACAACGTCCTGAAGAACGCCCCTCACACGGCCGAAGCGGTGGCCGCGACGACCTGGACGCATCCCTATTCGCGCGAGCAGGCGGCGTTCCCGCTGCCGTTCGTCAGGGAGCGGAAGTTCTGGCCGGCGGTCGGGCGTATCGACAACCCCTACGGCGACCGCAATCTGTTCTGTTCGTGTCCGCCAGTGGAGGCCGCCGTCTAGCAGGCCCGGCTGAAGCCGGGCGCTACGTACGGATAGGAAAGCCGGGCGCTACGTACGGATATGGATAGTGCGTCGTAGTGCCGGCCTTTAGGCCGGCCCGCCTGACCAGGCACGCCGCCTGAACTCGTCCAGAAGCGCCTTCGCCACCGGTCCCGGGCGTCCGGTCCCGATCGTTCTCTCGTCCACCTGTGCGATCGGCACGAGCTCGCGGGTGGTACTCGTCAGGAACGCCTCGTCCGCTGCAAACAGATCCTCGTCGCGAAGAACCTGCTCGCGCACCGGAATCCCCACCGCGGCGCCCACCTCGAAAAGGAACTCGCGCGTAATCCCCGGCAGCAGCCCTGATTCGAGTGGGGGAGTGAACGCGACCCGATCCTTCACGATGAACAGATTGGCGGTCGTCAACTCGGACAGCTCACCTCGGTAGTTCCGCATGATCCCTTCGAAGCCGCCCCGGCGGATCGCCTGCTGCGCCGCCAGCGCGCTGTTGAGCAGGTTGTTGCTCTTGATCATCGGGTTCACGGTCTCGGGATGGTTGCGGACGATGTCGGCGATGATGACCCGCACACCGCGTTCGTACGCGTCGGGAGGTGGATCGATCTGCGGCTTCACGATGATGACGACGGACGGTACCGGGGTGGCCGCCGGGTCGTAGGTCAGCTCGCCGACGCCGCGGGTGACGAGTACGCGGATGTAGGCCTCCGCGCCGTGGAGCGCAGCCGCACTCATCGTGCCGCGAATACGGTCCGCCAGCTCAGCGTCTGTAAACGGCAGGTCGAGCACGATCATCCGCGCCGAATTGCGGAGCCGCCGCATGTGCCGATCGAGCAGAAACGGGCCGCCGTTGTAGGTGCGGAGGGTCTCATAGATACCCTCGCCGTAGAGGAAGCCATGGTCCAGGACCGGAATCACCGCTTCGGTTGCGGGGGTAACGCGGCCGTTGACGCTGATGGTGGCTGGCATCGGTCAGGGGGCAAGGGAAGAGGGGGCGAGGGGACACATGAACACGGTCACAGGGCGCACGGAAACAGCGTACCGCTGTAGTACACTCCGCGCAACCAGGATGGCGGTGGTCTTGCTCCCTTGCCCCCTCGCCCCCTTGCCTGCTCTCTCATGCGCATCCTGAACGCCGCGCAGATGCGCGAGGCCGACCGCTACACCATCGACGATATCGGAATCCGGTCGCTCGTCCTCATGGAGAACGCCGGCCGCCAGGTCGTCGCGGCCGTCGAGGCGGCGTACGAGTCGCGGCTGAGCGGGCGTGTGGCCGTCCTGTGCGGCCGCGGCAGCAACGGCGGAGACGGCTTCGTCGTGGCCCGAACGCTCATCCAGCGTGGCGTGGATACGGCCGTCTTCGTCATCGGTGCGGTGGCCGATATCCGCGGCGACGCCCGCATCAACCTGGACATCCTCGGGCGGCTCAATGTGACGGTCGTCGAGATTGGCGACGAGCAGACGTGGGAGCTGCACTTCTCCGAGATCTCGCAGTGTTCGCTGATCGTGGATGCGATCGTCGGCACCGGCCTCAAGGCGCCGCTCGGCGGCATGATGGTGACGATCGTCGCAGACGTGAATGCCGCCGGCATCCCGATCGTGGCGGTCGATCTGCCCAGCGGCCTGTCGGCCGACACCCCGCATCTGATTGGCGACTGCATCGACGCGTCGATGACCGTCACGCTGGCGGCGCCGAAGCTGCCTCTCGTGCTGCCGCCGGCCGAGGCGCACGCCGGCGATGTCGTGATTGCCGACATCGGCATCCCGTCCGACGTGCTCGACGGCCTCGACGGTCCGCATATCGAGCTCCTGACGCCGGAGCAGCTCAGGCCGCTCGTCGAACCCAGAGCGGCGGATTCCCACAAGGGCGACTTCGGGCGGGTGACGATCGTCGCGGGATCGCGCGGCAAGACCGGCGCGGCCTACCTGGCCGGCATCGGGGCGCTGCGCTCGGGTGCGGGCCTCGTGACCGTCGCGACGCCGGCGTCATGTCTCCCGGTCGTGGCGTCGATGGCGCCCGAGCTGATGACGGCACCGATGGCCGAGACCAAGGAGGGCGTCGTGAGCGCCGCCGCCGTCGAGGCGCTGCTCGACCTGAGACACGACGTGATCGCGTGCGGCCCGGGCCTGGGACGGGGGCACACCGTGGGGGAGTTCGTGCGGGCGCTCGTCGAGCGGTCGACGGTTCCGCTCGTGCTCGATGCCGACGCGCTGATCGTGATGGCGGACGATCCCGGCCGGCTCGTCGGCCGCGAGGATCGCGACGTCATCATCACGCCGCACCCGGGCGAAATGGCACGGCTGATTGGCGCATCGGTGGAAGAGGTCCAGGCCAACCGGATCGAAGTGGCCACCGATTTCGCCGCCACGCATCGCGTGTACGTCGTCCTCAAGGGGCACCGGACGATCATCGCGACGCCGGAAGGGCACGTCTACATCAACCCCACCGGGAATGCCGGCCTGGCCACGGGTGGCACCGGCGACGTGCTGGCCGGCATGATTGCGGCGTGGCTCGGCCAGCTCCTCGACGCCGAAGCCGCGTGCCGGCTCGCCGTGTTCCTGCATGGCGCAGCGGGCGATCTGGCGGAAGGGACCGGCGGCCAGGTGACCATGATCGCGACCGACGTCGTCGCGCAGCTGGGGAAGGCGCTGGGCCGGCTGATGGGAGCGCAGAACGGCGACGCCGAATCGTGACGCGACAAATGGGGTCGGGAGTCGTCTTTCAGGCCGTCACTTGAAAATGACTCCCGACCCCATTTGTCGGACGCTCACTCACTCGGAAGCGGAGACAGAAGCCCTGGGTCAGGAGCTGGCCCGGGAACTCCGGCCCGGGTCCGTCGTCCTCATCTCAGGAAATCTCGGCGCCGGCAAGACCGCGCTTGTCCGCGGCCTCGCGGCGGGGCTCGGCATCGACCCCGGGGACGTGACCAGCCCGACGTTTACGCTGGTCCACGAGTACCGCGGCGGGCGGCTCGCGCTCTATCACGTCGACCTCTATCGGCTGGACCGCGCGGCGGCCGAAGACCTCGGGCTCGAGGAACTGGGGGTGGCGGACGGTGCGCTGGCGATCGAATGGCCCGACCGCCTGACGCACGCGCTGCCTGGGGCGCGGCGGGTCGACATTGCCATCGTCGACGACACGACGCGGCGGATCGAAGTAGGCAGTAGGCGGTAGGTAAGGCTAATTGGGAGTCAGCCACCGCCAACCCTGGTGGCCGTGGGGACCGATGGCGGCGTTCTGCGGATCGGAAGCCGGGCGCGACGAGATCGAACCCCACGATAGTCTCGGATACGTGACTACTGAGCGTGGCGCTCCGCGTCGAGGAGTACATTAAGGTAACGACGGCTGTCGCCCGCGCGGCCCGTTGCGGTTGGGCGACGCTGTCAGCCGGATTCGTCCGCCTGAAGGCGCACACAGATGGGTGACAAGACCGGTTCGAGTCGGACCACGCCCTCCGGCGTGACGTCGGACGCAAGACAGACGGCTGGAGGCGCATCCAGGCGACGGATGGCGCAGTTGTCTCTGCTCGCATTCCTCGTGTCGGGCTGCTCGCCTGCGGTTCGCAGCGCGGATCCGCGAGTGAAGGTGACATTCCCGGTCGACACCCACTGCTATCTGAATGCCTTCGAACCGGTTCGGTTTCCCTGGAAGGAAGCCGAGTGCCTCAACTATGAAGAGGTGTTCAAGAACCACACCTATTTCGAAATTCGGTCGGATCCGGACGCAGAGCCAGCTAGAGTCGTCGTTGCCAAGTTCGTTCGTGGCGCGAAGGTCGAGGAACTCGCCTTCATCGCCCTCTCCGATCGGGACACCTGGATCCTGCAGGCGACGAAGGACTGACGGGGCGATCCGACCGGAAGTCGGGAGTAGCTCGCACGGCGTGGAAGCGGGCTGGCCAGGTCGGCGCTAGGAGCGCGCGCGGCAGAAACGCGAGGACGGACGCGGACCGGTTCTCCAGCCATTGAACGTCGCGAGAAAGACCGGCAGCAGTCGGTCTGTGTCGGCTGTGACGGACACGGGGGCGCGTCGCGTGGTCGCTCCTCAGGCTACGCTGATCCCTCCTCAGGTGATCCTGATCTGATGGAAACGCTTCAAGTTGAGCGCGAGGCACACGACGTTCCACTCGCCGCGCGCCTTGGCCGCGCCGCGGAGACTGAAGCGACGGAAGCCGAGCACGGCCTTGATCCAGCCGAACACGGCCTCGACGATGGCTTTCCAACGTCGATAGCGGGCACGGCCCACCTCGCTCGCGAGCCGGGTCGCCATGCGGTGGGTGGCCTCATAGGCGGGGTTCGGCGTGGTGTCGGGCTTGCCTTCGCGCCCCAGCGAGATGTACCCCGTAATCTGGCGCGTTTCGAGTGTCTGAAAAGTGGCCTCGGCGCGATAGCCCGCATCCGCCAGCACTTCACTCGGCTGCTCACCCAGGGTGGTGTGGGTCTGGTCGATCAGCGGGAGTGACTCGCCATTGTCCGCGGCGCAGTTGGTCAGCCCCGTCGCGACAATCATCTGCGACGCTTCATCGACCGCGATCTGGCCGTTGTAGCACTGGTCGAAGCCCTGCGGGGTCTTCATGATCCGACTCTCGGGATCCGTGAAGTTATCCTGGGCGTCATCGGGCGGCACGCCGAAGTCGCGCGCGAACGGCCGGGGCCCGCGGCTCGTGCGGCCATCGTCCGATGGGCGCCCTTTCTGCCGATCCTCCTCGGCTTGCCGGGCTTCGAGCCGCGCTTTCGCCGCCGCGATCGTCGCGAGTCGCGCCTCGCGCCGCTGCAGTTCAGCCGGCAGCTCATCGCCCCGACCCTCAGGCCCATGCGCGGCATCCTCCGCCGCATCGCTGGCCTCGGCCTGCGTGGTGAGCGCGGCGATCTGCTCCCGGAGTCGCGTCTCTTCTTCACACATGCGCCCGTAACTCATCGCCTTGTGTTTGCTCGCATTGGCTTTCACCTTCGACCCATCGACCGCCAGCGCCCCGAGTTTGACGACGCCGGCTTCGCGGGCGGTCCGCACGACCTGCACGAACAACGCCTCGAAGGCCGTCAACTGCTGCTGCCGGAACTCCGTG
>Ga0155950_1047_pt9 | contig 10708 bp, 5 predicted proteins | sample RifCSPlowO2_02_FD_107604 | JGI IMG/M metagenome (GOLD analysis project Ga0155950, IMG submission 107604) | Acidobacteria bacterium RIFCSPLOWO2_02_FULL_67_21
CGTCGCCAACACGCGATAGGCCACATCTTCTTCCAGCTTCCGCGCGATCCGACGCGACGAGAATGTCCCGGTGGCATACGCGTACAGCAGCACCGTCGCCATCATCTGCGGATCGAACGGTTGATTGCGCCGCCCATCCCCCTCGTAGGGAGCGTAGAATGCCTCGAGATTGAGGGCGGCCACCGTGTCCGCGATAAAGAATGCCAAATGACCTTCGGGGAGCCAGTCGCGCGGCGGGTCGACATCGCCATCGTCGACGACACGACGCGGCGGATCGCAGTAGGCGGTAGGCAGTAGGCGGCAGGCAATACTGATGACGGGGACGTGCTCCTGACTGCCGGCTGCCTACTGCCTACCGCCTACTATTCCATCCGATAGTTCGGTGCTTCCTTCGTGATCGTGACGTCGTGCACGTGGCTTTCACGGGCGCCGGCCGGCGTGATCCGGATGAGCCGTGCCTTGCGCTGCAGTTCCTGAATCGTGGCCGCGCCGCAGTAGCCCATTCCCGCCCGGAGGCCGCCGCTGAGCTGGTACATCATCGCGGCAACGCTGCCCTTGTGCGCGACGCGCCCTTCGATGCCCTCCGGCACGAGCTTGTCGGTCGCGCGGCCGCCTTCGAGATCGAACTCGTCCTGGAAGTAGCGGTCTCGGCTGCCGCGGCGCATGGCGCCGATGGACCCCATGCCGCGGTACTCCTTGTAGCTGCGCCCCTGGAAGAGGATCAGCTCGCCCGGGCTCTCGTCGGTGCCAGCAAACAGGTTGCCGATCATCGCGCAACTGGCGCCGACGGCGAGCGCCTTGACGAAGTCGCCGGAGTAGCGGATGCCGCCGTCGGCGACGACCGGGATGTTCCGGGCGGACGCCGCCCGGCCGCACTCCATGATCGAGCTGATCATCGGCACGCCGATGCCGGCCACCACGCGCGTCGTGCAGATGGATCCGCCACCAATCCCGACCTTGACCGCATCCACGCCGGCCGCGATCAGCATCTCGGTCGCCTCGGCCGTGGCGACGTTGCCGGCAATCAGGTCGGTATCCGCAAACTCGCGGCGAATGCGCGCCACCATATCGACGACGCCCTGCGAATGGCCGTGGGCGGTATCGACGACCAGCGCGTCGACGCCGGCATCGACCAGCGCCTGCGCGCGCTCGATCGAGTCGCGCGACACGCCGACGGCCGCCGCGCAGCGCAGCCGGCCGAGGGCATCCTTGCAGGCGTTCGGGTACTTGACCTGCTTCTGAATGTCCTTGACCGTGATGAGCCCCTTGAGCCGGTAGTCCTTGTCGACGACGAGGAGCTTTTCCACCTTGTGGCGGTGAAGAATCGCGCGCGCCTCGTCGAGCGTCGTGCCCATCGGCACCGTAAAGAGGGGTGCCTTCGTCATCACATCGTCGATCGGGCGGTCGACGTTGGTCTCGAAGCGCAGATCGCGGTTGGTCAGGATCCCGACGAGCCGCCCCTCCTTGCTGCCGTCTTCCGTGATCGGCACGCCGGAGATGCGGTACTTCTTCATCAGCTCGAGCGCCTCGTAGATCCGGTTGGTCGGCGACAGCGTGATCGGGTTCACGATCATGCCGCTCTCCGACCGCTTCACGCGATCCACCTCGGAGGCCTGCTCCGCAATCGAGAGATTCTTGTGAATGACGCCAAGCCCGCCCTGCTGCGCCATCGCAATCGCCATGGCCGACTCGGTCACCGTGTCCATGGCGGCGCTCAGGAGCGGCACGTTGAGGCGGATGTTGCGCGTCAGCCGGGTGGAGACGTCGACCTGCGCCGGGAGGACCGTCGAGTGCTGCGGCACGAGCAGGACGTCGTCGAAGGTCAGGGCGGTGGCGATGGCGCTGGCCGAGGACGTGAGCGTCGCTTCGGTTAAAACGGGGTCGGGAGTCATTTGTCGAGGGCACTCCTCTCGGGCCATACCGACCCCATTTTCCTCAGGCGGCCTGTCCGTGGCACTTCTTATACTTCTTTCCGCTGCCGCACGGGCAGGGATCATTGCGGCCCACTTTGGGCTCCTCGCGGCGGATCGTCTTGATGACATCGTCGCCGCCGGTGCGCGCCGGCTGCGGGGCGCCGCCGAACGGGCCGGGCGCCGCCGCGCGAGTTCCGCCGAAGGCCGACACGGGCGCCGCCCCCGGGTTGTTCAACGTCAGCGGGGTGGCTCGCCTGAGCGCGGGCCGTGCGACCGGCGCGGCCTCTTCATTCAGCATCGGGCGCATCAGGAAGACATAGCGGACCATGTCTTCCTCGGTGCGCGCCTTCATGTCCTGGAAGAGCGCGAAGCTCTCCTTCTTGTACTCGACGAGCGGATCCCGCTGGCCGTACCCGCGCAGCCCGATGCCTTCCTTGAGATGGTCGAGGGAGTAGAGGTGATCCTTCCACTGCGTATCCACGATCTGCAGCATGATGTCGCGCTCGACGCGGCGCAGCAGATCGGGACCGATCAGCCGCTCCTTCTCCTCGTAGCTCGCCTTGACCACTCCCCAGAGCGCGTCGCCGATCTCCTCCGTCGATTTGTCGTCGAGCTGCAGACTCTCGACGCGTGGAGCCTCGAGGCCGAAGAGCCGCGCCATCTCGGTCGTGAGCGCGGCGAGGTCCCATGCCTCGGGATCGACCTGGCTGCCCGCACATCGCTCGATCGCCCCGTCGAGCAGGTCTTCGGCGAGCGCCAGCAAGTACCTGTGCGTGTCGACGAGCTCGTCTTCGCTGAGGTGGATCCGGCCCTCGAGAACCTCGCGGCGCAGCGTGTACACACTCTCACGCTGCTTGTTCATCACATCGTCGTACTCGAGGAGATGCTTGCGGACGGAGAAATTCTGCGCCTCGACCTGCCGCTGCGCGCGCTCGATGGCGCGCGTGACCATGCCGTGCTCGATCGGAACCCCTTCCTCCATGCCGAGGCGCTGCATCAGCCCGGAGATCCGATCCGAGCCGAAGATGCGCATCAGGTCATCTTCGAGGGAAAGATAGAATCGCGACGATCCGGGGTCGCCCTGACGGCCGGCGCGCCCGCGGAGCTGGTTGTCGATGCGGCGTGCCTCGTGCCGCTCGGTGGCCAGGATGTGGAGCCCGCCGACGCCAACGACCTCGTCGTGCTCGTGGTCGGTCTGCGACTTGAAGTGGCCGTAGATGCGCTCCCAGTCCGGTCGCGGGACGCGGAAAAACCCGTCGATGTGGAAGAAGTACACGAACTCCTCGTCGTCGACGAACTTCTCCTCGCCGCGCTGAAGCCGTTCGGCCAGCTCCTCGCCAATCGCCTGCTGCCGGGCCATGTGCTCCGGGTTGCCGCCGAGCAGAATGTCCGTCCCGCGGCCCGCCATGTTGGTCGCGATCGTGACATTGTTCTTGCGGCCGGCCTGGGCGACGATCTCGGCCTCCTGGGCGTGGAACTTCGCATTCAGGACGACGTGCTTGATGCCGCGCTTGCGCAGCATGCCCGCGAGGCGCTCTGATTTTTCGATGGACACCGTGCCGACCAGCGTGGGGCGGCCGGACGCCTGCTTCTCGATGATCTCGGCGACGATGGCCTCGTACTTCTCGGGCTCGGTGCGGTAGACGAGATCCGGCTCTTCCTTCCGCAGCAGCAGGCGGTTGGTCGGCACCACGATGACGTCGAGGTTGTAGATCTTGGCGAACTCGGACGCTTCCGTTTCAGCCGTGCCGGTCATGCCGGCGAGCTTGGAGTACTTGCGGAAGTAGTTCTGAAAGGTGATGGTGGCGAGCGTCTGGTTCTCGCGCTCGATCTTCACCTTCTCCTTGGCCTCGACCGCCTGGTGGAGCCCGTCGCTCCAGCGCCGACCCGGCATCAGGCGGCCGGTGAACTCGTCGACGATCACCACCTGACCGTCCTTGATCATGTATTCGACGTCGAGGTGGTAGAGGTTGTGCGCGCGCAGTGCCTGCTGGACGTGGTGCAGCGTCGGCATGTTCACCGGGTCGTAGAGGCCGCCCGACCCTGAAACGAGCCGGTGCGACAGCATCTCCTCGGCCTTCGCCATGCCGCTCTCGGTGAGCGTCACCGTCTTGTGCTTCTCGTCGACGAGATAGTCGCCGGTTGTCTCGAGCTGCTCCCGGTCCTCGGCCTTGACGTTGCCCTGCGTCACCGCGCCCTTCTTCAGACGCGGAATGATCCGATCGACCTCGTAGTAGAGATCGGTGGACTCCTCTGCCGGTCCTGAAATGATCAGGGGCGTCCGGGCCTCGTCGATCAGGATGCTGTCGACCTCGTCCACGACGGCGTAATAATGCCCGCGCTGCACCATCGATCCGAGGTCGAACTTCATGTTGTCGCGCAGGTAATCGAACCCGTACTCGTTGTTGGTGCCGTAGGTGATGTCGGCGCCGTAGGCCACCTGCCGCTGCGCGTCGGTCAGCTCGTGCTGGATCACGCCGACGCTCATCCCGAGGAACCGGTAGATGCGGCCCATCCATTCCGAGTCGCGCCGAGCCAGGTAATCGTTGACGGTGACGACGTGCACGCCTTTGCCGGTCAGGGCGTTCAGGTAGGTGGGCAGCGTCGCCACCAGCGTCTTACCCTCACCGGTCTTCATTTCGGCGATCCGGCCGGCGTGCAGCACCATGCCGCCGATGAGCTGGACGTCGAAGTGCCGCATGTTGAGCACGCGGCGGCCCGCCTCCCGCACGACCGCGAACGCCTCGGGCAGCAGGTCGTCCACCGGTTCGCCGGCGGCGACGCGCGTGCGGAACTCGGCGGTCTTGTCGCGAAGCTGGGCGTCGGAGAGCGCCCGGATCTGCGGCTCCAGCGCGCTGATCGCCGCGACGCGCGGCCTCAGCCGCTTGAGCTCGCGCTCGTTCTGAGTACCGATGACCTTGGCGAGGGCTCGACCAATCATTCCAGGAAGGACAGGAGGTCTATCTACCGATTGTAGCCGTGCCGCTCAGGCATCGGCAAGGAAACCGCCGTGAAGGGACCGCCTTATCGGCCGGTGGGCTTCTGTGTGAGGAGCTGCAGTGGATTGATCAACCGGCCGTTGGCGACGACCTCATAGTGCAGGTGATAGCCGGTTGCTCGGCCGGTCGCGCCGACCAGCGCGATCGTGTCGCCGCGCTGCACTTTCACGCCCGGTGTGACGAGGTATTTGAGCAGGTGGCCGTAGCGCGTCTCGAGGCCGAACCCGTGATCGATGACGATCAGGTTCCCGTACGCACCCTGGTATCCCACATGACGTACGGTGCCGGCCGCGGTCGCGTAGACGGCCTGTCCCTTCTCGCCCGCGATGTCGAGCCCCGAGTGGTAGTCGGGTCCGCCCGTAATCGGGTCGCGCCGGATCCCCATGGTCGACGACAGCCAGCCGTAGGCCGGCCACATCGAAGGCGTCGCGTTGGCCAGCGCGTTCTGGCGCTCGACATCCCGTCTGACGACATTCAGCCTCGTCTGCAGCCCCTCGAGCAGCGACCGGAGCATGCCGAATGTGTCATCGGGCGTGGCCAGCGCCGAGAGCGTCCTCGTATAGGAGAGCTCGAACTCCTTCGACGGGGGGGTCGAGCCGCCACCCATCGCCCGCGACTTGACGATGGCGGGGAGGCGGTTCATCGCGCGCGCGAGGTTCGGGTCGAGCGCGGATCGCGTGCTCAGGTCGGTGATGGCGGCCTGGAGAGACTGTATCTGGCCGGCGAGCGCCTCGGTGGCCTGCCGGTAATTGGCGTTCTCGATCTGCAGCGACCGGTGGTCGGCGCGCAGGTCGGCCACGTCGTTCCACCCCTTCCAGGCCGCACCGAAACCGATGAGAATCGGCGTGGCCAGTAGAATCGCGACGGCGATGGCCAACGGGCGGATCGACACCGTGGCGCGGCGCACCACGCCGGAGCTGCGATCGGCCGCAAGTATCGTAAAACGCCTGGAAGGCATCAAAAGTCCGCTAAACCCCTCAACTGAAAGCCGCCCGTGGGAGCTGAGCGGCGGGACGCATGAGGCTACCACGGAGATCGGAGCTCGACAACACAGCAAATGCCTGAGGCGAACACACGGCGAATCTCTTCACACGCGGCCCTGTGCGCGGTGGGGGCAGCCATCCTCTTCTCGACCGGGGGAGCCGCCATCAAGACGGCCTCGCTCACTGGCCTGCAGGTCGCCTCGGTGCGCTCCGGCGTGGCGGCGATTGTCCTTCTGCTCTGGGTTCGCGGACGTGTGGAGTGGTCGTGGCGGGTCGCCGGCGTCGGCGTCGTCTACGCCGCCACGCTGGTGCTGTTTGTGGCCTCGACGAAGCTGACGACGGCAGCCAACGCGATCTTCCTTCAGTCGACAGCCCCGCTGTACATCGCGGTTCTGGCGCCGGCGCTCCTCGGCGAGCGGTTCCGGCCCCGCGATCTCGTCCTGCTCGGCGCCGCGGTGCTTGGGCTTGCGATGTGCTTCGCCGGCAGCACGGCGCCTACGGCGACCGCGCCCAATCCGGGAGCCGGCAATCTGCTCGGCGTCGCCTGCAGCATGACGTGGGCGCTTACGCTCCTCGGACTGCGGGGCATGGCGCGACGGGGCGCGCACGAGGCGATCTCCTGCGTGGTGGCCGGCAACGTGTTCGCGTGCGCTGCCGGTGCCACGGCGCTCTGGCCGCTGCCAACCGCATCTGCGGCCGACTGGTTAATGCTCGGCTACCTCGGCGCGTTTCAGATCGCCGGCGCGTACATTCTGCTCACGCGTGCAGCGGCTCACCTCCCGGCGCTCAAGCTGTCGCTGCTCCTGCTGATCGAACCGGTTCTGAACCCGATCTGGACCTGGGTGGCTCGCGGCGAGGAGCCCGGCATCTGGACCCTGGCCGGCGGCGCGGTCATCGTCGTCGCGAGCATCGCGCAGGCCATGACCCCTGCGTGGTTAGGCTACGAGATGAGTTCGGCCACGGAGTCACAGAAGGACAGCGAGTCTTGAGTTGATTCTTCTCTGTGTCTGTGGCGCCTTGAGCAGTTCGCGCATCACTCGCTCAGCCGATACTGCAGCGCCTCCCCGACGTGCTCGGCCGAGATCTCCTGAGCTCCCGCGAGATCGGCAATCGTGCGCGCGACCTTCAGCACACGGTCGTAGCCCCTCGCGCTGAGGCCGAACCGTTCGATGGCCCGGCGCAGCAGCGCCCGGCCTTCCGCGTTCGGCCGGCACGCCGCTGCGGCCGCCGAGCCGCGAAGGTCGGCGTTCGTGCGCACCTCAGGCCCTTCGTAGCGCGCCTGCTGGATCCGCCGCGCCGCGCAGACACGCTCCCGGACCGCGTCGGTGGCTTCCCCGGGCGCCGAGTCGGCCATCTCGTGCGCGGATACCGCCGGGACGGTGACGGTGAGGTCGACGCGGTCGCGCAGCGGCCCTGAGATCCGGCCGTTGTATTTCGCAATCTGCACCGGCGTGCAGCGGCAGGGCCGCCGGTCGTGGCCCCGGAACCCGCAGGGGCACGGATTCATGGCGGCGACCAGCACGAATCGGGCGGGGAAGACCGCGGTGCGGGCGGCCCGCGCGATCGTCACGTGCCCCTCCTCGAGCGGCTGGCGGAGCACTTCGAGCACCCGGCGGTCGAACTCGGGCATCTCGTCCAGAAACAGGACGCCGTGATGGGCCAGCGAGATCTCACCCGGACGCGGCACGGCGCCGCCGCCCACGAGCGCCACGTTGGAAATCGTGTGATGCGGCGCCCGGAACGGCCGCGCGGTGAGCAGCCCCGCACCTGCCGGAAGCGCGCCGGCCACCGAGTGGACGGCCGTGCACTCGAGCGCCTCGTCGAAGGTGAGCGGCGGCAGGATTCCGGCGAGGCGCCGGGCAAGCATCGTCTTGCCCGCGCCCGGGGGTCCGCAGAGCAGCAGGTTGTGACCGCCGGCGGCCGCCACCTCCAGCGCGCGCCTGGCGAACAACTGGCCCCGCACGTCGGAGAGGTCGCCGTCGGCCGGCAGCGCTGAGCGAGGCCGGGGCTCTGCGGCCGTCGCCCGTTCGGCGCGATCGGGGTTGTTGAGCGCGTCGAGCGCGTCGGGCAGCGAGCGCGCGATGCACACGTCAAGGCTTTCGACCGCCGACGCCTCAGCCGCATTCTGCGGAGGCAGCAGGAGCCGGCGGATGCCCAGACGCCGCGCGGCAATCGCAATCGGCAGCACGCCGCGGATGCCGTTGATGGCACCGTCGAGCGACAGCTCTCCGAGGACTACCGTGTCGTCGATCGCCCGCCGCGCGAGCCGGCCGGATGTCGCGAGCAGGCCGAGCGCGATCGGAAGATCGAAAGACGACCCGGCCTTTCGGACGTCGGCGGGCGCGAGGTTGACGGTAATGCGATGCGGAGGGAACTCGAATCCGGAGTTCCGGATGGCGGCGCGGACGCGGTCGCGGCTCTCGCGGACTGTGGCGTCGGGCAGTCCGACCATGCTGAAGTGCGGCAGCCCGAACGAGACGTCGACCTCGATCTGGACGGCGTACGCCTCGACGCCAAAGACCGCCGCACTTTGGAGGCTCGCCAGCACCAGCCGCGCCTGATGCAATCCGGGCGTCATGCGCGGACGCCGGATTCGGGAGCGATTCGCGTCTGTGGCGACCGGGTACGCGAAAACTGCCGCGAGGAGGCCGCCGCCGGTGGTTCGTAACTGCTATCTCCGCTTGAGCTTGCCTGGTTTGGCGGTTATCCTCTCTTCATCGCGTAACAGTGGAGGGGAGCTGAGGTCCGATGCTGGATGCCATCAAGAGCCTGGCCGGGGGCGGCAAAGCGCAGAAGCAGCAGGAAGCGCTCGAGGCGCTGATCAACACGGCCCGCGAAGAACGCAGCGCGCTGAGCACGATGCTGACGCAGGTCACCACGCGCAGCGCCAAGCTCGCGGAGACCGCCAAGGCGCTCGAGCGCGTCGACGCACAGGCGGCATCGGCGACCGGTAGCCTGGACGCCCTGACCAAGCGGCTTCAGGGCCTCGAACAGCGGGCGGCCTCCCTGGCGGAGGTCGAGAAGCGGGTGCAGGTGCTCGTCGACGCGACCTCGAGGGCGCAGCAGCAGGCCGAGAAGCTCGTGGCGCCCGACGGTGAGATCGAAACGCACCGCAAGGAGGTCCAGCAGCTCTCGTCCGAGGCGCGCGAGACCCGGGCCAGCCTCGACGCGCTTCAGCGCGAGCGGGCGGCGCTCGAGGAGTTCCGCGCCGAGCTGCGCCAGTCGCACGACGAGCTCGAGACCGTCAGGGATTCGGTCGACCAGGCACTCGCGCTGCGGGATCAGCTGGATCAGGTTCGCGGCGTCGCGGGGCAGCTGTCAGAGGAGTACGGCCGGCTGCGCGATCTGTCCCGGGACGCCCGCGAGGACTCCGAGGCGGCGACCGAAGCGGTCCGGGACGTCGAGCGGAAACTTGGGCGCCTGACGCAGCTGCAGGACACGACCCGCGCCACGGAAGAGAAGCTCACGGCGGTCAACGCGCTGGCCGAGCACGTCAACCAGAAGGCGCGCGCGCTCGACGCGCAGAAGCACGTCATCGACCGGGCCGTGCTCGAGGCCAACCGCCTCAACGAGATGGTCTGGAACATGGACGCCCAGATCTCCCGGCTCAACGAAGGGGTGAAGCAGGCCGGGCAGAGCGAGGAGACGCTCGCCCGGATCGATACGCTCGTCGCAGAGACCGCGGCCCGGCTCGACGCCGCCACCACGATGCGCGACGAGTTTGCGCGCGAGACGGCGCGTCTGGAGAAGGACGGCCGGTCCCTCGTTGACGTGATGCGCACGTACCTCGAGCGGCTGGCCATCGAGAGGAAGGAATTCGAGGCGCACGGTCAGCGGCTGCGCGTCCTGGAAGCGTCCATCGCGGAGACCGAACAGCGGATGGAGGTGCTCGGCGCGCGGGAGCGGCAGCTCTCACACCTGCCGCAGCGGATCGAGGAGTTCAGCCGCACCTTTCAACAGCTGCTCGCGCAGGCCGAGGACCTCGGCAGCAAGCAGGCGAGCCTCGACCAGCTGCAGCAGCAGCTCGCACAGGTGCAGGAGATGTCGGCGCGCACCTCGGCGCAGCACGAAAGCCTTCGCCAGAGCCGCGCGGACCTCGACACGCTCCGGAAGGAGATTCAGGACTTCCACTCCTCTTACGCGGACGTGGCGCAGCTGCGCGATCGGCTCATGGCCGACCGCGCGGCGCTCGAGGCGTTCGGCGAGCGGGTGCTCTCATTCCGCGGCCGCGTCCCGGAGCTCGAGGCGACCATGGAGGCCATCCTCGGGCGGATGGCGCAGATCGACGAGTCGATGAAGAGCGCGGCCAGGCTGAGCGACATGGCCGCCGACCTGGAAGCGCGCCTTCCGCGGGTGTCCGAGCGCATGCAGTACGTCGAAATGCTCGAGCAGCGCCTCAATACGCTCCATGCGCTTGCCGGCGAGGTCGACCAGAAGCTCGCCTCGCAGCTGGCGCGGAAGGCGGAGATCGAGACGCTGCAGGCGCAGTGCGACGGCGTCATCGCGCAGATGGTCGACGCCCAGCAGAAACTCGATGGCGTGGCGGCCCTTCAGGGCAAGCTCCTGCCGATCGACATCCGGTTATCGATTCTCCAGGACCGGGTCGAGAAGACCGGCGAGCGCGTCAGGGAGGTCCAGCGCGACGAGACCGAGCTCGCGGGCCAGGAGGCACGGCTGATCGAGCTCACCGAGGCGAGCAGGTCGCTGGCCGCTCAGGTGGCGGAGCGCCTGCAGCAGACTCACGCGCTCAGCGAGGAGATGGAGCGGTCGGGCGCGGCGCGCGACGAGCTCCTGAGCGAGCTGGGGCGTGTCC
>Ga0155950_1054_pt4 | contig 10664 bp, 8 predicted proteins | sample RifCSPlowO2_02_FD_107604 | JGI IMG/M metagenome (GOLD analysis project Ga0155950, IMG submission 107604) | Acidobacteria bacterium RIFCSPLOWO2_02_FULL_67_21
CCGTAAAGCTGATGCAGTTGCGCGAGATCGGAAGGAAGTGCAGGCCCTCGCCGGGATGGTAGGCCGGCGAAATCCACGAGGTGTTGCCGTGGCTCGGACACTGAAAGACTTCCTTGCCGATCTGCGGAACGATCGCCGGGCTGTAGGTCACCGCCCCGGTCTTCGGGTCGATGTGCTCGAAGATGTTCTGCTTCACCAGCTCCCGGTGGCTGATGAATCTGCCCGTTTCGCGGTCGATCTTCCAGAGCACGCCATGCTTGCCGAACTCCAGCAGCGCCTTCGTGCCGCCGCGGTCGACGAGCACGTGGGCGTAGTTCTCGTCCATGTCGAGCGTCTCGCCCGGCACGTACTGGTAGTACCACACGATCTTGCCCGTGTCGGGATTCATCGCCAGCGTGGACAGCGTGTAGAGCGCCGCGTCCTTGATCGTCAGGCCGCGGCTGGCCGCCGCCCACGGCTTCGCCTGCGCCACGCCGCAGTAGAGCAGGTCGAGCGCGGGATCGTAGCTGCACGGCAGCCAGACCTCGCCGCCGCCGCGGCGCTGCATCGGCAGGCCGCCCCACGTGTCGCCGCCCGGCTCGCCCGGCCTGGCGATGGTGAAGGTGCGCCAGAGCTCCTTGCCCGTCTTCGCGTCGTGGGCGGTGATGAAGCAGCCCTCCCCATATAAACGGCTGCAGCCGGCGATGCCGGTGATCACCTTGCCTTTGACGATGATGGGGCCGCTCGAGTAGTTGTAGCCCTTCTTCGTATCGGCGACCGGGCTGTCCCAGCGGACCTGCCCCGTGCGCGCATCGAGCGACACGATGTGCGCGTCGGCGGTGGCCATGAAGACCGAGTCCTCATAGACGGCCACGTTGCGCTGGAAGCTCGTCTCGCCGGCATGTATCGGCCGGCGGTATTCCCAGATCAGCTCGCCGGTGGCGGCATCCAGCGCGTGCAGGAGGTCGTTGGGGCTCGCCAGGAACATGATGCCGTTGGCGACGATCGGGGTCGGTTCGCTCCGGCCGGTCCCCATCCCGAACGACCACGCAAGCTGCAGTGAGCCGACGTTCTTCGTATCGATCTGATCGAGCGGCGTGTAGCCCCAGCCGCTGTACGTCCGCCGCCACATCGGCCAGTCTCCGGGCGGCGGGTTCCGGAGCAGCTCGTCGGTCAGCGGCCTGAATGCCAGCGACTGCGCGCCGGCGCCGAGGCCGGCGGCAACGAGCGCGAGCGCGAGGAACAGGAAGAGCAGCGGCCGGCGCATCACGACTTCACCATCTCAGGCTTGCGCGGGAGCGCGAGCTGCTGGCGCGCTTCCGCAATGGTCGCGATCTCGCGGCCCAGGCTGCGCGCGAGCTGGACGATCCGCTCCACGCACTCTGCCTGTGTCCTTGCCGGCTTGCCCGGCGAGAGCTCCACGTCGTTCTCGAGGCCGGTCCGCACGTGGCCGCCCTTTGCGATCGCATAAGCCGCCATGTCGAGGTGCTTCGGCCCCCTCACGCAGATCGTCCAGTGCGTGTTGGGCGGCAGCAGCGACACCATCGCGTCGAGCTGCTGCGGGGTGGCCGGCACCCGGTAGTAGCGCGAGTAGTCCAGAAACACCGTCACGCAGTAGGGAGGCTTCAGCAGGCCGGCGGCCGCCAGGTCGTTGAAGTTGGCGACGTCGCCCGTGTGGAAGACTTCGACCTCGGGCAGCACGCCGGCCGCCAGGTGGTCGATCGCATACTGCTTCTGCGCGTCCGGCAGGAGCGTCAGCCCGCCGTAGTGATGGCCTACGAGAAAGGATCCGGCATCCGGCTTCAGCGCGAGCAGCGCCTTCCGCACGGCCGGCGTCATCGCCGAGGCGCCGAAGTTGATGATCGCGTTCGACTTCGACCTGACGGCCTCGGTGAGTTGCCGCCAGTTCTCCATGTCTGGCTGGTTGAGCAGGTTCTGCGCCGGACGCTGCGCGACGTTCTTGCTCTCGCCGCGCAGGTGGACGATCGCCGCGCCGGCATTGATGCCTTCGAGCGCATCCGCGGCGTGGGTCTTCACGTCGCGCTGTCCCCGCTGCGGCAGCAGCGAGCCGGCGCCGCTCGGCGAGAGGGTGATGACGAGCTTCTCGTGCGCGGTCTCGGCGACGGGCCGGGTCGGGCCTTGCGCTGCTTCCGCCGCGCCGGGCAGGGCAGCCGCGCCCAGGGCACCAAAGCCGACGGCGGCGGTTTTCAACAAGTCGCGGCGGGACACGTTGTCAGGGTTCATCGTTGATCCTCAAGTGGCGGGTCCACGGCTCGATGGGCCGAGCTCGCCGTGGAACCCGCCCCACGTACCAATTAGTCGATTACGCGGTCACGGTTTCGGGCTTGCGGGGCAGGCCGAGCGCCTGGCGCGCGTCGGCCGGCGAGGCGATCTCGCGGCCCAGGCTGCGCGCGATCTGGACGATCCGCTCCACGCATTCGCCGTTCGATTTCGCCGGCCTCTCGCCCACCATGACATCGTTCTCCAGCCCGGTGCGCACGTGGCCGCCCCGCGAGATCGCCACCGCCGCCATGTCGAAGTGCTTCGGGCCCTTGACGTTCAACGTCCAGTGCGTGCCGGGCGGCAGCAGCTCCAGCATCGCCCCGAGCTGCAGCACGGTCGGCGGCACCCGGTAGTAGGCGTTGTAGTTCAGGAAGATCGTGACGCAGTAGGGCGGACGCAGCAGGCCGGTCTCGACGAGCCGGTTCAAATTCGCCACGTCGCCGCTGTGAAAGAGCTCGATCTCGGGCAGTACGCCGAGCGCCAGGTGATCGATGACCGTCTGATTCTGCATCTCGAATGGAATCGGCGTGCCGCCGAAATGGTGGCCGACCAGCACGGACGCGGCGTCCGGCTTGAGCGTGCCGATCAGATTCTTGCGGACCGGCGCCGGCATGCCCGACGAGCCGTAGTTGACGATCGCGCTCGACCTGGCGCGAATCTGCTCCGTGAGCTGGCGCCAGCTGTCGAGATTCGGACCGCCGCCGCCCGGCAGGTTGCCGCCGCGCACGTGCGCGACAGCCGCGCCGGCGTTGATGCCCTCGAGCGCGGCCGCCACATGCGCGTTGACGTCGCGCGTGTCGGTCTGCGGCGAGCCGGGCAGCGAGCTCCGGCCGCTCGGCGAGAGCGTGATCACGATCTTGTCGTGCGCGCCCGCGGCCTGCGCCGGACGGCCGGCCTGTGCAGCGGCCGCCTCGGGGACGCCAGCGCCGGGCAGACCGGCCGCGCTCAGGCCGCCAAGGCCGACGGCGGCGGCTCTCACGAAGTCGCGGCGGGAAACGGGATGCTGATCGCTCATGGCGTGCGATCTTAACCCGACGGAAGGCGGTTCTGAAGACCCGCCCTACACTACGTATAGGTCCGGCTGAAGCTACGTACGAGGAGGCTCGGCTGAAGCCGAGCGCTACGTACGAGGAGGCTCGGCTGAAGCCGCGCACTACGTACGAGGAAATCGGGGATAATCCGCGGCCAGGAGTTCAACGATGCAGGCAGGTGTGCTTCGAGTGGTAGTGGGTGTGGGGCTGGCAGTGGGGCTGGCGGTCGGGATGGCGGCGCAGGAGCGGAGCTTCGTGCCGGTCACCGACGCGGTGCTGACGAACCCCGATCCGGGCGACTGGCTGCACATCAGCCGCACCTACGACCAGCAGCGCTTCAGCCCGCTCACCCAGATCACAAAGATCAATGTCGGCCAGCTCCGCATGGCCTGGTCGCGGGGGCTGCCGGCCGGCGTCAACGAATCGACTCCAGTCGTCTATCGCGGCGTCATGTACGTGATGACGCCAGGCGCCGGCCTCCAGGCGATCGACGCCACCAATGGCGATCTGATCTGGGAGTACCGCCGCACATATCCGCAGGGCGTGCCGGCCGCGTCGGCCCGTGCCAAGAACCTCGCGATCTACGACGACATGCTCTACTTCGGGGCGCCCGACGGCTTCCTCGTCGCCGTGGACGCGCGCACCGGCACGCTGCGCTGGGAAACCAAGGTGGACCACGGCGGGATCACCGCCGGCGGGCTGCTGGTCGCCGACGGCAAGGTGATCTCGAACCGCACCTGCCAGCAGGGGCGCCGCGAGTACTGCTTCATCGCTGCGCACGACGCGAAGACCGGCGCGGAGGTCTGGAAGTTCTACGTCACCGCCGCGCCGGGCGAGCCGGGCGGCGACACGTGGGGCAACCTGCCTGTGGAGCAGCGCGCCGCGGGCCCATGGGGGCTGCCCGGCTCCTACGATCCGGTCCGCAAGATGGTCTACTGGGGCGTCGCCAATCCGAATCCGTACACGCGGCTGAAGCGGCACGGCCGCGCCGACGCGGTGTCGAACACGTCGCCCTCGGAGCTGTACAGCAACTCCACCATCGCGCTCGACGTCGCCACCGGCAAGCTCGCGTGGTACTTCCAGGAGCTCCCCTCCGACGACTGGGATGCCGATCACAATCAGGAGCGGATCCTCATCCGCACGCGCGTGAGCCCCGATCCCAAGCACGTCAAATGGATCAATCCCGCCATCAAACCCGGTGCCGAACAGGACATCGTCGTCAGCGTCGCCGAAGCGGGCGGAATGTTTGCCGTCTCGCGCGAAAACGGGCAGTTCCTCTGGGGGCGCCCGTTCCCGTTCGACGACCCGAATCTCAACTTCAGCGTGGTGGACGTGAAGACCGGCAGGACCGGCGTCAACCCCGAGAAGCTGTTCAAGATCGACGGCCAGAAGATCCTCGGCTGCTTCCACAACACGCGGAGCCTGTGGCAGATCGCGTATCACCCGGGCCGCAACTCGCTCTACGTGCCGTTCCACGACCAGTGCCTGACGATGGAGGCGATGAGCTCGGCGACGGTGGGGTACGGGATGCGCGAGAGCGTGATGCGGCCGGGGGCCGACCCGAACAAGTACATGGGGATGGCGAAGATCGATCTCGGCACCGGCGAGATGCGCGTGATCTACTCGCAGCCGCAGCCGACGAACGGGTCGGCGCTCGTCACGGCGGGCGACCTGGTGTTCTTCGGGGATCTCAACCGGCGGCTGCGCGCGCTCGACGCCGACAGCGGGAAGGTGCTGTGGGAGACGATCGTCGGCGGGATGGTGATGAACAGCACGATCTCGTACGCGGTCAACGGCAGGCAGTACGTGATGGTCTTCACGGGGACGGGGCAGTCGGTCACGGCCGGGCCGCTCGGCATCGCCGGCAAGTCGATGGCGCAGCCGGTGGGGGCGCATAACGCGATCTATGTCTTCGCGCTGCCCTAGGCTTGGCTAAAAGCCAAGCACTACGCACGTGCTGTACGTAGTGCCCGGCTTGGCTAAAGCCAAGCACTACGCACGTGGTGTACGTAGGCGCACGTGGTGTACGTAGTGCCCGGCTTCAGCCGGGCCCTCAAACTACGTGCTTCTTCAGAAACGAGATCATCTGCGGCCAGATCTCAGCCGCCACCTTCTCGTTGCGCGTGCCGAGCGCGTTGTGCGGCGCCATGAAGGCGTGGCCGGTGCCGGGATGCACGGTGAGCGTCACGTCCTTGCCCATGCCGCGCAGCTTTGTTTCGAGCGCGCGCGCCGCGTCGGGCGGGAAGAAGCTGTCGTTCTCGGCCATATGGCCGCGGACCACGGCCTTGAGCTTCGTCCAGTCGGGCTCCATGGCGCCCTGCGGAAAGCCGTAGAACGGGACGACCGCCGACACCTTGTCGGGGCGGTTGGCGGCAATGAGGAACGCGAGCATGCCGCCCATGCAGAAGCCGACCACGCCGACCGTCTTGCTCGTCACCGCCGGATGGCCCGCCAGGTAGTCGATCGCGCCGCTCATATCGCGCGCGGCGCGATCGGCCGGCATGCTCTGCATCAACGTCCCGGCCTTGTCCATCTCCGTGTGGCCGGCCAGCTCGCCGTGATAGAGGTCGGGCGCCAGCGCCACGAATCCGCCCTCCGCCAGTTTGTCGGCCATCGCCTTGGTGCCAGAGTCGAGCCCCCACCATTCCTGAATCACCATGACGCCCGGGCCTTTGCCGGACGCGGGCGTCGCCAGGTAGCCGGACGCGGTGCTGCCGTTGCTCTTGAATTCAACTGTCTGTGACATACGCAAGAGGATACCCGAACGCCGCGGCCGACCGAATTTGACAGACGCCGCACGGACGCGTAATCGCCGCGCGCAGCCGTGCGCAAAGAGTCATACGCGGCGATGGACACGATCGACGCTAGGAGGCTGCACTGTCAGCTACTTAGCGCGAGTGCGCCGCCGGCCACGGCTGAGGCACGGGAATCGCTTCTCGCACCGCGCATGGATGTCGCCTCCGGCCGCGTGCTGCTCGGCGCGGCCACCGTTCGCTTCGAGGACAGCCTCGGACGCCGCTATCAGGCCGACGGCCCGGCGGGCGATCCGCTCGAAGTGCTCGTGCTGCGCGACGAGCTCTGCGCGGCGCAGGGGTTCGAAGAGGCGCTGCGGCAGCAGGTGCGCCGGCTCGCCGCCTTCACGCATCCCTCGCTCGGCCGCATCCGCGGCGTCGCGCGCGTGGCGCGGAGCGAGACGGGCCTCGCCGTCATCTCCGACCGGGTCAAAGGGATCCGGCTCTCCGATCTGATTGCCGCTGCCGAGAAGCGCCAGCTTGCCGTCGATGCGAGCGCGGCACTCTGGATCACACGGCAGGTGCTCAGCGCCCTCGCCGCGCTGCACGAAACAGGGCCCGAGTGTCACCATGGCGCACTCGCCCCCGAACGCATCGTCATCACGCCCGACGGCCGGCCCGTCGTGATGGAGCAGGTGCTCGGTCCTGCGCTGGCGAAGGTGGCAGAGGCCCGGCTGAAGCCGGGCACTACGACAGGGGTCGGGCTGAAGCCGGGCACTACGTACAAGCAGGGCGCCGATGTGACGCAGCTTGGCGCGGTGGCGCTCTCGCTGCTGCTCGGCCGCGCGCTCGGCGACGAGTTCCCGGCGCACGTCCGCGCGGGCGCCGACGCGACCGCGCTGCTCTCGACCGCCACGGCGCTGGAGCTCGTGCCGAAAGTCGTGCGGAGCTGGATGTCGCGTGCGCTGGAGCTCGAGTCGCACGAGCCGTTCGCGTCGGCGGTCGAGGCGCGCGCGGAGTTCGAGCGCGCGATTGGCGAGCTGGATGCGCGAGGGGCAGAAGGGGCGAAGCGGTTCGTCGAGGCGGCGATGAAGCCGGAAGAGCGGCGGGTCCAAAAGGACCCGCCCTACGAGGCGAAGACAGAGGCTCGGCTGAAGCCGAGCACTACGTACGACGATGCGAAGCCGCACACTGAGGTCCCGTTACCGCCTGCGCGCGCGGCGAGTCCCGCCAAAGCCAGAGGCGAAGGCGGAAAGCCGAGCACTACGACCGAGGTCCGGCTGAAGCCGGACACTACGTACGAGAGGGAGCGCGTTGTGCCATCCACACGACGAAGGCTGGTGGCCGCCGCGGCGGTTGTGCTCGCCATGGTGTCGGGCGCGGCGTATGCGACGCACCGCTACTACAGCGCATCCGCCGAGGGCGTGCCGACCGGCGCGCTGGTCGTCAACACGGATCCATCGGGCGCGGCGGTCAGCGTCGACGGCGAGGAGCGCGGCCGGTCGCCGCTGCGGCTCACACTCGCCCCGGGCACGCACGTGCTCGACATCGCCGGTGATGGGGCGCAGCGCAAGTTTGCCGTGGCGATCACGGCCGGCACCGAGGTGCAGCAGTTCATCGAGCTGCCCAAGGCGGCCGCCGGCGCCGGCACCGGCCGGCTGCAGGTCAGCAGCGAGCCGTCGGGCGCGCGCGTGATGATCGAAGGTCAGCCGCGTGGCACGACGCCGGTGACGATCGACGGCCTGACGCCCGGCAGCTATTCGGTCACGCTCGAAGGCGAGCTTGGCTCTGTCACGCAGCAGGTCGCCGTGCAGCCGGGCGCGCTCGCCTCGCTGGTCGTGCCGCTCGGCGCGCCGCGCGGCGCGCCGGTGTCGGGCTGGGTGGCGATCGCCGCGCCGGCCGAAGTGCAGATCTTCGAGAATCACCGGCTCGTCGGCAGCAGCCGCCTCGACCGCATCATGTTCGCGGTCGGGCGGCATGAGCTCGAGGTCGTCAACGAAACGCTCGGTTACCGCTCGACCCGCACGGTCAATGTGACGCCCGGTCAGGTCGCAAATGTGGCGCTCGAGTGGCCGCGCGGATCGCTGGCGCTCAACGCGGTACCGTGGGCGGATGTCTGGATCGATGACGAACGGGTCGGCGAGACGCCGATCGGCAACGTCCAGGTCCCCATCGGGTCGCACGAGGTCGTCTTCCGGCACCCGGATCTCGGCGAGCAGCGTCACACCGTCGTCGTGACCATGGCGGGGGAGGCGCGCGTGAGCGCGGACATGAGACGGCGATGAGACCGCCAAGGCCGAAGCTGTTCGTCTGTGCGCTGCTGGCCGCGCTCCTGCTGCCCGTTGCTGCACGCGCGCAGCATTCGCTGGCGGCGGCCCGCGACCTGTACGCGGCTGCGGCCTATGACGAGGCGCTCGGCGTGCTGGAGATGCTGCCGTCCAACGCCGCCGTGGACGAGCGTGAGACGGCCGGCCTGTATCGCGCGCTCTGTTTCTTTGCGCTCGGCCGCACGGCCGACGCCACCCGCGCCATCGAGACGATCGTCCAGGCCAATCCGCTCTATCGTCCGTCTGCGGAAGACGTGCCGCCGCGTGTCCGCTCGGCGCTCACCGACACGCGCCGGCGGCTGCTGCCGGCCATGATTCAGCAGAAGTACACCGAGGGGAAGGCGGCCTACGACCGCAAGGAGTACGAGGCGGCCGTCGTCATGTTCACGCGCGTGCTCGACGAGCTGGCCGATCCCGACATGACCGCGGCTGCCGCCCAGTCGCCGCTCTCGGATCTGCGCACGCTGGCGAGCGGCTTTCTCGCGCTCAGCGAGAAGGCGGCCACGCCGCCTCCGCCGCCGGCCCCTGAGCCCGCGCCGGCCGCTCCGGCGCGGCGCGTCTACACCGGAACCGAGCCGGGCATATCAGTGGTGCCGCCGGAAGTGGTGCAGCAGTCGATTCCGTCCTACGGCGGCCGCGTGGTCGCACGAAAGGTCGGGGTGGTCGAGCTGCTGATCGACGAGCAGGGCACGGTGCAGTCGGCGATGATGCGCACGCCGATCGATGCGCGATACGACGAACGGATGCTGGCGGCGGCGAAGGAATGGATCTACAGGCCCGCCACGGTACAGGGTGTGCCGGTGAAGTTTCTCCGTCGCGTGCAGGTCGTCGTCGAGCCCTCGCCCGCGGCGAGGTGAGGCCGGGCTGAAGCCCGGCACTACGTACATCCTCGTACGTAGTGCCCGGCTTTAGCCGGGCCCCAAGCTTCTGATCTTCAATCCCAGCGCAATCAGGAACGCGACGACGAGCAGCGTCGCCACCGCGAGGCCGCGCCGCCTGACCTGGATCTCCTGCAGCGCCGCCTCGCCCGCCTCGTGCGCGCGCTGCGCGGACGCCAGCCCCTCGGCCGCCGCCTTGCCGAACTGATCGGCCGCAAAGGTGTGTACCAGCACGTGCGACTGCACGTGGTGCTCGCGCGCCTCCCGAAATGCCAGCCGCCCGTCGTCCACGAGCATGCCGGCCCGCTCGGCACGCGTGAGCAGCGCGTCGGCCTCCGACATCGCGCTCGCCAGCCGATCGAGCTCGGAGCGGATCCCGACGATGGTCTTGCCGCTGTCGGTCGAGGCGTCGTGGCACTGCGCGCAGACCGCGCCTTCCTGCACGCCGACCCAGTGGTCGGCGGGCGGCTCGATGCGGTGGTTGTTGTGGCAGACGAGGCACTCGGCCTGGCCGATCGCGTCGAAGATGTCCTTCTTGACGCTGGCGCGGAAGAGCTCGGCCTCGCGCAGGTGGCACTGCGCGCAGACGTTGGCGACGGCGGTGACGCCCGGTGGCGTGGCGCCGTGGCTGCCGTGGCACGCGACGCACGTCGGGGCCGAGGCATCGCCGCGTTTGAGGAGCGCGGTCGCATGCACGCTGGCCCCCCAGTCGGCCGGCGGCGTCGCCTCGCGCCCGAATGCCTTCATCCGCCCCGGGTCGCCATGGCACCGGCCGCACGTCGTGGTGACATTCAGCGGCGCCACCGGCGCCCGCGGATCGCTGACGCGCCTGACGCCATGCGCGCCATGGCAGTCGGTGCAGGTGGCCACGCGCGTCTCGCCCGACGCCATCCGCTTGCCGTGCGTGCTCGTCTCGTACTGCAGGAACTGGTCGACGCGCACCTGCGGATCGAACTTGCGCATCAGCGCCGCGTCGCTGTGGCAGGTGGCACACATCGGCGCAATCGCGGTTCGCGGCGTCGGCGCGTACGCACCCGCCGCCGCCCCCGCATGGCACGCCGTACACCCGAACCCCGCCGCCGCATGCACATCGTCTTTGAAGGCGGTGGACGCGGTTTCGGCCGGCGTCTGCGCTGAGGCCGTTGCGGCGACCAGCAGAATCGCGAGGGTGATCGTCCGGCGGGTCCGCCGATGCCAGGCTGTGGCGGAACCCGCCCCACGTACTGTGTTTTTGCCCCCTCGCCCCCTTGCCCCCTTGCCCCCTCCGACCCTCAAAGCGCAGCTCCCCTCAGTGCCAGCAGCGTCATGGCGGCCATGAAGACGAGTGCGGCGAGGCCGATCCCGACGACCAGGCGACGGCTGGCCGACGTGCGTCCGGCGATGAACGGCAGGACAAGCGCGGCGACGGCGCCCGCGGTCATGAACGCCACGGCG